>VFSW01002629.1_pt1 | contig 27142 bp, 27 predicted proteins | sample 5358111 | NCBI WGS metagenome assembly VFSW01 (sample SAMN11554181, study PRJNA540505) | mine drainage metagenome | isolation source: sediment from site ElyBrook_90M | place: USA: Ely Copper Mine, Vershire, VT | collected 2017 | reverse complement strand
CTGAATGCGAGGGTGCCGGGCGATTTAGCTGCCGCGACGGCCCAGGCGGGCATTAAACTGGTGCACATTTCCACCGACGCAGTTTTCGATGGGCAGGGCGGGGATTACAAAGAGGAAGACATACCCAACCCGCTGGGTGTGTATGCCCGTTCGAAGCTGGCCGGAGAGGAAGCCGTGGCGCAGGCCAATCCGCAGGCGATCATCGCCCGGGTTAACTTTTACGGCTGGAGCCTGAACGGCACGCGTAGCCTGGCCGAATTTTTCTTCCGCAACCTTTCGGCAGGCAAAAACGTGAAGGGTTTTACGGACGTGCTCTTCTGCCCGCTGCTGGTCAATCACCTGGTCGACTTGCTGCTCAAGATGGTTGAAAAAGACCTCAAGGGCCTGTATCACGTGGTCAGCTCGGAACACTTGAGTAAATACGAGTTTGGCTGCCGCATCGCCCGGCTGTTTAACTTGGACGAGATGTTGATCACGCCAACTTCCTGGAAAGCGGGAGGCTTGCAGGCGCAGCGTTCACCCAACCTGACCATGAATACCGGCAAGCTGGCCCGGGATATGGGGTCCAGCCTGCCGGACCAGCAAGTAGGATTGCAGCGTTTCCGTGACCTGTTTGACAGCGGGTATGCGCAGCAAATCAGACTGTTCAGGCGCCTGGTAGCCTGACAGCGCCTGCCAGGTCGAGCTTTCTGGAAAATTTTCGTTTCCGCGCAACCATTTGAAAATCGAAGGAGGTTTAGGATGAAAATCCAAATTGGCAATCGAAGCATTGGTGAAAACGAACCCACCTATTTCATCGCGGACGTGGCGGCAAACCACGATGGCAATCTCGAACGCGCCAAAAGTTTGATCCGCCTGGCCAAACAGGCCGGGGCAGATGCAGCGAAATTCCAGAACTTTCGCGCTCCCGAGATCGTCTCGGATTACGGCTTCCGTTCGATGGGCGGGCAGCAGTCACACCAGTCGAAATGGAAAAAATCAGTCTTCGAGGTTTACGCGGATTATTCCATCCCCTTCCAATGGTGTGAGGAGTTGAAAGCCACCTGTGACGAGGTGGGCATCGATTATTTTTCATCCCCTTATGACTTTGACGCCACGGATTACCTGGACCCCTTCGTGCCGGCTTATAAAATTGGCTCAGGTGAGATCACCTGGCCGGAAGCATTGCAGTATATCGCTCGCAAGGGCAAGCCGGTGTTGTTAGCCACCGGCGCTTCGGATATCTGTGACGTGCAGCGGGCGGTGCATACGATCCTGCCGATCAATTCGCAGTTGGTCTTGATGCAGTGCAATACCAATTACACTGCCAGCCTGGAGAATTTCAAATGTATCAACCTGATGGTTCTGCGCACCTACCGCCTCATGTTTCCGGACCTGGTACTGGGACTGTCTGACCATACCCACGGGCATGCGGCGGTGTTGGGAGCGGTGGCCCTGGGGGCCCGCGTGGTCGAAAAACATTTCACTGACGACACCCAACGTGAAGGACCGGACCACCTTTTCGCTATGGACTCGGATGCGTGGGCAGATATGGTGGAGAACACCCGGCAGGTCGAACGCGCCCTGGGTACAGGAGATAAATTTGTCACCGAAAATGAGCGGGAAACCGTCGTGATCCAGCGCCGCTGCCTGCGGGCGAAACGGGATATCAAGAAAGGCGAGACTCTCACGCGTGAAATGGTGAGTGTGCTGCGCCCCGCTCCGCCAGAAGCGATCATGCCTTACGATCTCGACCGCGTGATTGGACTGCGCGCCCAACAGGACATCCCTTCCGGGCACGAGCTGCGTTGGACAGTTTTAGGAGAATAGTGCGCGTCCTTTATTTCACCCGCGACTATACGCCGCACGACCACCGCTTCTTGGCGGCTCTGGCAGGTACGCAGCACCGCATTTTTTACCTGCGCCTGGAACGCAGCCCGCGGAAGTTGGAAGACCGGCCTGTGCCGCCCGAAGTCGAACAGGTGCACTGGCTGGGCGGGCAAAAGCCTTTCCAGTGGAAAGCGCTGCCTGCGTTATGGGTTGACTTGCGTAAAGTCCTGGCCAGGATAAAGCCGGACGTAGTGCATGCCGGGCCAATCCAATCGGCGGCTTTCCTGGCTGCCCTGAGCGGTTTTCAACCGCTGGTCAGTATGTCGTGGGGGTCCGATGTGCTGGTGGAAGCTGACCGGACGCGCTGGATGAATTGGGTTACCCGCTATACGCTGCGCCACACGCGGATTTTGGTGGGAGACTGCCAGGCGGTACGCAAGAAGGCGGAATCGTTGGGTTTTCCGGGCGAGCGTGTGGCGCTTTTCCCGTGGGGCGTCGATTTACAGCATTTTGTACCTGGTCTGGCGGGCGACCTGCGCAGCCACCTGGGTTGGGAAGAGGCTTTCGTCCTGCTGTCTTTGCGCTCGTGGGAACCTATTTACGGGGTAGACCTGTTGGTGCGGGCCTTTGCGCGGGCGGCGCAGCAACTCCCCGACCTGCGCCTGCTCTTGCTGGGCGGTGGGTCGCAAGCGGTAATGCTGCGACAGCTCCTGGCGCAAAACAACCTGAACGAGCGCGTCTATTTTGGCGGGCACATCACCCAGGATGGCTTACCCCATTTCTACCAGGCGGCAGATTTATATCTCAGCGCCTCGCACAGCGATGGCTCGAGCGTATCCCTGATGGAAGCTCTGGCTAGCGGGCTGCCGGGTTTGGTTTCGGATATCCCAGGCAATCAAGAATGGATTACACCCGACGTACAGGGCTGGTTATTCCCGGATGGGAATGAAGACGCCCTGGTGGAAGGCATCCTGCAAGCCTATCGCCAGCGCAGCCGGTTGGCCGAACTTGGGAAGGCCTCCCGCCGCCTGGCCGAACAGCGGGCCGACTGGGCCGAAAATTTTAAAGTGTTATTAAATGCTTACGATTTAGCCACCAGGGTTGGCATCCAATGACTCTTCGAAATACCGTAGCAATTATTCAAGGCCGCATGGCTTCCAGCCGGCTGCCGGGAAAGATTTTATTGGATATTGCCGGCAAGCCCATGCTGGCGCACGTGGTCGAGCGCGCCCGCCGGGCCAAGACGGTCGACCAGGTGGTAGTCGCCACAACTACCCAGCCGGAAGACGATGCCGTTGAAACATACTGCCGGCAGGCGGGCATTGCCTGCAGCCGCGGCAGCCTGCAGGATGTGCTCGACCGTTTCTACCAGGCGGCGCGGGCATTCAAAGCGGATACGGTGGTGCGGCTGACGGCGGACTGCCCGCTGCTCGACCCGCAGGTATTGGACCATACCGTGGAAGAATTTTTCCGCAGCGGCGTCGATTTTTGCTGCAACCGCCTGCCGCCGCCGCTTAAACGCACTTACCCGATCGGGCTGGACGTGGAAGTGTGCACGTTTCAGGCCCTGGAGCGCGCCTGGAAAGAGGCTAAAGAGCCGCACGAGCGCGAGCACGTCTTGCCTTACCTGTACGATAAACCGGGGAGGTTTAAGATCTTGCGCGTAGACTACGAACAAGATTACGGCGAGATGCGCTGGACGGTGGACACCCCCGAAGACCTGGAACTGGTGCGCCAGATTTTTTTGCGCTTGAACGACAGCCCAGATTTTACCTGGCTGGACGTGCTGGCTTTATTCGAGCGTGAGCCGCAACTGGCGCTGATCAACTCGCAGGTGAAGCATAAGACCTACCTGGACGTGGACGAAAGGCAAAAACCGGCCTGAAGATGACTGACCTGACCATTTTTACCGCCCCCAAACCGTTTACCAACCCGCACATTGCGATGATTCAACGCAATGCGATAAGGTCGTGGACGCTACTGGGTGCGCGGGTTGAGGTGATTTTGATCGGTGAGGAAGAGGGGCTGGCGGAGGCGGCGGCCGAGTTGGGGGTGACGCATTTACCGGATGTGCGCCACAACAACCTGGGCACCCCACTGATCAGTTCGATGTTCGACCTGGCCAGGCAGCGTAATTCCAGCCCGCTGTTGTGCTGCATCAATGCCGATATCGTTTTGCTGCCGGGTTTTTTGGAAACCGCCCAGAAAATAGCCGTGTACTCAACGCGGTGTTTGATCGTTGGGCAGCGCTGGGACCTGGACGTGCTCGAAGCGCTGGACTTTTCGGCGGGGTGGGAGGAGCGCTTGCGCAGCCGGTTGCGCTCTAACGGCAAACTGCACCCGCGCGGTGGTAGCGATTATTTCATCTACCCGCGCAGTTGTTTCGAGCACATCCCCGAATTTGCCATCGGGCGCGCCGGTTGGGACAACTGGATGATCTACGAAGCGCGCCAGCGCGGTTGGCCAACCGTAGACGCCACTGGGGCGATCGATATTATCCACCAGAGCCATGATTACAGTCACCTGCCTAATGGCCAGCCGCATTATCGTTTGCCGGAAACTTTTGAAAACACGCGCCTGGCGGGCGGCAAGCGGCATATCTTTCACCTGGTCGACTGTGACCGGTGTGTAAAAGATGGAAAACTGGCCCCCTTTGCCCCCTCGTGGGAAAAATTCTGGCGCGAGATTGAAATCTTTCCCTTGGTCCGCCTTCATTCAGAAGCCCTGGGGACACTGTTTCATGCAGTCTTTCACCCGCTCAAAGCCTACCGTGATTTCCGCGCCTGGTTGAAAGAAAGAAAGTAATTTTATGGTATTATCAAATTCCGCAGTTGGAGAAAAGCATGCGCGTTGGACAAAACCCGGCTAAATACGTAAAGGAAGTCGCTAAACCGGCCCGCATTACCGTTGCCGTATTGAACTACATCCCATTTTTGAGCGGTTTTTACGCCGAAATGCTGGATGTGCTCAAGGCCTGCCTGGGCAGCATTTGGCAGAATACGGATCTGCCGTATGACCTGATGGTTTTTGACAACGGCAGCTGCGGAGAGGTGCGCCAGTACTTGCTTGACGAACACGAGGCCGGGCGGATCCAGTTCCTACTCCTGTCCGAAAGGAACCTGGGCAAAGGCGGGGCGTGGAACTTTATCCTGGATGGCGCTCCGGGCGAGCTGATCGCTTATACAGATAACGACTGCTACTTTCATCCGGGTTGGCTGTCGCGTTCGGTGCAATTGATCGAAGCTTACCCAAAGACCGGCATGGTGACTGCCCGGCCATTCCGTACCAACCCGGAATATTATTCCAAGAGCGTAGCCTGGGGCGAGCAAACCGCCGGCGTCAGGGTGGAACGTGGCCAGTTTATCCCCTGGGAAGTGTTCAAAGAATTCGACCTGAGCCTGGGCCAATCGGAGGAAGAAATCCGCCAGCATTACGAAGCCACGCAAGACGTACGCCTCAGTTACCAGGGCGTCCAGGCCATCCTGGGCGCTTCACACTGGCAGTTCCTGGCGCGCAAAGAGGTATTGGCCCAATTCCTGCCCTTCAGTATGGATCGCCCGATGGGACAGGTCAAGCAGTTGGACGCGCGCATGAACGAGGCCGGGTACCTGCGCCTGATGCCGACTGACCCGCTGGCCATGAATATGAGCAATACCCTGCGCAGCATGCCCGGGTTGGTCTCCTCTACGGCCGAGCGCGCCCGCACCGGCAAGAGTAACGCGCTGCTCGATTTTCCCCCGGTGAAACGCACTTTGTTATCTCTCTATGACGCCATCTTTCGCTGGTATTATGACAGGTAAGCCTTTATGAATCCCAGACGTGTGTTTATCAGCGCCGATCACGGCCTGGCAATCGTTTATTTTTTGCAGAGCGATGTGGTCCCGACCCTGCTCAAGGCCGGGCTCGAAGTGGTGATCCTCACTGACGATGGGCTGAAAGAGCAGATCACGCGCCGTTTCGGGCAGCCGGGGGTAGTGGTCGAAGGGCTGCGTCTCAAGCAGGCCCACCAGTATGCTGAACAGGTAGCGCCATCCACCCAGTTCTGGCTGACCTTCCTGCGCCGGGTGGGCGCTTCGCGGCGCATCAATACCGAAGCGATGGACAGCAACATCCGCCAGGTAGAATTCGAAGCTACCGGGCGGCGGCGCATGCTCATGCCGCTGATGAAGGGCCTGGTGCAGGTGCTGCGCCGGTCGACTGGCGCCCGGCGCATGCTGGTAAAACGCCAGATGCAGTTTTCACCGGACCTGTATACCGACCTGTTCGAGAAATACCAGCCGGACCTGGTAGTGGCCAGCACACCGGGTTGGCGCATGGACCGTTACCTGCTGCGCCAGGCAGCCCGGCGGGGTGTGCGCACGGCGGCGGTGGTGGTGGGCTGGGACAACCCTTCCAGTTACAGCCTGAGCGGGGCGCCGGTTGATTACATCACCTGCTGGTCGGAGATTCAGAAGGCTGAACTGGTGCAGGGTTCGGATTGGGACCCGGCCAGGGTCAACATTGGCGGCATCCCTTCGTACGATGGCTATTTCCGGCGGGAATGGCTGATGCCACGTGAGGATTATTTCCGGCTGCACAACCTGGACCCGCAGCGCCGGCTACTTGCGTTTGCATGCAGTTTTGTCAGCTTTTCGCCTAATATCCAGGATATCGAGCCGCTGGCGCGCATGGTGGCTAACGACGCCCTCTCGGAACCGTCGCAACTGCTCGTGCGCCTGCATCCCAACCATTTCTGGAACGAGCCACTGTACCGCGGCGAGGCGGAGCGTATCCGCCAGCTGGCGCGTGACCTCCCGCACGTCCACGTGGTCGAGCCGGTGCCGCTGGGCGGCGAGTTGGGTTACTATTCGGGCGAGGATATGCCGGAAAAGACTTCTATGATGGCCCATTCGGATGTATTCATGACGGTTTATTCCACTATGGTGGTTGAAACTGCCATCCACGACCGGCCGATCATCAGCGTGTGCTTCGATATGCCGGGCGGGTGGGGGCAGGCCGGTAAATTCTCGCTGGCCCTGTCGGAAATTGGCGAATGGCCGACGCACCAGCGCTTCCGCAAGGCAAACGCCGGGCAGGTAGCGCTTACCGAAGAGCAGCTCAAACAGGCGATCAACCGTTATTTTCAAGATGGGCAGGCCGATCAAGCAGCTCGCCGGAAATTCATCCAGGAAGAAGTCACTTTCACGGATGGCAGCGCCGGACGACGGACGGGTGAATTCCTGGCCGGGCTGGCGACCGACGACAATAAAACGAAGGGAGCTGGTTCATGAAATTCCTGATTGCCGGTTTTGGTTCCGTGGGCCGGCGCCACATGCGCAATTTACAAAGTTTAGGTGAAAGAGACATCGTTTTATACCGCTCGGGCCGCTCAACCTTGCCGCTGGACGAACTGGAGGGCGTGCCGGTGGAAACCGATCTGGCGGCGGCCCTGAGGCATAAACCGGATGCGGTGATTATCGCCAACCCGAGTGCCTGCCACATGGACGTAGCGGTTCCGGCGGCGCAGGCCGGCTGCCACATCTTCCTCGAAAAACCGATCTCGCACAACCTCGACCGGTTGGACGAGTTCAAAACTGCATTGAAGGCCGGCGGCGGCCAGGTGCTGGTTGGCTTTCAGTTCCGCTTCCACCCGTGTTTCCGCAAGGTGGCCGAGCTGCTCAAAGCAGGGGCGATTGGCCGCCCGCTTTCAGCACGCGCTCATTACGGCGATTTCATGCCCGGCTGGCATCCCTGGGAGGACTACCGCACCAGTTACAGCGCCCGGCGGGACCTGGGGGGTGGGGCGGTGCTGACGCTGTGCCACCCGGTCGATTATTTACGCTGGCTTTTGGGCGAGGTCGAAAGCGTGTGGGCCTTCACCGGCAAAGTCAGCGACATGGAGATCGACGTGGACGACGTGGCCGAAATTGGGCTGCGTTTCAGCGGGGGAGCGGTGGGCAGCGCCCACCTGGACCTGTTCCAGCGTCCGCCCAGCTACCGCTTCGAAATTATAGGCAGCCAGGGAACGCTGATGTGGGACGCCGTGGATAACACTGTACGCCTGTATAAGGCGCAGGACGGCGATTGGAGCACTTTTCCGGTTCCAGGCGGTTTCGAACGCAACGATATGTTCCTGGACGAAATGCGGCATTTCCTGGCGGTGGCGCGCGGCGAAGAAGCGCCCTCCTGCACCCTGGCAGACGGCGAGCGTGTGCTGCGCCTGGCGCTGGCGGCGCTGGAATCTTCCCGGCTGGGGACCGCGATCGTCATGGATAAGGATTATCACTAAGAGAAATCACTTTTTTGTATATTAAAAGTGGACCTTCCAAACTTCAGGAGTACAACGTGACCGATATTATTTTCGATAAATTTAAGCTGGATGGGCAGGCGGCGGTGGTAACCGGCGGGGCCGGCCTGTTGGGCAAAGAATTCTGCCGTACCCTGGCGCAGGCCGGGGCGGCGGTGGTGGTGGCGGATCTGAACCAGGCGGCGACGAAACAGGTGGCGGATGACCTGGTGCAATCCGGATATAAAGCTCTGGCTTGCACGGTAGATGTGACCAATCCCGAATCGACGCGTGCCATGGCGGACGCAGCCGTGGCGGCGTTTGGACGCCTGGATATCCTGGTGTGCAGCGCGGCGATGGACCCCAAGTTCGACCCGCAGAACCAGAGCGCCCAGTCGCGCAACGCTTTTGAGGATTACCCGCTGTCAGCCTGGCAACAGGCCCTGGACGTCAACCTGACCGGCATGTTCCTGTCCGCCCAGGCAGCCGTCAAACCCATGCTGGCCCAGGAACATGGAGTCATCATCAATATCTGCTCGACCTACGGGCTGGTGGGTCCCGATCAGCGCCTGTACGAAAGACCCGGCCAACCCCAGCAGTATAAACCGGTGTTCTATTCGGTCACCAAGGCGGGTGTGCTCGGGCTGACGCGCTATCTGGCCACTTATTATGCCGGGAAAAACATCCGCGCCAATGCGCTGACCCCCGGTGGGATTTACAACAACCACGACGAAACTTTCACCAAGAATTATTCTTTTCGGACCGTGATGGGACGCATGGCCAAGAAAGACGAAATGAACGGCGCCATCCTGTTCCTGGCTTCGGACGCTTCGAGCTATATGACCGGGAACAATGTGGTGGTGGACGGGGGTTGGACGGCATGGTAGAGCGACCCGAGGTGCTGGCGATTATCCCGGCCAGAGGCGGATCGAAAGGCATCCCCGGCAAGAACATCCGTGAGTTCGCCGGATTTCCGCTGGTGGTTTACAGCATTGCTGCCGGGCGGCAAGCCAGGACGGTCACGCGTGTGATCGTTTCGACCGATTCCGAAGAGATCGCGGCCGTCTCCCGGCAGTACGGGGCGGAGACGCCCTTCCTGCGCCCGGCCGAATACGCCCAGGATAATACCCTCGACCTGCCGGTTTTCCGGCACGCCCTGGAATGGCTGGCGCAACACGAGCATTATCACCCGGACGTGGTGGTACAGCTGCGCCCGACCTCACCGGTCCGGCCGCGCGGCTGCGTGGACGATGCCGTGAACCTGCTGCTGGACCGCCCTGAGGCCGACTCGGTGCGCGGCGTGGTGCCGGCCGGCCAGAACCCCTTTAAAATGTGGCGCGTCGACCCCGTTACCGGCCAGATGCGGCCTTTGCTGGCGGTCGAAGGGGTAGCGGAACCCTACAACGCCCCTCGCCAGGTTTTACCCCCGGTGCACTGGCAGACCGGCCACATCGACGCCATCCGCCCGGATACGATTTTGAAGAAGAATTCGATGAGCGGAGACGTAATTCTTTCCCTGCTGATCGACCCGCGCTTTACTGTGGATATCGATACACCGGCAGACTGGCCGAAATACGAGCGCCTGGTTTATAATGGCGACCTGGACATGGTCGATCCCGGCAAGCATCACCGCCCGCTGCCCGAGCGGATCGAGTTGGTCGTATTTGATTTCGATGGCGTGATGACGGATAACCGGGTGTGGGTGGATGAAAATGGCCACGAACAGGTGGCCGCCAACCGCAGCGACAGTGAAGGGTTGGCGCAAATGCGCAAAGCCGGCGTCCAGGCCATGGTGCTTTCCAAAGAAACCAATCCGGTAGTAGCGGCGCGCTGCCGCAAGTTGAACCTGCCCATGCTGCAAGGCATCAATGATAAAGCGACCGTTCTGCGCAATTACCTGAAAGAGCAGCACGTTGACCCGCATCACGTGGTGTATCTTGGAAACGATACGAATGATTTACCCTGTTTCGAATTGGTTGGCTGCGCGGTAGCAGTGGCCGATGCGCAGCCGGTGGTGCTGCGCCAGGCTGACCTGGTGCTGAGCCGCTCAGGCGGGCACGGGGCAGTTCGTGAATTGTGCGATATGATCATCCGAAAATTGTAGATTGATGATTTCTGATTGATGATTGTGAAATCAGAAATCATCAATCCTCAATAGCAAGGAGAACGAATGACAAGAGCGATAAAAATTGGTGACCGGTGGGTGGGGGATGGGTATCCGACCCTGGTTGTTGCGGAAGTTGGCATCAATCACAACGGCGATTTGCAAGTGGCCAAACAACTCATCCAGGCCGCCAAACATGCCGGGGTAGATGCGGTGAAGTTTCAAAAACGCACCCCCGAATTGTGCGTTCCCCCCGAACAGCGCGGCCAGATGCGCGATACCCCCTGGGGTTATATCACTTATCTGGATTACCGGTATAAAGTCGAGTTTGGCGAAGCAGAGTACCGGGAAATCGACCGCTACTGCAAAGAACTGGGTATCACCTGGTTTTCTTCGGTGTGGGACGAGCCGGCGGTGGATTTCATCGAGCAGTTTTCACCGATTTGTTATAAGGTGCCTTCGGCTTCGCTGACCGATGATAATTTGCTCCTGCATTTGCGCAAAACCGGGCGCCCTTTGATCCTTTCGACCGGCATGTCTACCATGGAGCAGATCAGGGCAGCCATGAAACTGGTCGGGCCCGAAAACCTGATCCTGGCCCATTCAACCAGTACCTATCCATGCGACCCGGAAGAATTGAACCTGCACATGATCGAGACCCTGCGGCGGGAGTACGCGTGCCCGATTGGTTATTCAGGACATGAAGTGGGCCTGGTGCCTTCGGCAGTGGCTGTGGCGCTGGGCGCCTGCATGGTCGAACGCCACATTACCCTCGACCGGGCGATGTGGGGAAGCGACCAGGCCGCTTCTGTCGAACCGGGAGGATTTGAACGTCTGGTAAAATATATCCGGGTTACCGAAGCTTCGCTTGGGGACGGAGTGAAGAAAGTATACGACAGCGAATTGCCCTCCATGCGAAAACTGCGGCGGGTGTGTTAATAAACCCATTTTCAAGTTAGTCGTATAATTGCAGTTTGGTGTGTTCTAGCCTGAAGGGTAAGAATTAAAAGAGAAAATAAAAAGAGGTAATGATGAAAATGCCATTAGAACTACTTGCGCCATACTTACGCCCGAGCCTGTACCTGGACCCTGGTTCAGGTTCCTTCCTGATCCAGCTTCTCCTGGCGGCCTTGCTGGGTGGCGCCTTTGCGATCAAAATTTACTGGAAGAAAATCAAAAATTTATTAAGCGGTAAGAAAGAGGAAATTTCTACCCCAACCGTCTCAGAAGCGACCGATCAGTCCGTTCCTGAAGACCCGGCGGAGGGTGATAAGAATGCCAAATAGCGATACCCGGGTCTCCCCAAAGAACGGGGATCTCCAGCCGGCTTCTTTTCGGGACCCGTCCGGGTTCCTGTTTACCCGAGCCGGAACGCTCTATCGCCAGGTCAACCAGTATTACCAGGCCGATTACGACCTGCTGATGAAATCCGGCTTATATGCGGCGTTGGTGAAAGCGGGTTTGCTGGTACGGCATACTGAAGCGGCGGTTGAAGCCCGCAACCCTGCGTTGGCTTACAAAGTTATCCAGCCAGAACGGGTGCAGTTCATTTCGTACCCGTATGAGTGGTCTTTCAGCCAGTACAAAGATGCTGCCCTGGCCACCCTGGCAATCCAAAAGCGCGCCCTGGAATCGGGCATGTCGCTGAAGGATTCCAGCGCCTATAATATCCAGTTCCAGCACGGCAAACCGGTGCTGATCGATACGCTTTCCTTCGAAATTTTTCGCGAAGGCGAACCGTGGGTGGCCTACCGGCAGTTCTGCCAGCATTTTCTGGCGCCGCTGGCCTTGATGGCGCTCAAGGACATCCGCTTGAGCCAGCTCATGCGCATTTATATCGACGGCGTCCCGCTGGACCTGGCCAGCCAGCTTTTACCCGGCAGCACACGCTTTAACTTTGGCCTGACGGTACATATCCACCAGCACGCCGCGGCCCAGAAACGCTACGCCGGGAAGGAAATCAAGCTGGAAACCGCCACCAACCCGCGTTTCAACAAGATGGCGTTGTTGGGACTGGTCGACAGCCTGGAAGGGGCAATCAAAGGCTTGACCTGGAAGCCAGCCGGCACCGAATGGGCTGAATACTACGACGCCACCAATTACAGCGATGCGGCTTTCGAGCACAAGCGCGAACTGGTGGGAAAGTTCGTCGAGCGCGCCCAACCTAAAAATGTATGGGATATGGGCGCTAACAACGGTGTGTTTAGCCGTGTGGCTGGGGATAAGGGAGTCTTTACGCTTGCCTGTGACATCGACCCGGCGGCGGTCGAGCAAAACTACCGCTTTGTAAAAGAGAAAAAAGAAGAAAACCTACTGCCCCTGGTAGTGGATCTAACCAACCCAAGCCCGGCGCTGGGCTGGAGCAATCAAGAACGCCAGTCGCTGCAACAACGCGGGCCGGCCGACATGATCCTGGCGCTGGCTGTCATCCATCACCTGGCGATTTCGAATAACGTGCCGCTCCCCCAACTGGCAGACTACTTTGCCGGGTTAGGGACCTGGTTGGTGATCGAATTTGTTCCCAAAAGTGATTCACAGGTACAGCGGTTACTGGCCAGTCGCAAGGATATTTTTACCGATTACAACCAGGAAACTTTTGAGGCTGTTTTTTCGGAAAACTATACCATTCACGAGTCGGTGGCAATTCGCGGCTCCGAGCGGCGGCTTTACCTGATGGAAAAACGAGCTGAATAAAATTTGCAGCAAAAAACCCATAGGAATACGTTTTTTTATCCCGTTTTACTAGGGATTTATCCTTTGTTGGCGCTGCTGGCAAGTAACCTGGACCAGGTGCGCTTGCAGGCGGGAGTGCGCGTGGGCGCCCTCTGCCTGGTGGGCAGTGCGCTGCTTTACCTGCTGGCGCGCTTCCTGCTCAAGGATTGGGGAAAAGCAGCTCTGCTTTCGACCTGGATCTTGCTGCTCTTTTTTTCTTACGGGCACGTGTATGGTTTGCTCGAAAACAGGAGCCTGGCGGGCTTTGTCTTCGGTCGCCACCGTATCCTGGCCCCACTGTGGGGGATCATCCTGGTGGTTGGGTGCTGGCTGATCCTCAAGAAATTAAAGCCCACCGAAAATCTGCACCAACTGCTGAATGCGATCAGCCTGGTGCTGGTGCTATTGCCCCTCCTGCAAATTGGCTATCACGAGGTGCGGGCTGTCCAGATCGCCAACCAGCAGCAGGCGAGCGGGTCCCAGCCATTGACCGCCACCCAGGCCAGCCTGAAACTGCCCGACGTCTATTACATCATTCTGGATGGGTATACCCGGGCGGACACCCTGCAAAGCGTCTATCATTTCGATAATACTCCCTTCACCAACCAGCTCAAACAGATGGGGTTTGTACTGCCAGACTGCGCCCAGAGCAACTACGCCTGGACGGCGCTGTCTCTGTCATCGACATTCGAGATGAATTACCTGGAAGCATTCAACGCGCACATCCAAAAGCCGGACGAGCACATGGATTACCAGACTTACCAGGAATTTATCCTCCACAACCCGGTGCGCCAAAGCCTGCACGACCTGGGTTACAAGATGATCGCTTTCGAAACCGATTACCCCTTCACCGAAGTGACTGACGCGGATATGTTCATCGTCGGGAATAACAATCCCCTGGAAAAGTTGCAGAGCGGGCGGGACGTGAGCGATTTCGAATTATTGTTCCTGCGCACAACGGCCCTGCGTGTTTTGGAAGAAGCCCAGGGCGCCTATTTCAAAAAAGTGGTCAGCCAGGTGCGCACGCCCGATCAAGTGCATTACGACCGCGTCCAGTTTGTACTTGACCAGTTGGAAAGCATTCCAACCCTGGTGCCGGGGAGAAAGTTTGTCTTCGCCCACCTGGTGGCGCCGCACGCTCCCTTTGTGTTTACCCCGGATGGCAAATACAGCGACGTGCGCTCAGCTGAAACGGGATACCCGGATGAGATCGCCTACTTGAACCAGCGGGTCCTCCAGATCGTCCAGACGATTTTGCAGAATTCCGCCACTCCGCCGGTGATCGTCATCCAGGGTGACCACGGTTGGGACGCGGTGCACCGCATGACCATCCTGAACGCCTATTATCTGCCAGGCGGGGGCAGCCAGGGCATTTATCCAACTATTACACCGGTAAATACTTTTAGAGTAATATTTAACCAATATTTTGGCGGTAGCTACCCGATGTTGGAGGATAAGAGCTATTACTCCAGCGATACGCGCCAGTTTGGTTTCGAGCTAAGGCCTTCGACCTGTTCGAGCAGCCCTTCTAAGTAGGAGGAATTTTTGCCCCAGATGCACACGGAAAAACACTGATGGAAGCGAAGAGAATTGTCAAAGACGAGCTGATTGAAAAACTCCCTTCAACCCTCCCCGATGCTTGCTTGTGCAGTCGCAGCGGGCTTATGCAATGCGTCGCACCCGTGGGCTCAGTCCCGGACCGCCTGCGAGACGCAGCCTGGAAGGTAGTTAAATGATCGAGCGTGGCAAAAAACGGCTGAAGCGCTACTGGGTGCAGCGGCAAAACAACCAGCAGATTACCTGGTTGGCGCAACAGGTTTCCCGCGCTACGCCTAGACCCCAGGCAGCCGGGAGCGCTGCGCCGGTCATCTTTTTCAACGCCAGCACGCGTCTTTCGGGAACCAGCCTGAACGCGGCTTATTCGCTGCTGTCGAGCTGGTCGGTAAGCCTGGCGGGGGCGCCGGTGATCCATTTTGTGTGTGACCAGGGCATGAGCCGCTGCGTGCTGGGTACCAACCGGAAAGATCCGCACCTGCTGCCGCCCTGTCGGGAATGCGTGCGCCAATCCAACGTGAATTACAGTTTTTCCGAGCAGCGCCGCTTTCGCTTCCAAAAAGACCCGCCTGTGGAGCAAGAACTGCTCAAAATGGACCTGGCAGCTTTGATGGAAGTCGAGATCGAAAATTTCCCGCTGGGCAGACTGGTCTTGCCCTCCGTGCGTTGGGTGCTGCGGCGGCATCACCTGCACGAAGATGAGCCGACCCTGTTTTTATTCCGCCAGTTCTTGCTATCGGCCTGGTGGATGGCGCAAGAGTTCATGCGCTTGCTGGATGACGCCAAACCGCAGGCAGTGGTGGTGTTCAATGGCATCTCTTATCCGGAGGCGGTGGCGGCCTGGATTGCGCGCCAGCGCGGGGTGAGGGTGATCACGCACGAGGTTTGCCACCAGCCGTTGAGCGCTTTCTTCTCCAGCGGTGAGGCGACTGCTTATCAGATAGAAATCCCACCCGACTTCGAGCTCAACCCTGAACAGGAAAAGCGCCTGGATGCTTACCTGGAGCAGCGCTTCCAGGGCAATTTCAGCATGGCAGGCATTCGTTTTTGGCCGGAAATGCAAAAACTGAGCAACGTGTTCCTCGACCGCGCTCAAAAATTCAAGCAAGTCGTGCCCATCTTCACCAACGTGATCTTCGATACCAGCCAGAGCCATTCGAACGTGGTTTTCGAGCACATGTTTGCCTGGCTGGACCTGGTTTTGGAAATCATGCGGGCCCACCCGGAGAGCCTGTTCGTCATCCGCGCCCACCCGGACGAAATGCGCCCGGGCAAGGAAAGCCAGGAAAGCGTGGCAGAATGGGTCAGGAGAAATGGGGTCGATAAGCTGCCCAACGTGCTTTTTGTGGATTCGACGGAATACTTCAGCTCGTACGAACTGATCCAGCGCTCGAAATTCGTCATGTTGTATAACTCCACCATCGGGCTCGAGGCGGCTTTGATGGGCGCAGCGGTGCTGTGCGCTGGCAAAGCCCGTTTTACTCACGCGCGTGGGGCGCCGATCGTATTCTTACCGGCTACGCCAGAAGAATACCGCCAAAAAGCGGAAGAATTCCTGGCAGCGGAGAAAATCGTTGTGCCGCCCGAATTTATCAAGAATGCCAGGCGGTTCATGTATTACAATCTTTATCGCTATTGCCTGCCCTTTGGCAATTACCTGGAAAACGATGGGGTGTGGCCCGGGTACGTGAGTTTGAAGCCGTTCGATTACCAGGCTTTACTGGCAGAAAATTCTGCCACGTTAAGCGTTATCGTGGACGGCGTCTTGAGGGACAAACCTTTTACGATGGATGAATAAAGGTTAGTTGTGGGTTATCCATTCGATTGCATCAGTGACTTTATTTTCGTGGAAGACCTGCCCCAACCGGCGGATGTGATTCTTATCCCTGGTGGAAGTCACCCACAATTGATGGGAAAAGCGGTAGAGTTGTACCAGCAAGGTTTTTCGCCTTATATATTGCCAAGCGGCGGGCCCAATCCTAAATTACCCGCATACGAGTCCGAATGGGAATTCCTGGCAAAGATCGCCCTGGGGCTGAACGTGCCGGAGAAGGCGATCCTGAAAGAAAATAATGCGCGCAATACTTTTGAAAATGCCTCATTTTCAAGTCAAGTGTTACTCGATAGGAAGCTAAAAGTCGATACGGTGATTCTGGTCTGCAAAGCTTATCATTCCAGAAGGGCATTAATGACCTATCAAACGATATTTCCAAAGACGCGGTTCTTTGTTTCTCCTGTCATTGATAAGCGGGGAATATCGAAAAGCAACTGGTATACGAGGAAAGAATATATTGCTGTGGTGATGGGGGAAGTCAGGAAGATCGGGCAGTATTTTGAAGATAAAATACCTGAGTGGGTGGGAACGACTGAAGTCGTTACTACGGGGCAGGGTTTGACGGAGCGCTCAAAATGATAAAAATTGAATCGATCGTGGCTTTGGTGCCGATGCGGCACAATTCGGTGCGCGTACCCGGGAAAAACTACCGCCCGCTGGCGGGGAAGCCGCTTTTCCACCATATTCTGGATACGCTGCTGGCCTGCCAGGAAATCAACCGGGTGGTGGTGGATACCGACAGCCCGACGATTATGGACAGCCTGCGCCAGGACTATCCCCAGGTGATCATTTTGAGGCGTCCTGAGCATCTGTGCGCCGATACCATCCCGATGAACGAGGTTTTGCTGCACGATACCGCCCAGGTGGCAGGTGACCTTTACCTTCAAACGCACAGCACCAACCCGCTGCTGCAGCCTCAGACGGTTTCGGCGGCCATCCAAACCCTGCTGGCCAATTTCCCTTCTTACGACTCGCTCTTCTCGGTGACGCGTATGCAGAAGCGTTTGTGGGATGGCCTGACGCGCCCGCTCAACCATAACCCGGCGATCCTGCTGCGTACCCAGGATTTACCCCCCGTCTATGAAGAAAATTCGTGTATGTATCTGTTCACCCGCCAGACATTGGAAACCCGCCGCAACCGGTTGGGTGAGCGGCCGTTCATGTTTGAAATGGACGCCTCCGAAGCCTGGGACATCGACGAGGAAATGGACTTCCTGGTGGCAGATTTGCTGCTCAGCCACCGCCTTAAATCGTTGGTATAATGAAGTTTTCAGTCCCCAAAGAACGGGGATACTATCGTCAGTTTTCAATCGTCAGTAAAACAATCTGAAGAATTCCAACTTTGCTACACGATTCTGAGGTATTATGCCTACCGTACTTCTTTCCGCCCCCTATCTGGCCGATGTGCTCGAACGTTTTCGCCAGGTTTTCGAACACTATCACGTTGACCTCTTGATCCCGCCCAAGGTTCTGGAGCGCATGGAAGAGGTCGATTTATTGAAATACGCCGGGCAGTTTGACGGTATCATTTGCGGCGACGACAAGTTCACCGCCGACGTGATCGAGCACTGCGTCCCGCGCCTGAAGGTAATCGCCAAGTGGGGCACAGGCATTGATTCGATCGATCTGAAGGCAGCCGCCCGCCTGGGCGTGAAGGTCTGCAATACGCCGAATGCGTTCACCCTGCCGGTGGCAGATACGGTCATGGCCTACATGCTGGCCTTCGCCCGTCGCCAACCCTGGATGGACCAGGCCATGAAAGCCGGCACCTGGAAAAAGATCAACGGCCTCTCGTTGAGTGAGTGCAGCCTGGGCGTGGTAGGGGTAGGCAACGTCGGCAAGGCCATCTTCCGGCGGGCGCGTGGTTTTGGGATGAAGCTGCTCGGCAACGATATTATTCCGATTGCCAGGGATTTTCTGCTGGAAAACGGGGTACAGATGGTTTCCTTGAAAGACCTGCTGTCGCAGGCCGATTTTGTCAGCCTGAACACCGATTTGAACCCCACCAGTTACCGGCTAATTAACGCTGAAACGCTGTCCTGGATGAAACCCAGCGCGGTGCTGATCAACACCGCACGTGGCCCGGTGGTGGAAGAAAAAGCCCTGATCGCGGCCCTTCGCAGCGGGCAGATCGCCGGAGCGGCCCTGGACGTGTTCGAAGATGAGCCGCTGCCGGCCGATTCACCCCTGATGAAGATGGATAACGTCATGCTGGCGCCGCACAACGCCAATTCCAGCCCGGCTGCCTACGAGCACGTGCACTGGAATACCATCCGCAATATGTTGGAAGGGTTGTCTATTCCCTGTGCGGACCTGGATGCATTCATCGGGAAGAGTTAACCTCCTGAAAGGAAACATGTCTGGTAAAAAAATCGGCTCGATCCTTTTCTGGCTGATGGTGGGTGTTTTCATCATCTACTCGGCCGTCTTTATCTACAAGACCATCATCGTGGTCAACGGGCAGCGTTATTCGGTGCTGTTCGACGACGCCATGATCTCGATGCAGTACGCCCGCAACCTGGCCCAGGGCGCTGGGCCGGTCTTCAACGCCGGCGGAGAGAGGGTCGAGGGTTATTCCAACCCGCTGTGGGTGGCCTACATGGCCATCTTCCACCTGCTGCCGATCCCCACCCCTTACATCAGCCTGGCCATCCAGATCAGCGGACTGGTATTTTTGGTGCTTAACCTGATCCTGATCCGGCGGATTACCACCAGCATGCTGGACGATGCCCAGCGGCCGGCCGGCTGGGTGGTTCCGCTGGTGGCAGTTGGACTGACTGCCTTTTACTACCCGTTGACCCAATGGAGCCTGCTGGGGGTCGAAGTCAGTATATTGACCTTGCTGGCCAGCCTGGCGGTATGGATGGTATTAAACCTGCTCAAGCAGCAGAAGTTTTCGGCCTGGCTGTACATCTTATTGGGTGTGTGTACTTTAATCCGCATCGATATGTTAGGGATTGGAGTGTTAACCTGGGCTTTCCTGGTACTGGTCGATAAAAAGAACCGGCGTAAGAATCTGCTGTGGGGGGCGGTGATCCTGGGCGCTTTTATGATTGGGCAGACCCTGGCGCGTTACCTGTACTACGGGAATGTTTTACCCAATACTTACTATCTCAAGATGACCGGCAGCCCGCTTTTACTGCGCCTTGAACGCGGCGTGTATGTGTTCTTCAAGTTTGCCTGGAATTTCAACCTGGTGCTGTTCCTGCTGCCGTTCCTGTACCTGGTTTTCCGGCGTGACCGGGCGGCCTGGTACCTGTTCCTGGTCTTTGGCGTGCAGGTAGCTTACAGCATGTACGTGGGTGGGGACGCCTGGGAACACCGCGGCGGCGCCAACCGCTTTTTTGCCATCGTCATGCCCATTTTCATGGTGCTGTTCGCCTTGACCCTTGAAAAGCTGCGCCAGGCGGTGCTGACCTTGATGCGCGCCGGGCCGAAGCCGCTGCTTTCGCGCTGGGTCGAGCCGCTTTCTCATTTCGCACTGGTGGGCCTGGCCCTGATCAGCCTGCTGAATTTTAACATTTTGTTAGACTTTACTTCTCTGCCGTATATTACCCTGCAGAAACCCTCGATTTATGTGATCGGGCAGGAAAAAATTCTGCGCATCGCCTTGTTTGCCAAACAAATTACCACCCCACAGGCGACCGTCCTGGCGGTGGCAGCCGGAGGCGTACCCTATTTTTCCGAGAGGACCACCTACGACATGTTGGGCAAAAGCGACAGCCTGATTGCTCACGAACCGATGCACATCGATCCGACTGCCAGCCTGGTCGATTTTCGACCCGGGCACAATAAATGGGACTATGCCCATTCGATCGGAGACCTGAAACCGGACCTGATCCCCGAGATCTGGGCGGGTACCCAGGCAGAGGCCGACCACTATTTGAAAGATTACACCGTGATTCAGATGGACGAGTTTAAAAAATGGATCCCGAACGGCGTGATGTACGTGCGTACCGGTTCGCCGAACATCCGTTGGGACCTGGTCAAGCAGTATATCATCCCCCAGAACCCCAACCAGGCTGGAACTACAGTCCCACCTGGGACAAGCAGCGAGCCCTAATTCCAGTATTTAATAAACCAGTATTTAATAAAAAGGAAGAATACCTATGGCTGAAAGATGGCGTACCTTGCTGATCACCGGCGCGGCAGGCGGAATTGGCCGGGCAACCGTAGAACTGTTTGCCGAATCCGGTTGGAAGGTGATTGGCGTGGACCGCTCCGAGTTCGGGGAGGGCTTCCCGGCAAACGGTTTGTTCATCCAGTCCGACATTTCAGAGCCGCGCAACCTGGAATATATCTACGAGCATGCCCGGGGGTTCAGCGCCTGCCTGGATGCGGTCATCCATAATGCCGCCATGCAGGTAAATAAACCCTTGATCGAGACCACCGTTGAAGAGTGGGACGCCGTTATGGCTTCTAACCTGCGGTCGGTATTTCTGGGCGCCAAGCTGGCCTATCCCATGCTGAAAGAGGCCGGTGGGGGAGCAATTGTCAACGTCTCTTCGGTACATGCCGTTCAGACATCCAAAAACGTATCGGCTTATGCCGCCAGCAAGGGCGGGCTGCTGGCGCTGACACGCGCCATGGCGATTGAATTCGCCGCCGATAATATCCGTGTGAATGCCATCTTGCCCGGCGCAGTGGATACACCCATGCTGCGCGCTGGCCTGGGGCGCGGGCACGTGGCTGGCAGCAGCCTGCACGAACGGCTGGAAAACCTGGCGAGCAAAACGGTCAACGGGCGGGTGGGCCTGCCCGAAGAAATTGCCCGGGCGATCTATTTCCTGGCCGATTCGACCCAGTCCTCGTTTATGACCGGTCAGGCGTTGATTGTAGATGGGGGCGCGACCGCCCGGTTGAGCACCGAATGAACGCATTCAAACAAACTCTCAAGAAAATCTTGCCCGAGCTCATGTTGAATGTGGCGCGGGAGACGTTCGATGCGGCGGCGCGCTTGCCGGAGTGGCCGGCAGCCGCTTTTCATCCTTTACGCCGGAGTTCCATCGCCGGTCTGAAAACCCTCAAGGATACGCACCGAGGCGAGCGCTGCTTCGTGATCGGCAATGGCCCCAGCTTGCGCCAGACTGACCTGACCCGGCTGAGGGGTGAGGCCACCTTTGGGGTCAACCGTATCTACCTGGCCTTCCCAGAAATGGGCTTTCCAACCAGTTATTATGTGTGCATGAACGACCTGGTGATCGAGCAGTGCGCTTCCGATATCCAGGCTCTGCCCATGCCGAAATTCATCGCCTGGCGCTCGCGCCGCTGGTTGGCTGGTTCTCGTTCTGTAGAGAAACCAGCCGATAACCTGTATTACTTGCACACATCGTATACCGGGCCGAGATTCGGCGGCGCAGATATCACCGGGCGGTTGTGGGAAGGCGCCACCGTGACCAACATCACTTTGCAGGTGGCTTTCTACCTGGGATTCAAGCAGGTCATTCTGATCGGCGTGGACCACAACTATACCACCCAGGGAAAGCCCAACAGCACGGTGGTATCGCAGGGAGCCGACCCCAACCATTTCAATCCCAACTATTTTGGGAAAGATTTCCGCTGGCAGTTGCCCGACCTGGATACCTCGGAGCGCGGCTACGCTATGGCGCGCCAGGCTTATGAAGCCGCCGGGCGCCAGGTGCTGGATGCCACGGTCGGTGGAAAATTACAGATTTTCCCCAAAGTAGACTACACTTCGCTCTTCTAGCTATTTTATGACGCATCGTTTTTCGGTAATCACCCCCTCTTACAACCAGGCCAGCTATCTGGAACAGACCATCCAATCTGTACTGGGCCAGGGCTATCCCGACCTGGAGTACATCATTGTGGATGGCGGCTCGACGGATGGGAGTGTGGAGATCATTCGTAAGTACGCAAAGCACCTGGCGTGGTGGGTGTCCGAGCGCGACCACGGGCAGGCGGATGCCGTGAACAAAGGCTTCAAACGCGCCACGGGTGATTATATCGGCTGGGTGAATTCGGATGACCTGTATGAACCGGGCGCGCTGGGCCAGGCGGCCCAGGCCCTGGACGATCATCCGCAGGCCGGCATCGTTTATGGGGACGTGCGCTCGATTGATAGCCATGGCAGCACGTTCAACATCATGCGCTACGCCAACTTTGGCCTGGATGGCCTGCTGTGCTTCAAGATCATAGGGCAGCCGGGGGCGTTCCTGCGCCGGACGGTGCTGGAGCAAGCCGGCTACCTGGATCCGACCTATAATTTGCTGCTCGACCCTGAGCTGTGGATCCGCATGGCGATGATTGCTCCCATCCTGTACGTGCCGCAAACCTGGGCGGCGGCGCGTTCACATCCGGGTACGAAGAATTCCTCCCAGGCGGCGCATTACGGCGAAGATGCCTACCGGATGATCGAGTGGATGCAGACGCAGCCTGACCTGGCCGGGCGTTACCAGAGACTCAAGCACCGCATCTGGGCCGGGGCGCACCGCTTGAATGCATTTTATTTACTGGACGCCAACCAGCCCAGGCAATCTTTAAAATTTTATTGGAAGACCATGGTGGCCTACCCGCCTACTGCGCTGCAGGACTGGCACCGCATGCTGTACGCGGTGATGTCGATAGCCGGCCTGGGCGGGTTAGGTAGGGTATACCTGGATTGGAGGCGCAGCCGGTATGAGCACCGCAGTTAACCAGGGTAGCCCCGTCCACCAGGGCAGGCAGCTTTTTGGGTCAAAGCCATCCTGGCAGGTTATCCTGTTGGTGGTGGTATTTGCGCTGGGCCTGGGAATCCGTTTGTATGACCTGAAAGACTTGCCCCTGGATTTTCACGCTGTACGCCAGCTGCGTTCGGCGCTGATCGCCCGCTCGGTTTATTACCAGATCAATCCTAAGATCGATCCGGCATTGCGTCAGGAGGCCCTGGATACCTCTAACCTGGAAATTTACGAACCGCCTATCCTGGAAAGTATAGTCGGGTTGACTTACCAGGTGATCGGTTCGGAGCAGTTGTGGGTCTCGCGCATTTATACGTCGATTTGCTGGCTGATCGGGGGGTTGGCTCTGCTGGGTTTGGGGCGGCGCTTCTTCTCTTTCGATGCGCTGGTAGTTGGGTTAGGTTTTTACTTTTACCTGCCTTTCAGCGTGATCGCCAGCCGGTCGTTCCAACCCGACCCGTGGATGGTGATGTGGATCCTGGTTTTCGCGTATACACTCAACCGCTGGCGTGAGACTCCCACCTGGAAGTGGGCCTTGATCACCGGCCTGGTAGGCGGGATGGCCGTGCTGGTCAAGGTCTTCGCCGGGCTCTTCGTGGCGAGCATGTTGGCTGCCGTGGTGTTATCGGCGCTGGGTTTCCGGCGCACATTCCGCTCGTTGCAGGCCTGGGCGATGGCCGGGATTGTGCTGACGCCCTCCATTATTTATTACGTGTTTATTCTCGGAAACCGCTCGTCCGGCTTCATCTCCTTCTGGACACTGGACCTGGGTAAATTGATTTTCACCAGCAATTTTTACGCCGATTGGCTGGCAATGGTGGGCGGGTTAATGGGCCTGGCGGTGGTGGTGGCGGCCTTGCTGGGTATGTTCCTGGCGCCCCAAGCCCTCAAGCCTTTCCTGGTCGGGCTGTGGGCCGGTTACGGGCTATTTGGCCTGTCTTCGCCCTACCAATTTACCACCCACGAATATTATCACCTGGCGCTGGTCCCGCTTGTGGCCCTTTCAGCCATGCCCCTGCTGGACGCCGTATTAAAGGAAATGAGCCAACAGACGCGCTTCTGGCGTTGGATGGCGGTGGTGGTGTTTTTATTTTCTGCCGGTTACTGCCTGTACGTGACGCGTTCGCAGTTATATGCCAGTAATTTCAAAAATGAGGCCGTCGCCTGGAAGCGGGTCGGTGAGGCGGTCCCGCAGGGCAGTCCCTTTGTAGCGCTGACCAATGATTACGGCATGCGCCTGCGCTATTTCGGCTGGCGCACGCCCACAGCCTACTGGCCCTCGACGGCCGACCTCAACCTGTCGGCGCTGAGTGGGAGCGGGCCGATGCAGTACGCCGATTATTTTAAGGAAATTACTACCGGCAAGGATTATTTCCTGGTGACTGCGTACGGCGAACTGGATGCACAACCCCAATTAAAAGAGTTACTCACGGCGCATTTCTCGGTGTATAAAGAAGGTGACGGGTATACGCTGTACGACCTTACCAAACCGATTTCTCCTTAAAGGTCCACTTTTTTTATGTGTGAAAAGCGTAGCTTTTCACACATAAAAAAAGTGAAGCTTTTTATCCGAGTAACTGGGAGGAATTATGAAAATCGCAATTGGAGGCATTGCCAGTGAAAACTGCACTTTCTCTTCCCTATTAAGCAAGGAAGAGGACTTTGTAGTTTTGCGTGGAGAGGATCTGCTGGCAAAGTATCCTTTCATGCAATCTAATAAAGGCGTTTCAAGAATCCCGTTGCTGTATGCCCGGGCTTTACCCGGCGCGCCGGTGGAAGCCGGCTTTTATGGCCGGGTAAAAAAGGAATTCTTACAAAAGCTTGAGGAAAATGGGCCTGTAGACGGCCTTTTTTTGCACATGCATGGAGCGGTGTATGTGGGGGGAATGGAAGACGCCGAAGGCGATTTCATCGCTGCGGCGCGCAAGGTGGTAGGCAAGGATTGTTTGATTGCGGCAAGTTATGATTTGCATGGCAACGTGTCGCCGCGTGTCATGCAAAACGTGGATATTCTTACGGCTTACAGAACCGCGCCGCATGTCGATGTACCTGAGACCCTTGAAAGGGCTTACGCCTTACTCATAAAATGCCTTACGGAAGGGTTGAAACCCCACAAGGTGTTTATTCCTGTGCCAATCCTTCTTTCCGGTGAACAAACCAGCACGGAATGGCAGCCGGGCGCCAGCCTCTACCGGCAGATTCCGCAGGTCATTGCTGATTACGATCTCATCGATGCGTCGATCCTGATCGGTTATGTGTGGGCAGACGAACCACGCTCAACCGCCTGTGTGACTGCCTTCGGAATGGACAGGCAGAAAGCCGACCTGGCTGCCAAATACCTGGCGCAAAAATTCTGGGATGCACGGCATTTGTTCCGGTTTGGAACTACCGCGGCCAGTGTGGATGAATGTATTCAAATCGCCGTGGATTCAATTGAACATCCCATCGTGATCAGCGATTCCGGTGATAACCCGACGGCAGGCGGAGCGGGAGATACCCCATTTGTGGTTGAACGCATGCTGGCTTTGGGGGTCAAGGATGCGGTATTTGCCAGTATCGCCGATGCTGAGGCAGTCCGAATATGTGAGGCTGCCGGCCCTGGTGAAGGCGTAGAGTTGTCGCTGGGCGGGAAGCTCGATGCCATCCACGTAAAACCCCTGCTGGTTAAAGGCCAGGTGAAATCGCTGCACGTTGTACCCTGGGCGCTCAACAGCCAGGGGGACTACAGCATTATGAACCACATAGCGGTGGTCGCGGAGCGTGGGCAGGGGATCCTGGTCATCATTACTGAACGGAGGACACCCTTCCACCACATCAGTGATTTTACCAATCTGGGGATCGATCCTCACCAGCACAAAATTGTTGTCGTAAAAATTGGCTTCCTTGAACCTGAATTAAAGGCGCTGGCGGCGAAATCGCTGCTGGCGCTCAGCCCCGGGACAGTCGACCAGAATACGGTGAAGAAAAAATATTATAAAATTCACCGGCCGATGTTCCCATTTGATCAAGATTTTGATTGGTCGCCCTAGTTCTGGACAACCCCGCCTGGATTAGCTCTGGCGAGAGATACGCTCGGTAGTAGCCGGTTGGGTGACTTCTACTATCTCGCGTGAAGGAGTGCGGCCGGTAATCACGGTTTGTTGGTTTCTGGTGGCCGGGATTGGCCAATAGAAGACCAGATAAATTATCCGGTCAACGACCCACCCCAGGAGAACGTAGACGAACATGGCGATGATCGATGAGATTTCCAGCAGCATGTTGCCGAAGGTGGGGTTGTTGAGCATGCCTGCAAATGGGATTAGGAAGATGCCGGTCACGCCATACAATAAAGCCACGAACAGGCTGGCCGGGTTGGCTCCAATTAGCTTCAATACAACGCGTAAACCAATCAAGACTTCCAGGATAATAAAGAACAGCCAGGTCAATTCAGTGATTTTATAGGCCAGGAGGCGTAATCCATAGCCTGGTTCCTGCCGAGAAGTTCTGACTTCTTTATATTCTCTCATTTTTTCTTCCTCCGATTCATCCAGCGCACCGCAAACGATATAAACGACTCAGTTCGTTTCGCCGGCTGGTTCTTATCATTAGAATCATAAGAGAAAAGGGCTATCGATGTCCTTAATTAAACCTATAAAAAATCTATCGGAAAATTCGGGCTAGCGAATGGCTTCTATGACCAGGTTCCCGATTCCGGCGATTAACTTAACCAGGTCCTCTGAGAGCTGGTGGCGCTCGCGTAAATAATCCGGGCTGTCATAGCTCACCCATACTTGAGCATTGGCATTTTCCCAGGCCAGCGCTTTGAGCGGCAGGTCGATGGCGACGGTTTCCGAAGCATTCATCAAAACTGTGCCGGCTTTGGGATTGCCGAATAGCAGCAGTTAGGTTGGCCGTAGGGTAAGGCCAACTTTTTCGGCTTCACGGCGCTGGTCCAGGCGTAGAAAGATAAGCATGCCTTTGGAGCGGGCGGCGGCTTCAATCCGATCAAGAGTTTCATCGACGGTATACGGGCTGGGCACGGTTACAATCCTGTGAAGCCCGGCAGTATTTGCCATAATAATCCTCCAGTAAATGCTCTAAGAGCTGTGTGACTAACAAAACTAAAGAAAGAGACGAGTCTAGCCACTGATTTACACGGATACGTCTTGGTATCAATCGACAAAAAAGTAGTGCTGCACTTTGACAAT
>VFSW01002628.1_pt1 | contig 27142 bp, 30 predicted proteins | sample 5358111 | NCBI WGS metagenome assembly VFSW01 (sample SAMN11554181, study PRJNA540505) | mine drainage metagenome | isolation source: sediment from site ElyBrook_90M | place: USA: Ely Copper Mine, Vershire, VT | collected 2017 | reverse complement strand
AACTTTCGCACCGATGCGGTGGCTATGAAGACGATGCAAGAGGAGATGATGAAGGGTGGCATGTCGACCACCGTGCCGGCCCGGATGGCCCAGGTGCATAAGATAATGGCTTCACGCCTTGCCCTGATGGAACACTCAGGGGCGAGCATCAAGGCGCTCTACGAGGCGCTCTCGCCGGATCAACGCAAGACATTCGACCAGATGATGCCCAGTCCGATGGGTGGGATGATGTGAGCCATCGAACGTGAGGGAACGAGGCTCCGATCCCGGTGCGTCTTCCCCTCCGTGGCGGGGGACCGTCAGCAGCATCGTGCCGTGTGGTGAACATGCCCGGATAATGCAAGGAGGCATGTCGTGAACCACGATCACCTGGCGATGGGCAGTCCTCCCATGGCCGGGGACGCTCACGACAGGACGGACGCCGATATGCCGACTGCTCACAAAAGCCTCTGGCAAACGCGCGGCGGCATCGTCCTGATCGGCTTTCTTGCCGTGGCTGGTTTCTATCTGGTGACCGAGCACACAGCGCACGTCTTCGGCGCACTCCCTTGGCTTCTCATCCTCGGCTGCCTGCTGATGCATCTGTTCATGCACCACGGTCACGGCGGACACGGCAGCAGCAACCCGCCAGAGGGAGGCAAGTCGTGACTCACGGTTCTTCCGGGTACGGGCTCTGGTTCCTCGTCATATTGAACTCGGCGGTCTTCATTATATTCGCATTCAGCTTCGGAAAGCCGCAGACACCGCGCGATTGGCGATCGTTCAGTGCGTTCAGCGCCTTCATCGTCGCGCTGTTCGCCGAGATGTATGGCTTTCCACTAAGCATCTATGTGCTCTCGGGATGGCTGCAGGCGCGCAATCCCGGGCTCGACCTCATGGGGCACGATACGGGCCACCTTTGGTCGACGATCTTCGGCTTGAAAGGCAATCCGCACTTCAGCGTCTTCCATATCCTCAGCTACATCTTCATCGGCGGAGGGTTCGTGTTGCTCTCGTCCGCCTGGAACGTACTTTATCAAGCACAGAATCAGGGGAAACTCGCGACCACGGGAGCCTATGCTCGGATCAGGCACCCCCAATACGTCGCCTTCATTGCAATCATGTTCGGTTTCCTCCTCCAGTGGCCGACGATCCTGACCCTGGTTATGTTTCCTGTGCTGGTGGCGATGTATGTCCACCTCGGTCACACCGAAGAGGCCGAAGGGCGCCGGACATTTGGCATCGGGTATGAGCGCTACGCGGCGGCAGTGCCCGGCTGGTTTCCTCGTCTGAATAGGGCGAACCACACTGCCCGGTGGGGCAGTAGCACATGAACCTACCGGTTGCTCTGGGGGCTCGCCAACAGCCGGCTGGGCGCCGCGAAGCGGCCTCGCCGACTTCGAGCAGACCATGAGCGGTGACATGGGGCACGCCTCGGGGATGGGCGGGATGATGTGGGGCATGAGCGCGCTGTGGCTGGTCCTCATCGTCCTCGCGATCCTCGGAGTGGTGGCGCTCACAAAATATATCTTTCGCCAGTGACGAGCCGCCGCATTGCCCACGCTGTTGCCACCATGGAAGCCGAGCGGAAGTACCAGACGACGTCTGAATCCTCTTGGCTTTCGGCGCTTCGTCGATACGTTATCGTATTGTCTTTCGTGAGTCTGGCCTGGGAGTTCGCACAGCTTCCGCTCTACACGCTGTGGGAGACCGGCTCCGCGCGCGAGATCATCTTCGCCGTGGTCCATTGCACCGGCGGGGACATGTTGATCGCCGTGGCAACGCTGGTTGGCAGCCTGCTCTTGTTCGGGTCAACCGAATGGCCACACACCCGTTTCCTGCCCGTTGCGGCAGCGACTGTGATCTCCGGCGTCGGCACCACCGCCCTCAGCGAGCACGTCAACACGGCCCGAGGCGCTTGGACCTATAGCGATCTAATGCCCGTCTTGCCTGGCACAGGGATCGGGCTTGCCCCACTAGCGCAGTGGGTCGTGATCCCGATCCTCGCTCTCGCTGCGGCTCGGTCAGCTCATCCGAAACGGCTACTTGACCTTCCCACTATGGGAAGCCCCATGTCTGGACCCACGCCAGAATATCCGGCGCGTTCTGATCGGGGAACGCCATGAGCGAGCATCAGATTGAACACCGCCCTCAAGCCAAGGGTGCCTGCGGTTGCGGTGAGAGCGTCCTGCCTGCGGCCACTGCGGTCATCGACCCGGTTTGCGGCATGAAGGTCGATCCGGTCACCTCGAAGCACCGCGCCGATCATCATGGCACGACGTTTCATTTTTGCTCAGCCGGATGTCGGACGAAATTCGAAGCCAATCCCGAGAAATATCTGAAACCCAAGGCTCCGGACGCCGCAAAGCCCGGCGCGATCTACACCTGTCCGATGCACCCGCAGATCCGGCAGGTCGGTCCCGGCAGTTGCCCGATCTGCGGGATGGCACTCGAGCCCGTGGAGATCACCGCTGAGGCTGTGCCGAACCACGAACTCGCCGATATGTCTCGGCGCTTTTGGATTGGCCTGGTGCTGACCCTCCCGGTGTTCATCCTTGAGATGGGCAGCCATGTCCCATCGCTTGGCCTAGGTAATCTTGTGCCGGAGCAGTGGTCGATCTGGATCCAGTTCGCGCTTGCAACGCCGGTGGTGCTGTGGGCGGGATGGCCGTTCTTCGAGCGGGGCGCAGCTTCCGTCCGGTCGGGGCACCTGAACATGTTCACCCTGATCGCGCTCGGCACCGGAGCCGCTTACGTTTACAGCTTGGTCGCGACCTTCGCGCCGGGCTTGTTTCCGGCGGGGTTCCGCATGACGGGCGGAACCGTCCCTGTTTATTACGAGGCCGCCGCCGTCATCACCGTGTTGGTCCTGCTCGGCCAAGTCCTGGAGCTTCGGGCGCGCGACCAGACGGGCGGCGCGATCCGCGCGCTGCTCAATCTGGCGCCCAAGACCGCCCGTCGTCTACGCGACGGAGCAGACGACGAGGAGGTTGCGCTTGACCAGGTCCAGGTGGGCGACCGACTGCGGGTCCGTCCAGGCGACGGAGTGCCCGTCGATGGCATGGTGCTGGAGGGCAAGAGTGCCGTAGACGAATCCATGGTGACCGGTGAGTCGATGCCGTCTTCCAAAGTTCCTGGCGACAAAATCATCGGGGGCACCGTGAACGGCACGGGCTCGCTGATCATGCGCGCCGAGACGGTGGGCGCCGGTGGCATGCTGTCGCGCATCGTCGCCATGGTCGCCGAGGCCCAGAGGAGCCGGGCGCCGATTCAAAAGCTGGCCGACACTGTCGCCGGATACTTCGTCCCGGCCGTGCTCGGCATTTCAATCGCGGCCTTCATCGCCTGGTCGGTCTGGGGTCCGGCGCCTGCCCTTTCGTTCGCTCTGATCGCAGCCGTCTCCGTCGTGATCATCGCCTGCCCTTGTGCGCTCGGACTGGCCACCCCGATGTCTATTATGGTTGCGGTCGGCAAGGGCGCCGGTGCGGGTGTGCTCATCAAGTCCGCCGAAAGCCTGGAGAGGATGGAGAAGGTCGACACCCTCGTGGTGGACAAGACTGGAACCCTTACCGAGGGCAAGCCGCGCGTCACGTCGGTCGTCCCCGCAGCCGGGCTCACTGCAGACGATCTGCTGAAGCTGGCCGCAAGCCTTGAGCGGTCTAGTGAACACCCGCTCGCAGCCGCAGTCATGCGTGCCGCCAAGGAAAAGAGCATCGCCGCCGATGAACCGACGGATTTCGCGTCGGTGACCGGAAAGGGCGTCACTGGCAGGGTCGGTGGACGTCTCGTGGCGCTCGGCAATGCCAAGCTGATGGCCGACCAGAAAGTCGACATGGGCAGTCTGTTTGCGAAAGCTGACGAGTTGCGCGGCTCGGGCGCCACGGCGCTGTTCGTCGCCGTTGACGGCAAGCCGGGTGGAATCATCGCGATCGCCGACCCGATCAAGGCGACAACGCGGTCGGCGCTCGACAGCTTGCGGGCGGACGGCATTCACGTCGTCATGCTGACGGGTGACAACAAGACGACGGCGCAAGCCGTGGCCAAGCAACTCGGGATCGACGACGTCGAAGCCGACGTGCTCCCCGAGGACAAGAACCGCATCGTGAAGAAGCTGCGTGCAGAGGGGAAGATCGTCGCCATGGCGGGCGACGGCGTGAACGACGCGCCTGCGTTGGCCGAGGCGGATGTCGGTATTGCGATGGGCACAGGAACGGAGGTTGCGATCCAGAGCGCGGGCGTGACCCTGGTCAAGGGCGATCTTGCGGGGATCGCGAGGGCCAGAGCGCTCAGCCGGATGACCATGCGCAACATCCGTGAGAACCTTGTATTCGCCTTCGCCTACAACGCGATCGGCATCCCGGTCGCCGCGGGCGTGCTGTACCCGACCTTCGGCATCCTGCTTAGCCCGGTGGTCGCTGCTCTTGCGATGTCGCTGAGTTCGGTTTCGGTCATCGGCAACGCGTTACGCCTGCGGGCCGCCCACCTGTGACACAAAATCGCGCGAAAAGACGTGACGAGGTCGTTTGCCACACCTCAAAAAATTCATGCTTCAAAGGACATATCCAATGCAAACCGAGCATCTGACAGTAAATGGCATGTCGTGCGGTGGCTGCGTCAGCCGTGTGACGGAAGCTCTGAATGCTATTCCAGGAGTAGGCGGCGTAGAGGTTGCGCTCTCGACCGGGAGAGTTGACGTGACGTACGACGAGCGACTGGCCCAGCCTGTCCAAATAACTTCGGCGGTAGAGAGAGCGGGCTACAGCGTCGGTGCGACTCAAGTCGACGTTGCGTCCAAATCAAAGGGCTGCCGCTGTTAGCAGGGCGCCGAATGGAAGGAGCCAGGAAGCTCCGCGCCGCTTGGGTAGTTTCCGAGGCTAGCCCGCGTTCCAGCACAGTTCATTTTTGTGATCATGCGGTCCGATCTCACCGTCCGATCGTGGCCGGGCCAGCTAAAGGACATTGAAGTTTCTCGTGCTGGCAAGGATCAGCTCAAAATGATGTACGGCATGGGCTTTGTTGGGGTGATTCTTGTTGTGCTCGCAGTTCTTGGAGTCGTTGCACTAATAAAATACTTAACGTGAGGTCGTGTCCCGCTAGGGGTAAAGACCATCACCGCCGATGAGCCGTCCGGCCGTCGGGCGAGCCTCGCAGCGCTCCTCAGCTATCGCGCTGAGTAGTTTCCGAACCTGCCCCCGTCGTGTGAAGGCCAGCTATGGTGGAATTCCTACGCCGAGACCGCATGAGTTTTGGTACGGCGGAGATGCCCCAAATGCACCGGCCAGCGTTTTCACCTTTTCGCCCGGCTCTGAAACTGCTCACCGGCCCGATCGCACGACAGACGCTACACGCGCGCTTGGGTAGAGCCGACGCACAAAGCATTCTTGTCCGCACGTGGGAGCTTTACCCGGCGCGGCTCGCAGCGGTTGACGGCACGGCCCGGTTGGGGGTCGGCCCCGCCTTGGTCATGCGCCTATCAGCATGCACAATCGCGCTGCACGCGGCGCTCGTGGAGGCGGGCACTGCCCACGGCACCGCCGTGGAGATCGCCGGCGAGGTGGCCTGGGCGGTCTACCGCAGGATGGGGAGAATCCCATGGCTGCTGAGCGGCATTGTCACCCGCGACCCAGGGCGACGCCTCGACGTCTCGACACGGATTTTCCGCCGCTTTCCCTTCGGGCCGTCCGCGTACGTTTGGGCGAGCAAACCGGCATCTGACGGCATCATCGCCTTCGATTGTCTTCGATGTCCGGTCGCGGAGCATTTCTCCAAGGTCGGGTTGGCCGATCTGTGCGTTCGGACCTTCTGCGATCTGGATTTCCCCCTGGCGGCGGATTGGTCCGCCACGCTCGTGCGGAGCGGAAGCATCGCAGGCGGTGCGGCGGTGTGCGACTTCCGCTGGCAACCAAATTCGGCCCAGCAACGGGCTTCGCTCGAACGCGAGGCCGCGAAGGCAGCATCGTCGTAACCGCCGACCATTTTTCCGGAGAACCCTCATGTCTGGCTCAGTCGCGGGCATTCGACGCCCAATCCGCATCGTCTTTCTCATACCCCTTCTCAGCCTGCTGCTGACGGGCTGTGGCTACAATAACATCCCGACTTACGAGGAGCAGGCGAAGGCCAAATGGTCGGATGTGCTGAACCAATACCAACGTCGTTCAGACCTCATCCCGAACCTGGTTGAGACGGTCAAGGGCGTTGCCAAGCAAGAGAGTAGCGTGCTGGAGGCGGTCACCGCAGCCCGGGCGACTGCCACGTCTATCAAAGTCGATGCCAGCACGATCTCCGATCCGGAGACGTTCAAGAAGTTCCAGGACGCACAGGCGCAGTTGTCTGGCTCGCTCGGAAGATTGCTCGCGATCTCGGAGAACTACCCCGATCTCAAGTCAAACCAGAACTACCTCGCCCTGCAATCGCAGCTCGAGGGCACAGAAAACCGCATCGCGGTCGCCCGTCATGACTACATCGAGGCCGTTCGCGTCTACAATACTGAGCTGAAGACATTTCCTGGTTGGCTCTGGGCGCGCCTCTTCTACTCCGGCAACAAGCCCATGGAAGAGTTCACGGTCGCCGACAGCGTGAAGACGGCACCCGCCGTCAAGTTCTGAGGACGCGGCCGGTGATCCGCCGCGCGATCCTGACGGTCGTGGCGCTGCTGTGCCTGACGGCCGTCGGGGTGGCACAGACACTCACCTTCCCGACCCTGACCGGCCGTGTTGTGGACGGGGCCGGACTGCTTTCGGCCGGTGATCGCGCCACGCTCGACGCGTCGCTGGCCGACCTCGAAGCGAAGACGACCGACCAGCTGGTCGTCGTCACGCTGAAGTCCCTCCAGGGCACGACCATCGAAGATTACGGCTACCAGCTCGGTCGCCGTTGGAAGATCGGGCAAAAGGACAAGGATTCCGGTGTCCTGATGATCGTGGCGGCCGCAGAACGGACTGTCAGGATCGAGGTCGGCTATGGTCTCGAAGGGACACTCACCGATGCAGCCACGAAGCTGATCATCGAGAACGTCATCTTGCCTGCCTTCAAGACGGGCGATTTCGCGGGCGGCATCAAGAGTGGCACCGACCAGATCAGCAATTTGCTCCGTGGCGACGCGGGGAGCGGTGCACCGACACAGAACCAGATATCCGCCCCAACCCAACCCAGCGGAAGCATCCCGGTTTGGCTAGTTATCGTCCTCGGCGTCGGCGGGGTCGGGCTTCTGATCTACTGTGCCGTAAGAGGGGGCGCGGCCTGCCGAGGCATGATGCAGATCCTGATCCTGCTGGCGCTCTCCGGCAGAGGCGGGTCGCGGGGCAGATCATCGGGCTTTTCCGGAGGCGGTGGCTCCTTCGGCGGCGGCGGAAGCTCGGGCAGCTGGTGAGGATCAATCCATGATTGCCGATTCCGACAAAACCCGTGTCACCGCGGCCATTAGAGAGGCGGAGCAGCGCACTGCCGGGGAGATCTTCTGCGTCATTGCCCGGCACTCGAGCGACTATCGGCTCGTTCCCATCGCATGGGCGGCCGCGGCGGCGATGTTTGCGCCGCTGCCGTTCCTTGCGCTGACCAACTGGTCGGCGTCTGTCGTCTATCTCTTGCAAATCATCGCATTCCTGCTCGTGGCGTTGGCTCTGTCCCATCCCCGTCTCAGGTTCAGGATCGTGCCGCGCCAAGCCCAGCATGACCGCGCCCATGCGGAGGCGATGCGACAGTTCTACGCGCAGGGGATCGACAAGACTGAACACCGGACGGGTGTGCTCATCTTTGCATCGGCGGCCGAACGGTACGTGGAGGTCGTTGCCGATGCTGGGATCAACGACAAGGTGTCGCCGGATGTCTGGGACGACGCGGTTCAAGCGCTAGTTTCAGCCGTGAAGGACGGGCGCCCGGGAGACGGTTTCGTGGCCGCGATCGGACGGTGCGGCGCGGTTCTCGCGGAGCATTTCCCACCAGGTGCGCTGAAGCGGGACGAGTTGCCCGACAAGCTGGTTGAACTCTGACGACCGCGACCGCGACTTCCGGCGGATTGATCGTGACGACCCTTGACCTTCCCATGATGGTAGGGCCGACCTTTGTCATCGGCTGGAGTGGCCAGCCCCAAGCACAAGGAAGACGTAGATGAACAGCCTCAAGACCCTTCAAGCCGCCATCGTGCTGGGGGTTATGGCCAGCCCTGCGATGGCGCAACAGCCCGCGCCGACACCAGGCGCCGCGATGCCGATGAAGCCAGGCACCGCGATGACGCCGATGCCCGGGATGCCAATGGCCTCAGGCTCGGATGCGAATGCCAGCCCCTCGACGAGAGCGTTCAAGGCTGCTGATGACAAGATGATGAAGGACATGGACCGTCCGATGACGGGAAATACCGATCAGGACTTCGTGGCCGGGATGCTGCCGCACCACGCTGGAGCCGTGGATATGGCGAAGGTCGAAATCCAATATGGCAAAGACCCCGAGATGCTGAGACTGGCACGGGCAATCATCGCGGCGCAGCAAAAAGAGATCGCCCAGATGCAGGCATGGCAGGCGAGGCACCCTGCGCACTGAGGCGATCACAAACCACCTGGTGTTCGCATAGTCTTGTTGGGGTGGACGGCCCCACGGCATCGCGTGCCAAGGTTGGGTTGTCGAAACGCCAACAGAGGACCGTCCCCATGAAATTTAAGCGCATCGCCATCGACATTTCAAAGCACGCGTTCACGCTGCACGGCGTGGATGACGCGGACCGTCCAGTGCTGCGGCGTGACCTTCGGCGGGCGGAGGTGGAAACCTTTTTTGCCAAGATCGACAGCACCGAGGTGATCATGGAGGCGTGCGGTGGCGCGCACCACTGGGGCCGAGTTCTAGCCGGGCTGGGCCACAAGGTGCGCCTGATCCCAGCGCAGTATGTCAGGCCGTTTGTAAGGCGTGCCAAGAACGATCGAACCGACGCCGAGGCGATCAACGACGCCGCATCCCGGCCCGGCATGCCAACAGTCGCGGTCAAGACCGCCCAACACCAGGCCGAGCTAATCATCCTCAAGCATCGTGAGATGCTGGTGGCGCAGCGCACCCAGGTGATCAACGCGCTACGCGGGCATGCAGCCGAATTTGGCGTCGTCGCGGCCAAGGGCACCGCCCAGGTCCAACCCTTGCTCGACAAGCTGGCCGGCGATCCGGCGATCCCGGCCGCGGCACGCGCAATGTTTGTGCGGATCGGTGAACACGCGGCGGAGCTGGGTCGGCAGATCGCCGCCGTCGACGCGGACCTTTCCGCCCAGCACAAGGCCAGCTCAGTCAGCCAGATGTTGGCCGAGGTGCCGGGCATCGGTCCGGTCACCGCGATCACCCTGGCCGTGGGCGTGGACCCTGCGGCGTTTGCCTCCGGGCGGCATTTCGCGGCTTGGCTGGGATTGACCCCCAAAGAGCATTCAACGGGCGGGAAGCACCGCCTCGGCCGGATCAGCAAGGCCGGCAACGAGAGACTGCGCAGCCTGCTCGTTGTCGGCGCCATGGCAGTGATCCGCCATGCCAAGCCAGGCAAGCGCTCGGTTTCCCCGTGGTTGCTGGCCCTACTCGCACGGAAGCCGCGAAAGCTGGCTGCGGTAGCGCTGGCCAACAAGATCGCCCGCACCGTGTGGGCGATGATGGCGCGCGGTGAAGCGTATCGGCATCTGCCGGTCACCGCCTGAGCCGCGCGCAGACGCCGGGGATTTAGGGCAGCACAAGATGACGATCGGTCGCGCCGACAAGCGAGATATGCCGTTTATACCTGTGGCCAGATCAGGCCGCAGTCTTGTTTGGCACTCGTTTGCGGAACCCATCTGGGCCAGCGGTCATGAGGCCGCGCCAACAGGCCGGACACATGAGCGCACGCGATCCCCAGCCATCTTCAGTCAAGCCGCCTTGAACCCCAGGGGCCGTCCACACATGGTACGCGCTGTAGTACAGCGCACCCCGTCGGCGGGGAGTTATCACATCGCATTGCGCCTGGTGAGGAACCCTATCGCTTCCTTTGCCACCATGGCTCATTGGTCCGACAAGCCTGCCCGTGAGGCTGCCTGCGAGTTTTTCTATGACTTGCGAAATCCCTTTATCTTTGGGTGCCACCTTGATCTTTAGGTGCCACCTTGGCAGCGACGCTGGATGATCGGCAACGCAGTCGCGCTGAAGCGGTCTGCGACCCCCTCGACTTCCGAGGGTGCCACGAACAGGAACACCGCGGATGGATCGATGAACCGGCGGATCAGCCACGGGCAGGCGATACGGTCGACTTTCGGACGCGCGCGGGTCACCCAAACGGTGCGTTGTCGCTCGTCGCGCGGCGGAACCAGGTCCGGCCGCAACAATGGGCCACCATGCGCGACCCATGCCTCGAAGCCACCTTCGAGCGATTCCGCCTGGATGCGTTCATGCCTGAGCCACGCGGCGGCGCCCTGGCTGAGCTTTTGCCCCCGTTGGCAGACGACAATAACGCGCTTGCCGGAGAACTCCGTAGCCCAGGTAGGCGCCCACTTTGACCGCCATTCGCAGGCAGCCTGCCCACTATGCCGCGCTTTATGGGGCAGCACATGGGACAAAGTATCAGGCCGTCCGCGGCAGCGCCTACCGCTGACGGCGGCAAAGAATCCGACCTCACCATCATCCGCGAGCAGACGCGCGAGTGCCTCGAGCTTCTGCGCGCCCTGGTCGGCCTGCTGGTCAACAAGCCCGAGCGAGAGGGGCCGACCCTTGAAGACCTCATCGCCGCTCTTGTCGCACAGCAGCGCGACGCGCTCGTGCTTCTGCGCCAGATCGCGAGCGACCAGGGCGCCATCCTCGACCGCCTACCTGCCCTGCCGGTCGACAGGGCTGGAGCCGGTGCGAACGGTCATGCCGCGCACAAAGGGGCGCATCGGTCATGATGAACTTCCGCAAGATCGCAGCCGCCTCCGCCGGCCGGCTGCTCTTGCGGTATTTCACTGAGAACACCCCAGAGCCGATCCATCCGGCGCCGGTCGACGCCGCCGGCCGAACGCTCGAAGAGGGCGGGCGCCTCACCGCCTACTACACCGGCCGGGATGGCCGCGCGTCTTGGCGGCCGGATATGCCGGCGATCCTCGCGAAGGCGATCGGGATCGACCCCAGCCAGATGCCGCGAGACGCCGAGATGTCGCGGCTGTTCGAGGCGCGACGGGCTGACAATGGCGAGGCCTGGTCCGCTCACCCCCGCAAGCTATCCGGGGTGGACCTGGTGTTCAGCCCGGACAAGTCCGTAACCCTCGCGGCTGAGTTCGCTCCCACGCCCGCAGAGTCGGCGCTGATCTGGAACGCCATCGACCGGGCAGCCGACCGCGCCATGCGCTACGTCGCGCACGAAGTCGGCTGGGCTCGGCGCGGAAAGGGTGGCGAGGACGGCGCCGATCCAGGGGCGGTCGGGTGGGTCACCTTCCGGCACCACACAGCCCGGCCTACCCTGCAGGTCCAGGACGGGGCGGAGGGGCAGACCTACCTCTTCGACGCGCCAGTCGCCGGCGACCCGCACGCCCACATACACAATTTCCTGATGAACATCGTCGCAACCGCGGACGGCCGGATCGGGTCGCTCGACCTCCGGGCCCTCACGGACAACCGGATCAAGGAGTTCGGCGCCTACTTCCAGGCGGTGCTGGCCGACGAGCTGCGCCGCCTCGGCATCCAGGTCGGCTATAACGAGAATGAGCAGGCCGTCGTCATCGAGAGCGTCCCGGGGGACATCGGCCGGGCCTTCAGCAAGCGCGACCGGCAGATCCTGCATAAGGCGCGCACCTTCGCGGAGCGCCAAGGCCTATCGTGGGATGACCTCTCCGCAGAGCGTAAACTCGATATCGTCGAGGAGGCGAGCGCCGAGGGCCGGCTGGGCAAGATGAAAGCGGATGAGCGGCGGCTGTGGCGCGAGCAGGCGGAGGCGCTTGGCTGGAAGCACGAGAGCGTCATCGGGGAGACGACCCACGCCAAGCGGACCGACGAGGAACGGTTCGAGCAGGCCTACCATTTCGCAGCCCGGCACCTGGCCGAGGAGTTCCGTACGGCCGCCGTCATCGATCACGAGAAACTCGGCCTGCATGCCGCCCGCGGCCTCATCGGCGCCGGCATCGCGGGCGGCCCGGCCGACATCAAGCGGGTGGTCGAATTGATCGAGGAACGGGGCATCCGGATCGGCGGGGAGCACGTCAGTCTGGTGGTCGGGGTGTTCGACGACAGGCTGCGGGTCAGCAACACACGGCAGATCAGGATCGAGGAGCGGCTGCAAAGTCTGGCGCACGAGACGGCTCGGGACCGGTCGGGTGCGCTTGGCTCGTCGGACCTCCGCCGTGCGATGGATCGGAGTCAGGTCAAATTCTCCGCCGACCAGAAGGCGGCGATCTTCGCGCTGGGGCAGGGGGGCCGTTTGACCCTGCTCACCGGCGCCGCCGGCGTCGGCAAGACAACGATCCTGGAGCCTGTGGTGACCACCTGGAAGTCGGACACGCGGTTTGACCCGAAGGGAAGGGAGGTTATCGGCACCGCGCTGGCATGGCGTCAGGCGGACGCCCTGCGCGACGCCGGCATCGACCGCGCCTACGCGCTCTCACCGCTGCTGGCGATGATCGAGCGCGGCGACATCACCGTCAGCCGCAACACCGTCCTGGTGATCGATGAGGTCAGCCAGGTCGGGCCGCGCCCCTTGCTCAAACTCCTCGAGCTGCAGGCGCGCACAGGCATGACGATCAAGATGCTCGGCGACCGGGAGCAGGCCCAGGCGATCGAGGCGGGCGACAGCATAGAGCTGCTCCGGCGCGCCCTTCCTCCGGAGGCCCTTCCCGTCCTGCTCTCGACCGTCCGGCAGGCAACCCAGCGCGGCCGGGAGATCGCCGCGCTCTTCCGCGAGGGGAAGGCCGAGGACGCTTTGACGATGAAGCGAGCGGACGGCCATGCCCGTCTCCTCGGTGGCGACCGCGACCAGGTGGTCGGCCAGATCGCCGATCTCTACATCGAGCGGCGGGACATTCTGGCCGCATCCGGGAGCAAGCGCGGCATCACCATCAGTGCCCCAACGAACGAGGACGCGGCCGACATCAGCCAGGCGATCCGCGCGCGGTTGAAGGTGCGAGGCGAGATCGCCACCGCAGAGACTCTCCACAAGGCGATCGACCAGAACGGGCGGGAATATGACCTGGCCCTGGCCACGGGTGACAGGGTGCGACTCTATCGCCGGACGTGGGGCCACGCTGGGGGACGAGAGCAGCAGGTCGGCAATAACGGCGACGTCGTCGAGGTTCTTTCCCAGAGCGATCGCGGCCTTCGCGTCCGGACGGCGAAAGGGGAAGTCGCGGAGATTGACTGGCGCCGATTGGCGGACAAAGAGACAGGCCGCATCCTGCTCGGCCTCGGCCATGCGCTAACGATCGACGCGGCGCAGGGGCTCACCTCCGACGAGCACATCAACGCGCTGCCGCGCGGGACGTCAGGGGTCACCGGCTTCACCAGCTACGTGGCGGAAAGTCGGGCGCGTGGCGCGACATGGACGCTGATCTCCGAAGGAGCGCTGCACGAGGCCGAGCGGCATCGCCAGGCCGTCGGCGACGCCACGCCCATCACCCAGGACACGCTCTGGGCGCGCGCCGCTGCGGATATGTCCGAGAAGCCCTACAAGGCGCTTGGCATCGATCTGCTCAACGCAGCCCGTCACGACCGCGAGCGCGCCATCGACGCCTTCATCGGGGCGCACCATGCGATGGAGGTGGCAACGCTGGCCGATCCGGGATGGGGAAGGAAGGCGGCCCAGCGCACGAGGGCGCTGGCGGTCAACGACCAACTCTCTCGGCATCTGCCATCCCTTGACACTGCCATTCAAGAAAACGGCAAGCTCCTTCGTGACGCCCTACAAGCGACTGAGGTGCAGCAACATTTGCGGGCAATGCGGACAGAGGCCGAGGTGGTGCGCGGTCGGCTGGACGGGGTTGTTCCCGCGCCAGCGCCACCGCTATCCCTGTCTAGCGGCCCCGCGCCGTAACGGCTGACGAGCCAATCTTGAGCTGTTCGACTCTGCAGATGGCAAGAGCAGCCGGTTTTCGACCCAAGCAAGGCATTGGCTATCTAAAGGAAGGCTTCCGACCAGCGGACATTCCGAACGAGTACGGGCTGCAACCTATTCTTCGCCATTGGCGCGTAAATCAAGATTTCTGGACGGCTATGCTTCCGCCGTTTTGTGTTCTTCTCGTGCAGCCTGCCAGACCTCCCGCGCCGCGTCGGCGTTCAGGGCGGCGATACCCAATCCGACGATCAAATCCGGCCACGCCGACGCCCACAGGAAAGCCGTCACCAGCCCCGCCGCGATAATGGCAACATTGGCTGCCGCGTCGTTACGAGCGGAGAGAACGGCGGCTCTGGTCAGGCTGCCGCTATGGCGACGGTAGCGCGTCAGCATGAGGGCGCAGGACAGGTTGATTGCCAACGCGCCTAAGCCCGTCAGCGACAACAGCACTGGGTCAGGCGTTTCCGGCACGTTGAACTTTTCCCACGCCGTCCACAGCGTGGCGAGGCCCGGCACCAGCAGGATACCGGCCAGCGCCATGCCGACGCGGGCGCGCTTTCGCGCTGTCCAGCCGAGCGCCACGAGAATGAGGAGATTGACCGACGCATCTTCGAGAAAGTCGATGCTGTCAGCGAACAGCGAAACCGAGCCGATCAGCCGCGCGACAGCAAACTCAACGCCAAAATAGGCAAGGTTAAGGATTGCGACGAGGCGGACGACCCGCCGCAGATGATGGTCGGTGGTTACAGGCGTCATGGGCTCAAATCATACACGAGTGGGGGAGACTTCAATTTCAGCAACCGCAACGCGTTCAGTGTCACCAGAACCGTGGCACCCATATCGGCGAGGATGGCCGGCCAGAGGCCAGTGATCCCCGCAATCGTGGTGACGAGGAACACCGCCTTGAGGCCGAGCGCGATAGTGATGTTCTGATGGATGTTGCGCATGGTGCGCTTCGACAAGGCGATCATAGCCGCCACGTCGCCGACCCGCCCATGCAGCACTGCCGCATCGGCGGTTTCAAGCGCAACGTCGGTGCCGCTGCCCATTGCGATTCCGACATCCGCAGCAGCCAGTGCCGGCGCATCGTTGATGCCGTCGCCGATTTTAGCGACCGCCACATCCCCGCCTGCCGCTTTCAACTCCTGCACAATGCGTTGCTTGTCGGCGGGCAGCAGTTCGGCCCGCACCTCAATGCCCAATTCTTTGCCAACTGCCTCCGCTGTGCGGCGGTTGTCGCCTGTCAACATGATGGTGCGAATGCCGGCGTCCGTCAGGGCTTTCAAACCCGCCTTGGCGTCCTCGCGTGGTTCGTCGCGCATGGCGATCACGCCCGCCGCCGCGCCGTCTGCGATCAACACCGCCACGGATTTTCCGTCAGCGTTCAGCGCCTCGATGCGGCCAATTTGTTCCGGCGTCAGAGGCGTGCGTTCGCCCGCCGCGCTGGCGGAACCAAGGAACAGCGCAATACCCTCAGCGCGTCCCGTGACGCCCTTGCCGCCCACGGCCTCGCCGCCTTCTGCTACCGGCACTGTCACATTGTCGGCTTGGGCCCGCGCCAAAATGGCGGTTGCAAGCGGGTGGCTTGAACCGGTTTCGAGCGCCGCCGCCAAGCGCAACACATCGGCTTCAGAGCGGCCAAAGCCGATCACATCCGTGACCTTTGGCTTGCCTTCGGTCAGCGTGCCGGTTTTGTCGAACGCCGCCACGGTAATCCGTCCCATATTTTCCAAAACAGCGCCGCCTTTCAGCAGCAGACCGCGCCGGGCACCGGTAGAAAGCGAGGCGGCAATGGCAGCCGGCGTCGAGATTACGAGAGCACAGGGGCAGCCGATCAGCAGGATGGCAAGGCCCTTATAAACCCACTCGTTCCACGCCGCGCCGAACAGCAGCGGCGGCACAAGGGCGACGAGCGCCGCGACGGCGACCACGCCCGGTGTGTAGTAGCGGGAAAAGTGGTCAATGAACCGCTCGGTCGGCGCTTTGCTTTCCTGCGCTTCCTCAACCAGCTTGACGACGCGGGCAATCGTGTTGTCTGCGGCGGCAGCAGTAACGCGGATGCGCAGCGCGGCGTCGCCGTTGATGGTGCCGGCAAACACGACATCATCGACACGCTTGCGTTTCGGCGTGCTTTCCCCGGTCACGGGCGCTTCGTCAATCGCACTTTCGCCTGAGACGATCACGCCGTCCGCCGGGATGCGATCACCCGGACGGACGAGAATAACAGCGCCAACGGCAACGGACTCTGCCGGCACTTCCTCAGTTCGGCCGTCGGTTTCGACCAAGGCCGTTTTTGGCACCAGAGCCGTCAGCCCCTGAATGCTGGCGCGGGCGCGGCCAGCCGCTACGCCTTCCAGCAATTCGCCGACGAGAAACAGAAACACGACGGTCGCCGCTTCCTCGCCCGCGTTGATGACGACAGCCCCCACGGCGGCAATCGTCATTAGCATTTCGATAGAGAACGGCGTGCCGGCCCGCGCCGCCATTAAAGCACGCCGTGCAATCGGCACGAGGCCGACCAGCATGGCGGCGATGAAGGCCCAAGGGGCAATGGCCGGCACCAGCTTGCCGACGCCATAGGCGACGATCAGAGCAAGACCGGCAGCGGCGGTCAGTTTCGCTTTCGGGGATTGCCACCAGACGCCGGTTGCCGGGCCGTGGTCATGGCCGTGCAGTTCAGGCCCGTGGTCATGTCCCGCGTGACCGTGCTTTGCATCGCCACTCTGCCCCGCACCGGCTGGCCGGTCTGCGGGCGCAATGCCATAGCCGAGGCCGGTCACCGCGCGTTCGAGTTGAGCCAAGTCGCCTTGGCCGTTATGGCGCACGGTCATGGTGCCAGCCGTCGCCGACACCGACACGTCCTCGATGCCCGGCAACCGCCGCACGGCTGTGTCGATTTTTGCGGCGCAACCCGCGCAATCCATGCCTTCAACCCGATACCGGGTCTTCGTCGCTGCATCGGCCATCATAAAATCCCTCTTGAACCATTGCCTGCAACGCTACATCCTCTAGTGACTAGAGGAGCAAGGACTATGGCTGAGAAAGTTTCAATCGGGGAGGCCTCGCGCAGTTGCGGCGTGAAGGTGCCGACGATCCGCTATTACGAGCAGATTGGTTTGCTGCTGGCACCGCCTCGCACAGAAGCCAACCGGCGAACATTCGATCCCGGCGATTTGCGACGGCTGGCGTTTATCCGCCACGCTCGCGAATTGGGGTTCGAGATCGACGCCATCCGAACGCTGTTGACGCTACAAGACGACCCTCACCAGCCTTGCAGCACAGCCGACGCCATTGCCCGTGCCCGGCTGGCGGAGGTGCAGCAGCGCATCGACAGCTTGACCGCGTTAAAGGCCGAGCTTGGCGTGATGATCGAAAGTTGCAGTCACGGCAAGGTCGCGGACTGCCGTGTGATCGAAGTATTGGCCGACCATAACCAATGCACGCAGCCACATCATTGACCGGCGCATAAATCAAGACTTCGGCAGTGAATCTCAGCCGTACGAAAAGCGCATTTTTCAGGACTTCGCACGGCAACTGGCCTGCTTTTGCTGCATGAAAGTCTGTATCTGCTTAATTGCGGCTTGATCCGCCGGGGCGTCGCCGGTGGTGCGCCGCCCCTTCAGGAGCGTGATGATCCAGCCTGTTTCCTGCGGCGTCGGCTTTTGTTGGGCGACGGCCTTGGCGATGCAATCGCAGATGCGCGTGATCTTGCCGTCCGACAGATTGCCGTGGTCGCCATTGGCATAACAGACCGAATGCACGTCCCCCTCGCCGCAGGCGGTCAGCAGCAGGGAGCAGAGGAGAAGGAGACGCGCTGTTTTCATTAGCCTCCGGTCAGTGGTGATGGCCTGCGGGTTCGGCCATGTGGAAGGCATGCGTTTCCGCGTCACCAGCAGCCGATAATTCCAGAACGGCGTCGAACTCGTGCGGCTCGGCAGGAGCCAAGGCGCTGAGATAACTGTGATGATCGTTGGCGGCTGGAAGCAGCGGCAATTTCTCCGCGACACCGCCCGGTCGTTTGATAGTGACGACGGCCCCCAACCCTTCGGCGTGGTTGGAGACAGTGAGGCGCATGCGTTCGCCTTCGGGCGTATCCACGATACGCAGCAAGCCCGCCGCCAGCCTGCCCTCGAACACGAACGGCTCCGGCGCGTGATGATGCCCGGTCGAAGGCGCAACCAGTTCGGATGCTGCGTCACCCTGCGTGCCGAAGCGGATCATTGCGACTTTCAAGGCGGGAAGGTGCTGATGCAATTCAGCCTGTAGCTGCGCGGCGATTGCGTTCGCCTCTGCCACCGAAAGCGTCTGCTCGACGGCAATGGTCACATCGGCATGGAGTTCATGGCCGAGCCAGCGGGCTTTGGTATCGAGCACTTGCTTGATGCCGGGGACATGTTCCGCCGCATGCTGCAATTCGTCCACCACGCGCGGATCGACGCCATCAAGCATCCGCGTGACCACAGCCCGCGAGGATTGCCAGACGATGGCGAAAATTGCGGCGGTAATCAGCAGGCCGATAATCGGGTCAGCCAGCGGGAAGCCCATCCACACGCCCGCCGCACCCAGCACGACCGCAAGGCTGGTGATGCCGTCGGTGCGGGCGTGATAGCCGTCGGCGATCAGCGCCGCGCTGTTCATTTGGCGACCGACGCGGATGCGGAAGATCGCGACCGCCTCATTGCCGATGAAGCCGATCAAACCGGCAAACGCCAGCCAGCCAAGTTGCTGCACCGGCTCAGGATGCAGCAGGCGCGAAATCGCCTGATAGCCAGCCACCACGGCGCTAAACAGGATAATGAGGACAATCAGGATGCCCGCCAAATCCTCCGCGCGGCCAAGGCCGTAGGTGAAGGTTTTCGAGGGCTTGCGGCGGGCCAGCACGAAGGCGATCCACAATGGTATCGCCGTGGTTGCGTCGCCAACGTTGTGGATCATGTCGGCCAGCAGCGCCACGCTGCCGGACACCAGCACGACGGCGAACTGGATAGCCGCCGTGATGGCCAGAATGATGAACGACCATTTGATTGCCCAGACGCCGCGCTCGGTCGAAGCAATGCTCGGGTCGATCACGCCATGTGTATGCCCGTGACCGTCGCTGCCGCCGTGGTCGTGACCATGCCCGCCCGGATGTTGATCAAAACCGCCAAACCCAAACCAATCGCGAATTTTATTGAGCATGTCGGCGGCCTCTAAAGATATTTGGCAAGGGCTTTGAATTCGGACATGGCGCTCTTCGCGTCCGCCCCGGGACGGCCCATGCCGTCGCCGATGCAATGCTCCATGTGATCCTGAACCAACTCGCGCTTGGCGTTGCTGATCGCCTTCTCGACGGCGTGGAGTTGCTGCGCCAGTTCCACACAGGAGCGGCCTGCCTCGATCATCGCAATGGTCGAGGCCAGATGGCCTTGCGCCCGCTTTAGGCGCTTGAGGATGTCGGGATGCGAAGCATGTTCCATAGTGTATCCTACCCTAGGGGATAGGATACGGCAAGGCGTAGCCAATTTGGCGCATAAATCAAGACTTTCGGTTCGCCTACGTCATCGAATGATACCAACGAGTTGCGGTTACCGAAAGATATCACCGAAACGGCGCCGTTTGCCGCGAACATTGGCATCCAGACTTCCACTCCCCATCGACCGTTCCGGGGCTTTCGAAACCGGGGCGATTTCCGAAAGATATGTCCGAAAGTCCAGCGCGGCTGCAGGTGCCGAACTGACGCAAGTTTGACGATCTCGCCGAACTGCACATGCCCGCTTCGTTTAGGAGGCGCCCGACACCGGACCGTCGGCAAACCACCCATGCTGGTCCTTACGAGCGCGATCATCCTGCGGTTCGAGTCTTTGGGAGGGCGAGAACCACCGGTATACCGCTAGGCTTTATCGGCGAGATAGCGTGGCGGCGACGAAAGCCGCCGAATGCCACCTCACCTTCCCGCAGCAGGGCGGGCGCAAACGATCTCGCGCAGGCGTAGGGCACGACCTGTATCTCAAAGACATCGTCCCTGGCCTGCTTGAGCGCCTCGGAAAAGGCCCAGGCGCGGGCGCCCATTTCGTGGATATAGAAGGGACCGGCCAGGCCCTCACCGGAGCACAATAAGACTTCGCCGGCCCAGAGACGGCAGCTGTCCTCACGGGTCGGCGGATCGCCCTCGTCGATCTGCCACTCGACCTCGCGACCGAGTGCCAGGGCTGGATCTCCGGGCCACTTCACATCGGGTTCGGGCGGCAAGCCGCCTGTCGTGAGAAGCTCCGTCACCTCGTCCCCGGTTGCTGCCCTCAGACGCACCTCGCGGTCCACGAGCTCGGCCGTCAGTGGAAAGGGATACGCATCCGTCAGGAATGCTCCATTGCCCGGCACCGCGGCAGCACTGATCTGGTCCGCCGTATCCTTTGGAATCCGAAGCCCTGGATCGATCCACATCTTCACACCCTCGCGCGAAGCGCCGTTCGCACGCCTCGCGCTAATTATCCGAGCAGGCAACATAGGAAGAGGATTTTGCGAATGGCTCTTACGCCTGTCATCCGCTCCATAGTCGCGGCTTTGCTGCTGGGCGGATGCACCGCGACTGGCGTTACGGTCGAAGATCCGCACCCGGATATTCAACAGGAAGTTTGGAATATCGCCAGCCGCTACGACACCTCGTTCAAGGCAGGCGGTATGGCAGGCGTCACCCAGGAAATAGAAAGTTGCTATCAGTCGGCGACCGTGCCGGTGACGAAAATATGGGCGCTTCGAGACTGCCTGATCCTCGACTACACCGGCTTCTACACAGACATGAAAGTCGGGCGACGCCTCAATCACATATCGCTGCCGTATTTCGCCCCGGAGACTTTCGCGGCGCGCACCACTCGATATGCGAAAATGGACGGCTTCACGTCACCGGCGCAGTTATCCAACTACTTCAAAGATACCGAGGATCTCGTTCAGATCGACCTCGCCCAACTCAACCAGGGTCCTATCGTGGTCAATCGCCCATTGCAGCGGCCAGCAGTGAAGCCTGATTTTCCGACCTGTTGGAACGTCGGGCTCGTCGGTTGCTACAAAAACACGAAACCTTGATTCGCAACGCCCGCCGGCAGGGTGAGGCCGCCGCCGAACCGGCGGTACTCCCAAGAGGACCAGTCCGATGCGATTTCCAGTCTTATTGATAGCCGCAGCAGCCGTGCTTGTGCCGGCACTCGCATCCGCACAAACGGTGGTGACTGACCCACAGCTGCAAGCGACGACGCAGCAAATCCTGACCGTCGAGCAGCAGCAACTCGCTGTCGCGAAACAGCAGCTCGTCGTCCTGGACACCATCGAGGCACTGCTGCAAGCACAGGCGACGCGCACGACGGCGACGCAAGCCTTGGCGTATGGCAACAGCATTGCCCAGGCCCAGGAAGCAGAGCGCACACAACAAGCCGCGAAGTAAGACCACTCCATCTAACCGCCGGCGATAAGTCAATCGTTGTCTCGCCGGCGGCCTCCGTCATCGCGTGCGGAACGCATCCCACGCGAGCGGCGCGGTATTTTCAGACCCATCTATCGGCGAGCCGAGAACTGGATTCGATTTGGACATTAGCGAGACTGCGCTGGTCCACTCCCACGCCGCTGTGCCAGCTCCGAAGAGGCGGGCCTCGCCCTGCCAGTTCGAACCCGCCGCCATCGCAATCCGATAGAAGCCGCTCGGCAGCAGCAACCGTGGTGATCACGCCATTCGACAGATAAACGGTCGCCACCCATTTTCCGGTCGCCCAATCACGCACGCTGACGATCCAATGGCGGTACGGTGTGTCGGAGGCTATGCGGACAGTCAGTGGGGCATTCCAGTCGGACCCAGGGCGCCGATCGACGAGGGTGAAGCCATCTTTTGGAAACGCGACGGCATCCGCCGCCGCAGCTGGTGCCGGTTGGGCTCGCGGCGGCGCAGTAGGCTTGCCGGTAGTCGGCGTTGGAGGGGTGAGCCGCCAATCCTGGTAGGTAGCGCCAGCGAGCAACACGGCGACGATCGCCACAGGCGCCGCCCAGCGCACCCAGGTAAAGCGGCGAACACGCAGCGTGATCACTGGGCGGGGATCCGCATGTTGCTCCCGATACCAATCCCGTTCAGCAAAGCCCACGCTGATTCCCCATCGGTGAAGTAGGCCGAACGACTACGGATATCCGTAGTGCGCCGCGCTCCAAATCCAGGCGCCATCCTTCCAAACGTAGCGGCCTTGCAGCCACGGTCGCTCGTCGACCCGACGGAGTTCCGTATCAGGGGGCACCCAGACATATTTAGCCCCCCGCAGCTCCCAGCGGCCCGGAAGAAGGGCCTTGGTCACGGGCGGCGGCGTAGGAGGCAGAGCAGCGACAGCCACGGGGGCAACCGGCTGGATCTGAACCGGCGCGGCGATCGGGGGTGGGAACGTGACCGCGACGGCCGGCGTGCTGAGTGCTGCGATCGCCGCATCGACGTTGCGCGCAGCGCCCGCGGGATCGCGGACGGCGAGTGCCTGCCGCGCTGCGCGCGTGTCGGCCAGGGCAGGTGGCGCGGCCGCCCCGGGCTGCGCGTTGTCGTCCATAAGCCGCGTTTCCGCCCTCTCCAACGCCTCCTGCGCCTCTCCCGTCCGCCCCCCTGCAATCGAAAACCGTGCAGCCCGGAGAAAGGTGATCGGGGGAGCGCTCGGCCCGACTGCCGGGGTCGGTAACGCAGGCGCTACAGCGTTTCGCGTATCCGACGGCGCGATATTGCTCGCGTGGATGTCGAGCGGAACCGCAAGGGCGGGGCTTGCAATCAGGGAAAGGAATAAGCCGAGGCGGAGACGTGTACGACTTGGTTGCGACAGCGCGGCGATCATGGCTGGCCCTCGTTGCATTTAGGGATCGGCGGTGTGTTGACGCGGAATGTGGATGCGGCGCTGTCCGAGCTTGCGTTCATGCGCGTGCAGCCACGCAGCCGCGGTCGCACGCGTCTCGAACGCCTCGGGCGGAATGGTTAAATCGAGCGTGTGACAAACAGCGTGAATCCGCAGGATCTGATCGGCCGACGGCAGGTCGTTTTCCAGCAGCAGCTTCGCTTCACGCCGCCACTCGAGGGCGATGGCCTTGATTTCGGGAACCCGAACCGAGGGCACACGGACGGAGACCATGACGATCCCGGCCGCGGCCGCGCGTCGCTGATAGAGTTCATTGTCGACGGACCGCCGCTCCTTGGGGCGTGGCTTCCGGGAAGCCGGCATCAGGCCGCCTCCTGTGTCGTCGCCGACGGCGCTGTCGGTTCAACGTTAATTCCCGGACTGGAAGATTGTTACGATTCCCAATGAACGTTAATTTGAGACTGGGTCGGCTCTAGTCCCAAAATAACGTTAATTCTGGGACTGAGATTTGCAGCTCTTCCGTCTCCTCCGTGCATCGGCCGCTCGGCCCAGTTTGCGGTTGACCTCCCAAACACGGAGGAGGTGCCGGGACCAATATGCTTCGTCGAGCGACTGGGCTCCAGTCGCGGCAAGGACGAAAATCCTACATGGAAGCCCAAGATTGGCCAACGCGGCTCTCTTCGGTCCCGACACCAACTTCGAGCCAAACATGCTGGTAACAAACCCCGGTAACACAAGAGCGCCGTTGATCACCGATGGTTCCCCCCAGGAGGAAGCCAAAGTTGCCGGAGGCCGATGTTCTCCGCGAACAACGGCTGCTACCAACTCGGAGCCTCGGTGCGCGTTTTTTACGACAGGGGCGTACCAGGACCATCTCAGTTCCGCATCGAAGTCCTCATCGCCCTGCTGGGTGAGAACGCCGCCACAGCGGTCGCAAAGGACACGCCATGCTTCACGCCAGTGTTTCATCCGCACCGCCGCTCCGTGCCGAAGGCTGAATTCGGCCAAGCATCGCCGGCATTCGACCTCCTGCCCGTTCCTCCGGACAAGGCCGGCGCTCAGGTGGCCGAGCCAGCGATGAGTGCTTGCGAGGACTTCGTCCGCCGAAGATCGCAGCATCGAGGCGATCAAGGGAACATCGTCATCCACGAGGGTTTCGTCGATTGCGCGAAGCGAGGCGGGGCTGCAGCCCGCCCAGGTCAGCAAATGCGGCCGCGAGACCCGGTGCAGCGCGGCGGTTCGGTCGAGCCAGGATGACAACAACTCGCCCGGCTCCTTACTTGCGGCAAGAGGCAGCGCCGTCACCTCATGCAGCCGCCGCGCGAGGGGCCAGAGGCAAGTCGAGCACCGCGGCGCTGTTAATCCGTTCCGCTCCCGACAGGATCGCCTCTTCCGCGAGATCCGCAAGCACCCTGAAGACCCTGGCCGTGACGCCCTGGCTGATTTCGATCAGATGGCGCACCGCCTGGAGATTGAGTTCTGATGGCTGCCGCAATGGCATCGAGCGCAGAGCGCTTCCTACCAAACCCTGGAACTCCGTGGACGGCTGCCACGCCTGGAGCGTCAGCGGCTCATATCGGCTGGCCAGCTGTTCATCACCAAGGATGGCGTTTTCGGCTTCGCTCGTTCCCGCGCACACCAGCGAGATCTTGAGTTCGCCGGTCAGCGTCCGCAAAAGCGCCATCATCGCATCGCGGTCCGACGATCGTGCGGCTGTGAAGACATTATGGACCTCGTCGACGATCAGCATCCTGGTGCCGAGGGCCCGAAGGAGGTGGTACACGCGATCTTCGATGACGCCGGACGCCGCCGTCGAGGCCGTAGGCGCTTTCAGCGCGGAAAGGATCTGCCCGTAAAACCGGCGGATATTGGGTTGTGGTCTGATCACGACCGATAGCACAGGCGTGTGTTCGCGGTCATGTTCCGGCTCCCAGGCTGGACAGTTCTGCCGGCAGAACCGTTCCAGCAGCATGGTCTTTCCCATGCCCGACCGCCCAACGATCAACAGGCACGGCATCCTGCTCCGCCGGGGAAATTCAAGGAGACGTTCGAGCTTGCGAATGATCACCACGGCCTTCGGATAACTGACCCAGCGCTCCTCTTGGATGGATCGGATCCGGCTGCTGTCGTCCGCCGAGAGCATGTCGGCGATTTCAGGGAATACGTGCTCAACGCCGGCCATGCAGGAACTCCGTTTCGAAATAGGGGAGGGGGCCGTCGGTGAATGGCTCGGACTCGCCTGTGCCGGTGCCAGGCTGGGCGATCGGGCCAGGAGCCTGCTGGTGATCCTGGGTCACCAGGTGCTTGCGCCGCTGGCGATTTCTCTTGGCCTGTGCCGTGAGCCTGACCTCGTCATCCTCGATGGCGCGCTGCTCGAGGACCGCATAGCCAATCGATTGACTGTCGCGTTCCTTGCGCCCTTGCGCGCGCAGTCGTTTCCGCGCCGAAGTTCGTTCCCATAGCGTCATCGGAGGCAGGCGCAGGTCCCGCCATCGCGCCTCCACATGAGTGCCGGGAGCGACCTCCACCCATATCCGGCTGATGTCGCGCGGATCGTACCTCACCCCGACCTTCGTCTTCTTGCGGATGCTGAAAGACCGTAACTCCGGCGATGAGTACTGGAATTTCATGAACTCGATACCGGTTCTTTGTAAATGGCGTTCGCACCGCGGTAGAAAATCCAGCAGGAACCGGACGCGGTCACCAGGACGCTTCCAGATCGCGTTAGCCGCGTGTTCGTTCCACACTGCCATCGGAGGGCGGCCAAGCGCGGAATGGATACGGTTGTGATATTTCCCGGCGATCTCCAGCGCGATCCACCGTTCCAACTGACGCAATGTCATGGCCGCCCGGTGCTCCGGGTCGTAGTCGCGCTTGTCCGCGACGGAGCTCCCGGTCGTGCCTGGCAAAAGATGAAGCGCGCCCATCGTTGTGCCGATGAGTCTCTCGATGTGCCCCCCGAAGTGCGGCGTGCGCGGCGGGCGAAAGTCGACCTTGATACCATGCTCCTCACACCCACGAGCCAGCGCCTTTGAGTGAAATTCAGCCGCGTTATCGAGATACAGCAACTCCGGAAGACCTGAGCATGGCCACGAGAGGCGAATGTTCCTGTTTTCGAGCCACTCGCCCTTCTCGAATACCGCCTGGGTCAGGCAAAGCCCGACTGACAGGACGCTCGGGTAATCCATGGTCAGATGGAATCCCACGACCACCCGGCTGAAAACGTCGATCGCCAGCGTGAGATACGGCCGGCCGACAGGAACGCGTGTCTCCTCGTCAACGACCAACACATCCGCCAGCGTGTGATCGATTTGAACGATCTGAAGGGGACGAACCACTTCGATCATACCGGAGCGGATGGCGAACTGGTCGCTGGCAGCCGTCGGCCCCTCGCGAAGCCTAACGGTCCGGCGCTGATCGAGCGCGGCGACATGCCGTTCGACGGTCGCCCGGCTTGGTGGTGTCAGGCCACCTGATCTGCATCGGGCTTCGATCTCGTCGCAAAGATCGGACATCCGGGGCGCCTCCCGCCTCAGGAACAGGCGGTCGATTGCTTCATTGATGATCTGCCGTTTGGCCAGCGGCGTTCGGAGCGAGCCACGCTTTGGACCCCGCCGCTCGGGGAGCAAGGTCGAACGGACCGGCGCATCCCGCCAGGCAGCGATCAAGCGAAACATGGTGCTGGCAGAAATTCCTATCTGCCGTGCCTCACGGGCAACCACGTCCCGCGTTCTCTGCTCGGCAGGAAGCGCGGCCAAGCGTCGGACCGCCTCCTCGCGGAGCCCCGCCGTAGCCCACTCACTTGGCGTTTCATCACCAATCGGCATGACTTTCTCTCAGAGGCAAGCCAGTCTCAAATTAACGTGCCTGATTCGCCGTCAGTCTCGAAATAACGACTCTAGTCCCAAATTAACGAATCGCTTAAGTCGTTGATAATACGAATTTGCCCTGAAGGCAATTAACGTTGAACCGACAGTCACCACCAATCGCGCCTTCGCCGACTGGCGTGAGATCTTCCCCAACGCCGCCTGTGTCGTCTCGATGGTCGACCGGCTGATGCATAACGCCGAGGTGGTCTCTATCGAGGGTGACTCCTATCGCGCAAAAGAAGCCAAGGAACGCGCCGAACGGAAGGTCAAGCAGCGACGCGCCAGCAAGTCATGACCAAGCATAAGCGACGCAAACAATCCCGGCGGTCTTGCCCGCTCTGTGCCGAACCGCCGCCCAACCCGGGTCTGCCGATCACCATCCCATTCGGCATCCCGACATACTGGTCACCCGAAGCAGCGCTCGCCATCTTCGAGTTCGTCGACGAAATGCG
>VFSW01002627.1_pt1 | contig 27147 bp, 30 predicted proteins | sample 5358111 | NCBI WGS metagenome assembly VFSW01 (sample SAMN11554181, study PRJNA540505) | mine drainage metagenome | isolation source: sediment from site ElyBrook_90M | place: USA: Ely Copper Mine, Vershire, VT | collected 2017 | reverse complement strand
GCCACGCGCCTGGTGGCGCGGATCGATGAGTTGTTCGCCCTCGACGCGGAGGCGCGGCGGCAGAATCTCGACTTCGCCGGGCGCCATGGACTGCGTCGGGAGCGTACCCCGGCGTTGTTGGCGATTCTCCGCGGCGAGGTCGAGGCGGCGCGGGCTGATTGCTTGCCCTCCAGCGCGGTGGGCAAGGCCGCCGGTTATACGCTCTCACTGTGGCGGAAGCTGACCCGGTTCCTGGAGTATCCCGGGCTGGAACTGAGCAACAACCGGGCTGAGAACTCGATGAGGCCGGTGGCTTTGGGGAGGAAGAACTGGATCCACATCGGAAGCCAGCAGGCCGGGCCGAAGGTAGCCGCCATCCTGTCGGTTGTGAAAACCTGCCGGCGGATGGGCCTCGGAATCCGCGACTACCTCGGCGCGGTCCTGCCCGGCTCGGCGGATACGCCGATTCAGCAGGTCGCCCGACTCACTCCCGCAGCTTGGGCGGCCCAACACCCATAGGACTGACCGCCCGGCTTGTCAACCCTGCGGTTGCTCTGACGCGTACCCTCTTGGCGTTCTCCCTAAGTACGTGATGGTCCTATTTACCATTTGGAGTAATGCTGGCCGCTCACCGGAGCGCCCTGCCTTGGGGACGTCGGCAGCGAGTTTCACAAGGTTAAGCGAATCCTCCGATTCCGCTAAAGACCTTTCAGTGACGTTTGATCTCAACTCCCGTCCTTATAATTGTTGCTACATCGATGGGACCACCAATTCCGTTAGGCGGCGGTACAATGTTGGCCGCTTCCTCAGTTGCGGTGATGAGTGACAGCGCCGCACATGTCGCATCAGGAACTGAAGTGTGCGAGACGGTCTTACCAAACAGGGCTTTATACGGACCAAGGAACTGCTGGCCTAATTTGTAAACGTAGCGCTCTACATATTCCGTCTCTCCGAAATAGTTCAAGTCATCAAAGGTCTTGTCAGCCTTCACAAATTCACGCCACTCCACCCTGCCCAACGCTGGTGCTCCCATGGAGTCAACACGGATGATGAATGAACCCACCAGGCCATTTTCTGTGAACTAAAGGTAAAGCGCCAAGTCACGACCCGTCGCCACGCCGCCGCAAACCCCGGCGGATCCGAAATTCGCCTCGATTTCGGCCCTGGCGAATCCTCCGCGCTATATCTTGTCGAACACAACAATGGTCGGCTTCTGCTCCCCATGCACGTGATTGGTGACCGTCAAGGTTTTACCATCCTCGGAGACCTTCAACTCCTCCGTCTCGATCACCTTACCTTTTAGGTTGTCGGTCATCTAGATCGTGTGCTCATCAATACGCTTTGCGGAACTGGTGAAGCCGGCCGCTACTTCCGGTCCATGCGCCGGGTAATCCTTGCCATCGAACTTCATGTCCGTATAAGTCTTGTCCGCAGGCCACGTAAAGGACAAGCCGTCTTGTCCGTACGGCTTAATCACATTGTTGGAATAGGAACTCTCTGTGTCGCTCTTTAACTCCCACGTTCCCACGAAGCCGGAACCGCCGCCAACTCTCGCGGCCGTGGAACTATCGGTGTAGGTAGAACCGTCCGGGCGAGTTCCCTTGTACTCTTCGATCCACTGCTGACCTCCCTCCGACAATGTCCATGTACTCACGGATGTCACGTTTCCGTGGTGTTTTCGAGTCACGACCCATCTGTCCGGCGTCTCCTGCTTGATCGACCACGTTCCGCCAAACTTGTTCGGATGGTCTGCTCCGTCGGCGACAAACGACTGCTCGATGTCCCCGTGCAGCAAGTCATATTTGTTGCCGCCCAGATCTTTGATCTCCCATCGTTGCCCGGCGACCTGGGCCTTGTGCGGATTCACTTTCCAGGTACCAACAAAAGGATCGTCCGCTGCCCACATACAAGCCGGGCTTAGAGTGGTCAGCGCGATAACGAACAGCAGCGTTTTGTGAATTGGCATATTTGCCCTCCCCTGCAATGAGCTTTGCATCGGCTCACAGCATTCACCAGAAACCCAGCGAAGTCGATGGACGGCGTATGAACTCCGTATGAACTCGGCGTGAACAGCTATTCCGCTGATTCGCATAGCGGAATTGCGTCTATACTGGACTTCCAGAGATCGTTGTGCCATCACCGGTATTCGAATTCGGCCGGTTCGAGCTGGATGTCAACGGCTATGAGCTGCGCCGCGCCGGACGGAAAGTCCGCCTGCAGCGCATTCCCATGGAGCTGCTGATCCTTCTCGTGGAGCGCAAGGGCGCATTGGTGACCCGCGACGAAATCTCGTCGCGCATCTGGAGTGCGGATGAGCTTGTCGACACGCAGAGCAGTATTAACACCGCCATCAGGAAGATCCGGGAGGCGCTGGGAGACGACGGAGACAAACCGCGTTTCGTCGAGACGGTCGTCGGCAAGGGGTACCGTTTCGCCGGTGCGGTTTCGGTGCGGGAACCGCCGGAGCGCGCCGCGGCTGTCGCTGTGCGGGAAGACGCCAACCCGGTCAGGGCGGAAAGCCCGCGCCTGCAACCGCCGCCCAAACAGCGCGGAGTTGCGCTCGCCGTCGCCGGACTCGCCGCGGCCATCCTCATCAGCGCCATCGCCGTCTCTATTCTCAGCCGTAATCAACCCCAAGCGGAGCCGATGACCGTCGTTCCCTTTACGGCCGTTCCTGGTCCGCAAGCCTGGCCGGCGCTTTCTCCCGACGGGAATCAAGTCGCGTTCGGTTGGACGGGCGAGACGGGCGACTGTTCTCATATCTACGTCAAAACCGTGGGTGGCGCCTGGCCGGTGAAGATCACGGATTCCGGCGACTGCGATTCGAGTCCGTCCTGGTCGCGCGACGGGCGCTGGATGGCATTTCTGCGCAAGCGGCCGGAAGGCAATTTGGGCCTTTATGTCATGCCGGCCTTTGGCGGCATGCGCGCAACATCGCCACCGTGAACGGACCCGTCGATTACCGTCCCGCCTGGACACCCGACGAAAAGGGTCTCGTCGTTATGGATTCGGATCCGCCCGATGCGCCGCCAAGCCTGTTCCGGGTGGCGATCGATTCCGGCCAGAAGCGCCGGATTACGACGGCCGAGGCCACCGGCACGGGCGATTGGTGTCCCGCGTTTTCGCCGAACGGCCGCATGCTGACCTATCTGCGCAATACGGGAAGCCGCAGGTTCTCACCGTTGTACGTTGTGCCCGTCGATGCCCACGGGATGCCATCGGCAATGGGGAGAACGATCGAAACCGGTTCCGCCGGCTTCGTCGATTTCGACTGGAGCGCCGACGGACGCTCTCTTATCGCGTCCACCCCTTCCGGATTGGTGCGCGTCGCGGCGCCGGGCGGCGCGGTCGAACCGCTTCCGTTCCCGGATGGCGGTCAACCCACGGTCGCCTTCCGCGGCAACCGTATGGTCTACGTGAGGCCATTTCGCGATACCGACATCTTCCGCGTACCCGGGCCGCGAGGCTCGGGTACGGTCACCCGGTTGATCTCGTCTACACGACTGGAATCGGCGCCGCAGTACTCGGCCGGCGCCCGGCGCGTCGTCTTCATTTCCGATCGCACGGGCGCGGAAGAGATCTGGGTGGCCGACGCCGAAGGCCGGAACGCGAAGCCCGTCACTTCGTTCGGCGGGCCAGGAGTAGGGTCGCCTCGATGGACACCGGACGGGAAGTGGATCGCGTTTGACTCCACTGCCGGTGGCCGTCCGGCCATTTATACTGTTGAAGCGGCAGGAGGCCATGCGCGAAAGATCACATCCCCGAGCGTCAGCAGCGTGCGCCCTTCCTGGTCCCATGACGGCAAGTGGATTTACTTTGGCTCGAACCAAGGCGGTGACTGGCAGATCTGGAAGACGGCGCCGCAGGGCGGAGCGCCGATCCAACTCACCCGTAAGGGCGGCCGGGAAGGGTTCGAGGATCTGGGCGGCAAATTCGTCTACTATACAAACACGCCACCCGGGAAAGGCATCTGGCGCGTGCCGTCCTCCGGCGGCGACGAAATCAAAATCAGCGACTCCGGCATGCAGGGAAGACGGGCGATCGGAGGGGCCGGCATCTACTATCTGAGTGCGCCGGACCAACTGGTGTTTCAGGAGTTCTCGAGCAAACGATGCATTCGCGTTCCCACCCCCGGCCTGCAACTCGGTGAAGGAGCCGCGAACTTGATCGGCGCGGCGCCGGACGATCGTTCAATTCTGTTGACCATGTTGGTGCGGTCGGAAGTACACTTGGTCCTGGTCCGAAATTTCCGATAGCTGTGGCTCCCGGCTAAGCGAGGTTGTGGCTGTCGCGCCGTGCGAGGCGATTGAGGATGTGGACTTGACTCGCGGTCGCAAGGCGCTGGATCTGGCTGGGCTGGCTGCATCTGGATCGCGTTCATCGCCCACGCAACGGCATCCGGCTCAACGTGACCCTCGTCTTCCGAGCGCCGCGGTGCGCGCCTTCGAATCCAAATCAGTGTACCGGCATCGGGCGAGAACTCTTGGCTGGCCTCTTCATCAACAGGACCAGCGGCGTCGCCGCGAAGAACATCATCGTCAGCAGTTGAAACACGTCGACAAAGGAGAGCATCGTCGCCTGGCGTTCCACCATGCCAAACAGCGAGGCCATCGCCTGCCGCGCGGCGGTGACCGGATCCGAGCCTTGCGACTCCATTGAGGCCTGCAAACCTCTCAGCACCGCGTGCGTCCTTGCGTCGCCGGGCGTGACTTGGGAAATCAGAACATTCGTGTGAAGTTGCTCGTCGCGCGCCATCAGTGTGGTTGTCATCGCGATCCCAACGCTGCCGCCCAGGTTTCGCAATAGATTGAAGACGCTCGTGGCGTTCCCCATCTGCTCTTTCGGGATCAGCCCCATCGTGATCGTAGTCAGCGGGACAAACAGGAAGCCCAGCGAAATCCCCTGGATGAACTGGGGCCAGAATAAATCCCAATACCCCGCGTCCAGGTTGAGACGCGAAAAAGCGAACAATGTAGCGGCGCCACTCAGAAACCCGAAGGCAAGCAGCTTTCGTGGATCGAATCTCGGCATGATGGCGCCGACAACAGGCATCGCCAGAAACGACCCGAGCCCACGCGGGGCCAGCGCGATCCCGGCCTGAAGAGCCGGATAGCCAAGCAGCGTCTGTAACCAGATCGGAAGCAGCACCAAACTGCCGTACAGCACGAACCCAACCACGGTCATCAGTAACACTCCGGCGCTGTAAGTGCGCTCCTTGAACACCCGGAGATCGACCACCGGCGCATCGGTCCGGAGCTCGTACACGACGAAAACAACCAGCGCAACCGCGGCTGCCAGAAGAAGACCGGCGATCCAGCGCGAGCCGAGCCAGTCCTCCTGCTGCCCCTTGTCCAGAACCACCTGCAGCGAGCCCATCGCGACCGCCAACATGCCGATGCCCCAATAATCCACGCCGCTGGAACTTCTGCGGATGTAAGACGGATCGAAGATGAACATTTTGGTCATCACGATGGAAGCCACGCCAACCGGAATGTTGATATAGAAGACCCAGCGCCAACTGTAGGCATCCGTCAACCACCCGCCCAGCACGGGTCCAAGAATCGGCGCCACAACGATCCCCAGGCCCCAGAATCCCATCGCCTTGCCCCGGTCCTCCGGCGGAAACGCTTCGAGCAATACCGCTTGCGAGAGCGGCTGCAAGGAACCGCCGGCGGCGCCTTGAAGCACGCGGAAGAAGATGAGGGATGACAAAGTCGGCGCCAAACCGCAGCAAAACGATGCGATGGTGAACCCCGTAACCGCCATCATGAGCAGCCGCTTGCGTCCGAAGTAGTTAGCCATCCAGCCCGTGATCGGCAGGATAATCGCGTTCGACACCAGATACGAAGTCAGTACCCAGGTCGCCTCATCCACCGTCGCCGAAAGACTGCCGGCGATGTGTGGTAACGACACGTTCACCACCGTCGTGTCCAGAACCTCCATGAAGGTCCCGAACATGACGGCCATGGCGATGACCCAGGGATTGACGTGTGGGTGCGCGCCAGGCGCGGCCGCTTCCGGCATGTTAGTTGTCCCTTCCCGGCGGTGGTGGCCAAACCCCGCACCCGGACGCGGTTAATGCGCCGCCGGCGAACTCCCCCGCGCCCTGGCCTTCCTCATCATGAGCACCAAAGGAATACTCGCCAGGAAAAGGAATCCCATGATACGAAATACCTCGACGAAACTCAACAGCGCCGCCTGAAGCTGAACCATCCCGTACAGCACCATCAGGCCTTTCCTGTGCGCCGTGGTCCAATCCGACCCCTGGTGGAAAAACAATCCGCTTGCCTGGCCTAGGAACGCCTGCATCCGCAGGCTGGAAGGCGTCATATGCGACGCCAGTGTGGTCTGGTGGAACTGCGATCGCCGCGCCACCCATGTCGTGACGAAAGAAATTCCGACGCTCGAGCCAATGTTGCGCATCACGCTGAACAGGCTGGTGGCATATCCGGTCTCCGCTTGGGGTATGGGGTCCATGGTCAGCGTGGTCAACGGTATGAAGACAAACGCCATGCCCACGCCCTGGTTGATCTGTTCCCAGAAAATATCCCATGTGCCCGAATCGAGATCCATCCGCGAGTAGCCGAAAAAGGCCATCGCGGCCACCGCAAGACCGAAAACCAACATCCAGCGTCCATCCCAGCCCTTCCCCAAAAGATAGCCGACCAGCGGCATGCAAAGGGCGGCGCCGACGCCGCGGGGACTGGTCCAGACTCCCGCCGTGACCGCGGTCCATCCGAGCAGCGTCTGCATGAACAGGGGCAGCAACACCAGGCTGCCGTAAAGCACGAATCCTAGCACCGTCACCAGCGCGAGGCCGGCGTCGAAACTCCGGTACTTGAACAAGCGGAAGCGAACAATCGGCTCGGCGACGCGGAGCTGGCGGATCACGAACTCCGGAGGCATAATGCCGGCCGTCGCCGCCAGCGTGACGATGAAATGCGAGCCGAACCAGTCGTCCTCCTGGCCCTTATCCAGCATGATCTGAAGCGCGCCCATGCCAACCACCAACATTCCCAGGCCCCAAAAATCGGCCCGCATCGAACCGCGCCCGATGTTAAGGAGGGTCGTACAGGAACAGCGAGATCATGATCAGGCTCGCGACTCCGATCGGCAGGTGGATGTAAAAGATCCAACGCCACGAGTACGCATCCGTAAGCCAGCCACCCAGAGTGGGACCGAAAATCGGCGCCGCCACGATGCCCAGGCCCCAAAACGCCATCGCCTTGCCTCGCTCCTCCGAAGGGAACTCTTCGAGCAACACAGCTTGCGAGAGCGGCTGTAAGCCGCCGCCGGTCGTACCTTGAAGCACGCGGAACAGAATCAACAACGGCACGTTCGGCGCTAACCCGCAAAGCGCGCTGGAGACGGTAGACCCGGTTACCACCGTCAACAGCAACCGCTTGCGCCCGAAGTAATTCGCCAGCCACCCGGTAATCGGCAGGATCACCGCGTTGGCAACCAGGTACGACGTTAAGACCCAAGTCGCCTCGTCGGTCGTGCTCGAAAGACTTCCGGCGATGTGCGGCAGGCTGACGTTCATGACCGAGGTGTCGAGCGTCTCCATCACCGCACTCGACATCACGGCGATCGCGATGAGCCATCGGCTTCCGTGCGGCTGGCTCGCTCCGCCGCTACTCATTTCCGCTATCCTCGCCCGCGCGTCTCCCGTGACGCCTCGTGCGGGACGCGGTCGGCTGCCGGCGTTCCGCCTCGAACAATTAGTTGACGCCGGGCCGCCCGGCGCCGCGCCTTCATTCGAATTGTCGCAAACTCTCCAGGAGGGGCATTGCGTGAGCCTCTGGCATGCCGAACCGGCCCGCGCCGCCGGCGACCCTACAGCCGAGGATCCGGATCTTATCCGCGTAGACATGCGAAGTCATCCCCCCGGCGGAGAAGACCGTGTGAAAAGCTGATTGGCTCCGGTTCCGCCGGGTTAGGGATACGGAAACCACGCCGGTTCGATGGAGGGGCGGGCGCCGCTGGCCTCTTCGATGCGGGCGAGGAGGCGGCCGCGAAGTTCGGCGGCGGCGGTGCGTGCGTCGGCGCGGCCAGCCAGGTTGACGTGCTGGAAAGGGTCGGCGGCCACGTCGTAGACGGCGGACTCGACGTAAAGATCGGCCGAGGGCGCCGCCTTCCAGCCGGGGCGTTTCGGAGCGGCGGCGGCGTAGGTCCAGCCGGGTATGCGCAGGCCGCACCCGGTGACGAACTCGTGCATTTCGAAATAGACCTCGTTGCGCCAGCCATCGGTCTTACGATCGAGCAGCGGCAGGAAGCTGTGGCCTTGCATGGATGCGGGCGGCGGGAGGCCGGCGGCTTCGAGCAAGCTCGGGGCGAGATCGACCTGGCTGACAAGCTCGTTCACTTCAAGAGCGCGATCGAAACCAGCGCCGGCGATGACCAGCGGGATGTGGGTCGAGCTGTCGTGCGGGCTGCGTTTGTATTCTGTGTTGCGCGTGCGGAAGTGGCAGCCGTGGTCGCTTACGAAGGCGACGATCGTGTTCTTCCCAAATCCGTTTTCGTCGAGCAGTTTCCAGATCGCTCCAACCGTTTCGTCCATCTTCGCGACGCAGCCGAAGTAATCGGCTAACTGACTCGGCCAGGAGCCGGGCAGCGGACGCAGATCCCGCGGTACGAACGGATTCAGGTAGCGTTCCGAGTAACCCGCTGGCGCCACGAACTTGTCTATGTCGTTCTGATGATGGACTTCGAGATAGGAAAGCGTTAGGAAGAACGGACCGCGGGCGCGTTTGAGAAAGCGGGCGGCGCGCCCGGTCATGAAATCGGCCCGGTAGATTCCGTTGAAGTGGATCGGATGGCCGTCGCCGTCGTAGAGGTCGCCCTCGAACGGATGCGAGGTCCATTCGAGTTCGTTCGAGGCCTCCCAGAGATCGAGAAATCCGCCGCGATGCGCCGGGTCGACCGGGCCGCGCGACGCGAGGCCCGTGTTCGGCGCGAGGTGCCACTTGCCGATGTAGTTCGCGCTGTAACCGGCGCGGCGAAGCTCGGTGGCGAGCGTGACCGCATCCGTGCGAAGGCCAAGGCCGTTGCGCCAAACGCCGTGCTTAGCCGGGTATTGGCCCGTGAACATGCAGCCGCGCGCGGGCGCGCACACGGGTTGATTGCAGAACGCCGAGCGGAAAAGCGTGCCGCGGCGCGCCATCGCGTCGAGATTCGGCGTGAGGTTCAGCGGATTGTGCCCGAGCGCGCCGAGGTTGTCGGCGCGGAACTGGTCCGAGATGATGAGGACGATGTTGGGCTTCGCGGGTGAGTCCGGCGCGGCGGCGTCCAGGGAAGAGGCCGCCGCGGCGCCGGTGGCCGCGCGCAGCCACTGACGGCGGGTTGGATTGGGGTCGAGGGGAGAATCGTTCAAGAGTTTCGGCTCCGCGGCACTCGCCATCATATCGCCAAGACGGGCGCCCGGGCAGGCCCGATCAAGGACGACGGCTCAGTTTTGCGGGCTTTCCGGTTCGATGATTTTGTAATCCGGCGGGACGTCGAACAGGGACGCCGGTGGCTCAATGCGCTGGATGTTGGTGAGCTTGCGCGTAACCTCACCAGTGCGCGGATCGTTCGAACGTGTGAGGACTACGGCGCGCAACTCGGCGGAGAACCAACTTTCGAGGGTAACTGCCATGGGCTGTTCGTTGCCCGCCTGGCCCTCCGGAATTGTCCTCGTAGTGCGTTCGCCGTCCGCCGAGACGCCCTCGATGACCTCGGCACCAAGGGACTCTGACGTCGTGGAGGTTCGGAGGTCTCTGTTCTGCGTGGACGCGGGAACCTGGGGCTGGGGACTCGGGCCCCCGGCTGACGCGGCACGAACGGACGGCGGCGCCGGACCGTAGCCCGCGGCACCCAAGAGGCGCTTGCGCGCGGTGTGACTGTGCGCGTCCAAGAGGTAGGCGAAGCCGGCGACGGGATCGTATATGGAGGCGAACCGGGCGGCGGACGCGTCCGCGCTGGCCGACGTCTGCGCTTGCGGCAGATCCTGACGAACGCGCCCTTGGCTGTCGCGCGCGATGCGCCCGAGGGCCATGGTCACGACATGGTTGCCATCAAGGAGCGTCTGCACCCGTTTGACTTCGATGGCGGCCATGAACGGCTGGCCCGGGACCGTATCGACGGAGTTAACGCGGGAGACCGGCGCGGGCGATTGGGCGAGGCAGGCCAGCGCCGGAATAAGAAAGACAAGTAAGTACTTTCGCATCGCCGCCCTTATCCTCGTAGCTTACTGGAAATTATGCTCCCGCGGGCCACCCGGCGAATCGAACCCTCCGGGCGGCGCGCGCGGGACCGGCTGGGGCTATTGCTTGATGGTGATCTGCCTGACGGCGTCGCTCGGCTCGGCGATTTTGTAGTCTGACGGAACTTCAAACATCGACGCGGGAGGCTCGGCGCGCTGGATGTTGGTGAGCTGGAACGTCTCTTCGCCCACGCGTGGATCGCTGCGGCGCGTCATGACCACGGTTTGAAGATCGGGCGAATACCAGCGTTCGTAGGTGATCACGATGGGTTGCTCGTTGCCGATCTTGCCCGCGGGGATCGTGGTCGTCGTGCGCTTGCCTTCGGCCTGAACGCTTTCGATCGTCTGCGAGCCGAGGTCCTCGACGGAGGACGCTTCGCCACCCAGACCCGCTCGCAGCGGCGGTGCGACGGCGGTGTCTAAGGTCGCCACTGCGGCCCCTGAGGAGACGATTCCCGTGTTGAAGGTCCCCATCGCGGCCCCGGAGGGGACGACTCCCTTCGCCGAGATCGAGTCATCCATCTGCTGATAGCCAATCGCCTTGGGCACGGGCATTTTGCGCGCGGTGTGATCGGGTTCGAGCACGTAGTTGACCTGCGCCACCGGGTCGTTGATGAACACGATCTTAGGAGAGGCGCCGCTTCGATCGGCCCCCGGCGGCACACCCAGCACCTGTTCGCGGCGCGTGCGCCCTTCGCTGTCGCGCGCCACCTGCGCGGACTCGGTGCTGGTGATGCGATTTCCGTCGGCAAGCGTCTGGACGCGCGTGGTGACGGCGTCGGCCGTATAGGGCTGTCCCTTCACGACATTTCGGTCGAAGCTGAACTCGCCGGAACGGAAGAAGAACGTCGCATTCGCGCCGAGCGGCGACGGCATCGCGGAGATGAATCCCCCCCCGGAGCCGCCGACCACGGCTCTCGTGGGGGCTGCCGTATCGGTTGCGGGCGCTTGCGCGAGGCAAACCGCCGCGGGAACAAGAAGGCTGAGAACAAACTTTCGCATAACGGGCTCTCCTTTCACTCTAGGCTTACTGGCTTGAAACCTTCAACGCTCTGATCGCGGCGGTGGCGTCCCCCACGGCCGCGCTTTGCGGGACGATGCGCGCGGCGCGCGCCGAGCCGTCCTCGCCGAACAGGACGTCGGCCTGCACGTTTTCAAAGAGACGCTCGGGGCTGACGGGCACGCCGGCCTGCGCCAGAGCCGCGCCAGGCATAACCACGCGCACCACCTGGCCGCGCACCACCGGCTCATTAGCCTCGGGGCCGGCGAGCGTATAAAACGTAGTTTCCGCATTTTGTTTCACGGAGGCGCGCCGCGCCGGCCCCCTCCGCGCGTGGGGCGGCAAAGGCTTCGCGAGCGTCGCGGCGGCGGCCGGAGCACGCGGCGCGAACGCCTTCGCGTGAGTGGGCGCCGCGCGCTGCCGCGCCGGGGCAAGAAACACGATGAGAAGTCCCGCGGCCGCGACGCCGGCGACGGATGCCCATGCCGCACCGCGCCAGAGCCTCCGGGAGGTCCTCTGCCGGCGACAGGCCGCAAGCAGCCTGCGCTCGGCAGCTTCGTCGTCCGGCGCCTCGCCGATGCGCTCCGCGAGCGGCCGCATCGTCGTTCGCCAAAATTGGTCTTCTTCGTTCATGACGTACACCCAATCCTTGCTTTCAGCTTCGACGCCACCAGCGCCCGCGCGCGATTCAGGCGCGAGCGCACCGTTCCCACCGGGCAGCCGATCCGGCGCGCGGCGTCCGCGTAATCCATCTCCTCGATGTCGCACAACACGAGCGCTTCGCGGTACGGCTCCGGCAGCGACAGCACGGCTTTGCGCAGCATTTCGACACGCTCTTCGCTCACCAGCCCGGCGAGCGCGCCGGCATCGGGCTCGACGGCCTCGTCGTCGACGCCCGGCACGTACCGCCGGTCGCGCTCGGCCGCCCGGCGCGTCAGGTTCCGGGCCACGCCGTGAAGAAACGCCTCCACTTCGCCGCGCGCCGGCGTCCATCGTCCAGGCTGGCGCAGCAGGGCGAGAAACACGTCCTGCACGATCTCCTCGGCCGCCGCTCCGCTGCCCGCCATCGCGCACGCGAAGCGATATACGGCGCGACGGTGACGCCGGTACAGCGCCGTGAACGAGGCCTCGCAGCCCTCGCGCATGCGAGCGAGCAGTTCGGCGTCGTCGAGCGTTTCCGGTGTCTCCATCGAGAATCTTGCGCCTTCGATTGGTATTGCGCCGGCGCCCGCGAAAGGTTCCCGAAGTTTCATTCGAGGCGCAGCGTGGCGATGGTCGCGCCCCACCCGCCGGCTTCGAGCGGCGCATCCGAGAACGACTCGACGAAGGGCGTCGCGGCGAGCACCGCGCGCACCATCCCGCGCTGCACACCGATGCCGCGGCCGTGGATGAGGCGGACGTAGCGGAAGCCGAGCCGCCGCGCCTGCTCGAGATACTCTTCGACGATCGCGCGGGCGTCGCGCGCGGGTATGGTGTGCAAGTCAAGCACGTCGGTGATGGGAATGCGTACCGGCTCGGGCGCCATGGGATGATCCGTCCCCCTACGAAAGGCTAGCAGGACGCCAGGCCGCGCGGCTACGGCGCGCGCCGGCTGTGCTACATTCGTGTTTCGCATGAGCTCCCTTCGCTTGCTGGCTCTCGGCGATCCGGCCGATCCCCATATGCGCCTGCTCGGCCGTCTGGGCGAAGGCGTTCGGATTCATGTGGGTTTTTCGGACGAGTTGATTCGCGAGCACGCGCCGGAAGCCGACGTGATTCTCAGCGCGCTCTTCTCCGGGGATCCGTTCAAGGTCGCGTGGACGATGGCGCGGAACGTGCGCTGGGTGCATACGATTTCGGCCGGTGTCGAGCATCTGCTGACGCCCGAGTTTATCGCGAGCCGCGTGCCGCTGACGAATGCGCGCGGCGTCTACAAGCGGTCGCTCGCGGAGTTCGCGCTGCTCGGCATTTTGTACTTCGCCAAGGATGTGCCCAGGATGAGGCGCAACCAGATGGCTGGACGCTGGGAGCAGTTTGAGGTCGTCGAGGCGCGCGGCGCGACGCTCGGCGTGGTGGGCTACGGCGAGATCGGGCGCGCCGCCGCGGCTCTCGCCCATGGGATTGGCATGAAGGTGTTGGCGCTGCGGCGCCGCGTCGAGCTTTCTTCACAGGGCGATGGAATCGCCGATGCCGTTTATCCTCCGGAGCGTCTGCACGAGATGCTCGGCGCGTGCGACTACGTGGTGGTGGCCGCGCCCGGAACGCCCGCCACGCGCGGCATGATCGGCGAGCCGGAACTGCGCGCGATGAAGCGCGGCTCGGTGATCCTCAACGTCGGCCGCGGCACGGTGATCCAGGAGCGGGCACTGATCCAGGCGCTCGAGGACGGCCACCTGCGCGGGGCGGCGCTCGACGTGTTCGAGCGCGAGCCGCTGCCCGAAGGCCACCCGTTCTTCAAGATGGATCAGGTGTTCCTAAGCCCGCATTGCGCGGACCGCACAAGCGACTGGCTGGATCAATCGGTCGAGTTTTTCCTGCGCAACTTCGAACACTACCGTAAGGGCGAGCCGCTCGAGAACGTCGTCGACAAGCAGGCGAACTACTAATGCGGATGAAGAGCCTGGCGCTGCTGCTGGCGCTCGCCGGCTCCGTGCGAGCGCAAAGCTATCGGCCGGCGCCGGAGAACCTCGCCGCGCGCCAGTGGTTCGAGGACAATCGCTTCGGCATGTTCATCCATTGGGGCGTCTACAGCGTGCTCGGAGACGGCGAGTGGGTGATGAACAACCGCCAGATGACGGTAGCCGAATACGAGAGACTCGCGCCGCGGTTCGATCCGGAACAGTTCGACCCGGCGGCGTGGGTGGCGCTCGCCAAGAGCGCGGGCATGCGCTACATCACCTTCACGACGAAGCACCATGACGGCTTCGCCATGTGGCGCACATCGCGGAACCACTGGAACATCGTCGACGCGACGCCCTATCGCAAGGACGTCGTGAAAATGCTCGCCGAAGAATGCCGGCGTCAGGGCATCAAGCTGTTCCTTTACCATTCCCAGCTCGACTGGCACAACCCGGACTACTTTCCGCTCGGCCAGACCGGCCACGCGTCCGACCGCCCGCCGGGCGGAGACTTCAACAAGTATCTCGACTTCATGAACGCCCAGCTTCGCGAACTGCTGACTGGCTACGGTCCGATCGCGGGCGTGTGGTTCGACGGCATGTGGGACAAGCCCGATGCCGACTGGCATCTCGAAAAGACTTACTCGATGATTCACGCGCTACAGCCGGCGGCGCTGGTGGGAAGCAACCACCACCGGGCTCCGTATCCGGGCGAAGATTTCCAGATGTTCGAGAAGGACCTTCCCGGGCAGCACACGCAGGAGTTCAACGGAACATCGACCATCGGTTCCCTGCCACTCGAAACCTGCGACACGATCAATGGCGCGTGGGGCTATAACAGCAAGGACACGCACTTCAAGAGCTCGCGCGAACTGATCCAGTACCTGGTGCGCGCGGCGGGCGACAATGCGAACTTCCTGCTCAATATCGGACCGAAGCCCGACGGAACCATCCAGCCCGAGTTCGTCGAGCGGCTGCATGCGATGGGCGCGTGGCTTGCGCGCAACGGCGATACGATCTACGGGACGCGGGGCGGGCCTGTGCCGCCGCGCAACTGGGGCGTGACGACGCGCAAGGCGGGCAAAGTCTACGTCCACGTGCTCGACTGGCCGGACGAGGTGCTCGCGCTGCCGCGGCTCGAAGGCATCCGCGGCGCGCGCCTGTTCCCGGGCGGCGCGAAGGTCGAGACAGCGCAGGTCCCGGGCGCCACGCTCGTGCGCCTCCCGGCGGGCGCGCGCGATCCGGTGGACACCATCGTCGAGCTCGATATGGCCGAATGAACGAAGTGACGCTCGATACGATCCGCGCGGCCGCGGGGCGCATTCGCGGGATCGCGCATCGTACGCCGGTGCTGCGCTCGCGGAGCTTCGACGCGCGCGCCGGCGCCGAAGTGTTTTTCAAGTGCGAGAACTTCCAGCGCGGCGGGGCGTTCAAGATTCGCGGCGCGGCGAATTTCGTGCGGTCGATTTCGAAAGAGGACCTCGGCCGCGGCGTGGTCGCATACTCGTCGGGCAACCACGCGCAGGCGGTGGCGATCGCGGCGGGGGCGTGCGGGACTTCGGCGACGATCGTGATGCCGGCCGATGCGCCCCGCGCGAAGATGGAGGCCACGCGCGGATACGGCGCGCGCGTGGTCGAGTACGACCGCGCGACCGGGGACCGCGAGGCCATCGGCCGCCGCATCGCGGAGGAAACCGGCGCCACCCTCTGCCCGCCCTATGACCATCCCTGGACCATCGCCGGCCAAGGCACGGCCGCGCTCGAACTGCTCGATGAGGTTCCGGACCTGGACGCGCTCGTGGTGTGCGTCGGGGGAGGCGGCTTGATCGCGGGCTGCTCGATCGCGGCCAAGGCGCTGCGCTCCTCGATCCGCATCTTCGGCGCCGAACCGCACGCCGCCAACGACACCTGGCTTTCGCTGCGCGCCGGCCGCCGCGTGACGATCCCGCTTCCCGAGACGAGCGCCGATGGGCTGATGGCCACGACGCCCGGCGCACTGACGTTCCCCGTGGTTCAGCGTCTCGTTGAGGACATCGTGCTGGTGAGCGAATCCGAAATCCGAGCGGCGGTTGCGTTCCTTCTTACCCGGATGAAGATTCTCGCCGAACCGAGCGGCGCCGTGCCCGCCGCGGTGCTGCTCGAGCGTAAGCTGCCGCCCGAGTGCCGGCGCGTGGGCGCGATTGTTTCAGGCGGAAACGTCGATCTGGACTTCCTCAAGACTCTCGGGGATTGACGCGGCGGGCTGGAGGAAGGCTGTGTACTCGACCTCAACCTTCGACCGCGCGGGAATCCAGCGATAGCCCGGCGCGCCGAACAGGCCGTTGCGCGCGATCATCTTACGCCGGCCCTCGGGCAGCGGCGAGGCGCCGAACTCCATGCCCCAGGTGAGCGTCTCGCCGTTCCAGGGCGGCTGGCGGCGCGATCGATTTTCCTCCCAAACGCCCAGCCACGGGAAATCGCCCCGCCGCCATACGTAGCCAAGCAGCAGCCGCGAAGAAGGCGAATACGCGAAGAAAAACGCCTCGGGCGACTCGCGCATCAGGTGCGTGGTGAACCCGCCCGATACGGGCGCGCCCGTGTAAGTCCGCAGATCCTGAAGCTCGCCATTCGTAGTGGGCGCAAGCGGCCAGGGAAATTCGGCGCCCGCGCCGAGCGAATACGAACGCGCCACGGGCGCGCGAAACTGCGTGGCGCCCCGCTCGACAAACGGGGGCCCGAGAGTAACATGCTGCGTCCAGGCCGCCGGGTGATCGGCGCTGGCGACGTTCTCCACCGTTTCGCTGAAGCGCACCGCGCGGCCTTCCAGCCGGATCGCGCGCTGGAAGCGCAGCCGAGCCACCGGCAGATCCGCCTTGGCGACAAGTTCGAAACCGCTGGCCGAGATTTCATAGGGAACGACGGACGCCTCCCCGTGAACGGTCATGCCCTGCCAAGCCTCTTCTTCCGACGGCGGTCCGAACATGTCGAGGCATAGGTTGTGGCCCATGATGCCGGCCAGCAGCTTGCTTTCGGCGTCATTGCCGTATTCGGGGTGCGCTTCGAGCGTGTACGCGGAGGGCTCCATTGAAGGCCATGGCGGCGTCCACAGCGGGTTGACGCCGGTGCTCTTATCCAGGATCTCGGCGACATGGCCGCCCTCGACCAGCACTGTGACGCGCAGGCTGCGGTTCTCCACCGTTACGGCGCGGCGGCCGCGGTATGTTCTGCCGTGCATGGGCGGCGTGGCCTAAACGTTGACCTTATGCTTGTCCGCAAGCGACTGCCGGTAGCTGGCATCGAGCTTCGCGAAGTTCGCCGAATAGGTCTCGGGCTTGTCGTCGGTACCCATCGTATCGATTTCCTTGAAATACACCCGGCGCTCCTCCTTCATGCAGATGTTCGAAAGCATCACCGCCGTCGAATCGCGCAGGCCCACTTCCACGTCCGCCTTCGGATGGCCGCCGGTCTTCGAGTCGTTGAAGAAGCTGGTGAGCTCGGTCTCGACCGGGTTCACGTCCTCATCCGACGTCATGACGCCTTTGCTATAGAGCCAGCGGCGCGCGAACTTCATCTCGCGCGAAAGGAAGCCGTCGTCGGCGTTGAGCTGGTCGCTGTCCAGAAGCAGCGGCAGGCCCTTCGATCCGGCGGTGAGCGCGTAGCTCGCGCCCGCCGCGGTCGCGCCTTCCTTGCTCGTGGCCGCCTTGGCGGAGACCGGATGCGGCTCCTTGTACCAAAGCCCCGTCGGCATCGTCGACTGCCCGTCGCCCACGGTGATTTCGAGCGCCGCGGCGGTGCCCATGATGATCTCGCCGAATTCGGGCCGCGTGCCGCAGAGGTAGGGCAGATGAGAGTTCGTCGTGATCGAGCTGTAGACGAGCTTCTGATTGTTCGGATACTTATAGATCAGTTGAATGTTATCGTCTACGTCGCGGCCGTCCTTCCAGGTGTCGAGCCCCCCGACGCCAATAACGTATTCCGGGCCCGAGCCGAAGATCCAGTCGGCGACGTCGATCTGGTGCGAGGCGAGCTCGGCGGCAAGACCTCCCGAGTAGTCCCGGTACAGCCGCCAGTTGAAGCCGTTCATCACCCAGCCCGGATTCCGGTGCCACTGCGCGTGGATGTGCGTCACGTCTCCGAGCAGCCCCTTGTCGGTCATCTCCTTGGCGAGAGCGTAAAACTTACTGTAGCGGCGCTGCAGGCCGACCTGCAGCACCTGCTTCGGATGCCCGGCCGCGAGGGCGCGCAGCGTGTGGAGTTCGTAGGGCTTGAACACGATGCTCTTTTCGCAGAACGTGTGCTTGCCCGCGTCGAGCGCGTCCTGGGTGATCGGGAAGTGCGCGAACAGCGGCACGGCGATGATCACCGCCTCGACCTGTTTGTTGGCGAGCAGGTCGCGATAGTCCTTGTACTTGGTCGGACTCGTGCCGATGATGTCGGCGGCGCGGTCGAGCTTGTCCTGCTGGATGTCGCAGACGGCGACGCAGCGGCCGTTCGAGACGTTCAGCAGGTGCTTGAGGAGGTACGAGCCGCGGCCCCCCGTGCCGATTACGCCGTAAGCGATCTGGTCGTTGGCGGCCTGGACGGTTTGAATGTGCGGGGCCTCGAGGCTGGCGGCGGCGATGGCGCCTACGGCGGCGGCGGTCTTGATCACGTCGCGGCGGGTGGGTTCGAGTGGGTCTGGCATGGGTTACTCCTGTGCGGCTGGATTTACCACGAGTCTATCCCTTCTACGACGGACTCGCAACGGCAGGCTGGGCTTCTTGCTCGGCCTGGCGCGCCATCCAATCCGCCCCGGCAAGGACGACCATCGCGGCGGCGAAGCCGTAGAGCACGATGGTCACCGAGTAGGCGAACGGGCCGTACTCGAGCGACACCTTGTGCCGCACCCACGGCCAGGTCAGGACGTTGACGACCTGGATCAGTTCGAGCACCAGCCCGGTCCACACGGCGGCGCGCAGGCTCAGGCCGATGGGTACCTTGCAGTTCGGCAACAGCCAGTAGACGAAGAACAACATCAGCATCAGCACCGGCACGGCGGCCGCCTTGAACGCGGCCACGCCCACGAACCGGGCCAGCATCTGGCTCAAGCCCGAGAGTTGCGCGACGAAGCCCGAGTTGAACGCGGTGAGCGTAATCGAGATAAGAAACAGCCCGCCGCAGAGAAAAATCAGCCCGAGGCTGACGAGCTGGTTCCGCAAGTAGGTGCGATTTTCATGGCAGCCCCAGACGCGATTCAGCGCCACTTCAAGCGGCACGAAGATGCCGTTTGCGGTGAACAGCAGCAGCGCTACCGACACGATCTGAAACGGCCGTTGCGCCACCGTGACCTTCAGGTTTCGCACGATGAAGTTGCCGATCTCGTCCGGAAACGTGTCGTTCAGCCCGAAGTAAATCGCGCTTGTGGCTACGCGCCAGCGCAGGATGCGATCGCACAGCGAAACCATGACAATGAGAAACGGCACCATCGCGAGCAGGATGCTGACCGCGATCGCCATGGCGTAGACGTGGACTTCGGTCCGCATCCAATAGCGCAGCACGGGCATCGAGAGCCGGCGCGCCTCGTTCAGCCGCGTGAGCGTAGGCGGCGCCGGACCTTGGGTCGTGAAGAGGTGCAACTTGGCTGTACCGGGAATTCTCAGTGTAGCGGACGCGCTGGCGCGAAATTTGTTATGAGGGTTGACATGAAAGCCTGGCGCGTACACGCCTGGGGTGAGCCCGAGTCGATGTCGTTCGAGGAGACGCCCGTGCCGGCTCCCGCGGATGGCGAGATCCTGATCCGCGTAAGAGCCGCGGCGCTGAATTTCTTCGATAGATTGCAGATTCAGGGCAAGTATCAGAACAAGCCGCCGTTCCCGTTCACGCCGGGCGCCGAGGTGGCCGGCGCCGTCGAGTCCCGCGGCGCCAGTGTGGACTCCTTCGCGCCGGGCGATGAGGTGCTGGCGGTCGTCACGCAAGGCGGCTGGGCCGAGTACGCAGTTGCGCCCGCCGAACGGGCGTTCGCGCGCCCACCCGAACTCGACTTCGCCGAAGCCGCGGCACTGTCGATCGTCTATCAGACGTCGTACTTCGCGCTGGTGACGCGCGCCGCGCTGCGGCCGGGCGAGTGGCTGTTGGTTCACGCGGGCGCGAGCGGCGCCGGCATGTCGGCGATTCAGATCGGCCGCGCGCTGGGCGCGAACGTCATTGCGACGGCAGGCAGCGCCGCGAAGCTCGACTTCGCCGCCGCGCAGGGAGCGCAGCACGTGGTCGACTACGGCGACCCGGGCTGGGTCGACCGCGTGAAGCAAATCACCGGCGGCCGCGGCGTCGACCTCGTCTACGATCCGGTCGGCGGCGATGTCTTCGAGCTGTCGCTGAAGTGCCTGGCCAGCGAAGGCCGGCTACTGGTGATCGGCTTCGCGAGCGGCCGCATTCCGTCGGTGGCCGCTAATCGACTGCTGCTCAAGAACGCGTCCGTAGTGGGCGCCGTTTGGGGCGGCTACATCGCGCAGCATCCCGGCTATATTCGCGAAACGCACGCCGCGCTCCTGCCGCTCGTCGCCGAGGGCCGCATCCATCCCCGCATCACCCGCCGCTTCCGGCTGATCGAAGCCCCCGTGGCCCTGGCCGCAATCGCGGCCCGCGAGATCATGGGCAAAGCGGTGCTGTTGCCGTAGCGGAGGCAGCGGCGCGTCATGTGGCCCAGTCGGGCTGTTATCAAGGAACACGCGCCGGCGGGCTCATTAGGCGCATTGGTCTCATCAGTCGCGCCAGATGATGGACCCCGGCGTTTGGAATTTTTTCGGCAGCGGCCTTTGTGACAGAGGCGATGCTTCCTGTCCGGACCGGGTCAAATGGTCTCCACAAGTGGCCTTACTCGGGACCGTCGTCGTTGTCGTGCGCGACGCGGGGCCGTGACGCCGGCGCCGCGTTGCGACCAGGCAGGCTGTGCGGGGAGCCTAACTTCGCTCACCTACAGGCGCGGCGAGGAGTAAGTGAATGGGGAGGGCACAAGTTCGACCTTCTCATCGAAGATCCAATGCGGAAGACCGGCCGCGGCTGCCACGAACCCGGAGGAAACCATGAGGAGCGGATCGAACAGGATTGGCTCGACGGATCTTTCGTCAAACGGCTGTCGAGACCCGAACTCTGCTCCTCTGTCAAAGCGAGGACCGACGCAACCTAAGGATTTATTCTGGGATGAGCGAAAATGGCGGCGCCGGGCGACACGTCGTTAACAGAGCGGCTGCGGATGTTCATGCGGGGCGATGCGGCCGTTGTAGATGGCTTGTTGCGGCAGGTGATGCCGAAGCTCCAGGAAATGGCGGTGCGCGAGCTGAAGCGGGAGCGTTCCGGCGCGCCACTGTGAAAGACGGAGTTGATCTACGAAGTCTGGCTGAGCAGCCTGTCGAAAGGCGAGTGGCAGATCCGGGACAGGGGTCATTTTTTCGCCCTGGCGAGTCTGGCGATGCGGCAGGTTCTGATCGATCTGGCGCGGAAGCGCCTTGCCGAGCGCAGGGGCGGAGGAGTTCCGGTGCTGTCGCTCGATGAAGCGGGCGACGTTTTGGGGACCGGGACGCGGCCCGAATGGTGGACATGCATTACTTCAGCGGCTTCACACTGGAGGAGATCGCGAAGGAGACGCGACTTACTTTCCGGCAGGTACGGTCGCGCTGGGAGAGAGGGATGAAATGGCTAAAGCGGGCGCTTGGTCCGGTCTGAGTCGAGGTCGCGCGAGAGGGGCCGCGCGAACGAGGACGCCACGCTGGGGCGTCGCGAGCGGTCGAACTCGAGGGCCGTGGCGAGCATCTCGATCGACTCGCCGGAGAGGCCCAGGTCCAGGCTTGACGCCAGCTCCCGGACCCTCGCCGGCACGTCGAGAGCGGCGTTGGGGAGAAGGCTCTTCAGTTGGCGTCCGGTGAGCATCTCGATGACGAGCTTGGCGAGGCTATAGATATCGCTGGAAGGCTGGGCGAAGCCGACGGCCTGCTCGGGGGCCATGTAATCGAAGCTGCCCGCCGCGCGCGAGAGGCCGTGAAGCATCTCGTTGACGTCCTTGACGATGGCGATGGAGAAGTCGATCAAGACCGCTTGCTCGCGGAGCGAGTCCGCGTCGCGAACGATCACGTTCTCCGGCTTGACGTCGCGATGGCAGACACGCTCGGCGTGAATGGCGTCGAGCGCGCCGGCAAGTTGGCGGAGCAAACGCGCCGCGCGGCTGGGAGCCATCGCGCCGCCATCGAGGATCTGGCGGAGGTTCGGGCCTTCGATGAACTCCAGACGAGATAGGGCGCCCCGGAGGGAGTGTGCCCGTGAGCGAAGATCGAAACTACATTGGGGTGGCGTACTTTTTGAAGGGCGGCGACCTCGTCGTCGAAGCTCCGGTGAATCCAGGCCTTGTCGCTGACCTCGGTGCGGAAGATCTTGATGGCGCACGGCCGCATTTCGACATGATCGCGGCCGGCCATGACGCTCGCGAACCCGCCTCGCGCGATCAGCGCGCCCGCTTCGAAGCGCGCGTCCAGGAGCGTACCGGCAAGCTCGCTCACCTCGGGGACCAGCGCATCCAGGCGCCAGGATGAGAGGTCGGGCAGCACCCGCGAGTGTTCGTCTTTGCGAAGGCGGCGTAACCAGTAACCGCCGGCAACGAGCGATCCCGAGGCGAGGAAATATGCGGCAAGGAACGGCCAGGCGAGCCACACCGGGCGCAGGACCGTGAAGGAGCGGCGAACAGGCGCGGACCAGGGGCCCGTGAAGACGCGGCCCTGGACTTCGAGCGTGTGGCGGCCCGAGGCGAGGTTTCCAAGGACCAGATCGAGGACTTTCGTTTCGCGCCAGGAGGATTGACCGGGCAGTACGCGGTAGCGCAAGCGCAGGGCGCCGCGACGATCGAACTGAAGAGAGCCGATGTGGGCTGTTCCGTTGGCGCCATGCGGCAGGCCGTCGACGGCTTCGGCGAGACGAGGCGCATGGTTGTCCCAGGAGAAGGCGGAGACGAAGACCTGGGGGGAGACCTGGGGCGACACCAGATCGGGAGGCGGAATGTAGTGCGCCAAGTCATTATCCGCGCCCCACCACAAGGAGCCGTCGGCATCGACAAAGACGCTGCCGGAGTTCATGCCGTTGGCGGGGAAGCCGTCGGATTGGTCGAGCGGGAGCCAGTTCCCGGCTTCGGCCTGGGTGGGGTCCGCCACGTAAACGCCGAGCTCTCACCCGCGCCACAGGCGGCCGCCCGGATCGGCGTCCATTGTGTCGCTACCGGGCTCGGGTATCCCACTTTCGGGGCCGTAGTGGCGCACCGCGATGTTCTCGCCGGCGCCCGGCCGGATCAGCGCAAGCGCTCTGAGCCCGTAGTATGCATACCACACGTCTCCGTTCGGGAGGGGCGCCAGGGACCAGCAGCCGTTCCCCAGCAGGCCATCCCGCGCCGTGAACTCCTTCCAGTTCCTGTGTTCGTCCCGGACGACGAGACCGCCGTTATAGCAGGCCCAGAGCTTACGGGTGTGGTTCTCGTATTTGATGGCGAGGACGTTGCCGGCCGGGGTGGTTTGCAGAGGATGGTCTTCGAGTTTGAGCAGGGTTCCCGAGCGAGTGAGGCGGCCGAGCGACGTCCCACCCAACCAGATCTCGCCGTCGGGGGTTCTCGCCAGGCGCATGCTTCCGGTTTTCGGATCTTCCTTCCGCGTACGCGTGAGGATGCGACCATCCGGACGTAACTGCACCGCGCCGCCGGCAATGAAGCTGGCCAGCAGAGTTCCGTCTCCCGCATTCAACAGGCCCGACACGAGGCCTCCGTCTTGAAAGCTGGCGACGATGTTCCATCGCGATCGGTCCTCGCTCAGGCCAACGATACGGCGATCGAGACCGGCGTAGATGTTGCCGCCGAGCCGGGCGATGGACCAGGGGGGTCGGGAAGGCCCTCGCGGATGGTCCAATACTCGACGCGGAAAGGCGACGCAAACCGGTACAAGCCATTTGTGGTGGCGAGCCATACGGTCCCGTCCCGGGCCTGAATCGCGTCTAAAATGCCTGGCAGTCCATTTGCCCGAGTCGCGATCTGGAACGAACCCGGGCGGCCGATGGCGAGGAGGCTGTTGCCGTGGAGGACGATGGTCCCATCCGACGCTTCGTGGGCTGGGGCTTGTACATTGGCGCCTGGGAATGGCGCCGGATGCGGGCCATCTCCACAGTTGTAATAGCTCGCGCCTGGCGCGGCCCCCCACAGGCACCCGGAATGGTCGCGCATGATCTGCCATCCGCCATTCACCGGGTCGCCACCGGACGCTCCGCGAAGCGTCGCCGCGATTCGCGTTCCGGGACGCCAGCGAACGACGTCCTCAATCCGCATTTCGTTCCATTGCGTCGTGGAGGACGGGTACAAGAGCACGCCTGACGGGTCGAGCGTCAGGGGGCCGGGCGAGTCCAGGCTCATGACGGTTTCGGTCCGCCAAGCCGTTCCGGTACGCCGCATCCGGATCAGGGACGCGTTGGTGGGGATGCCCTTGCCGAGGGGGCCCACGGCGGCAATGGCGAAGCCGGGCGTGGCGGCGATCACACTAACGGCGACGCCATTGCCTATTTCCTCGACGCGCCCACCGGCGAAGCGATACACGCCGGTCTCGGCGCCGATCCAGATCGCGCCGCTGGAGTCTTCGGTGATGTCGTAGCTTTCGACGGGCGGGAAGCCATAGTCGCGGAGAGAGAAGAAGCGCGTGCCGTCGAAACAGGAGACGTCAGCGCCGCCGAGCCACAACAAGCCGCGGGAATCCTGATACAGAGCTTTCACATTCTTTGGCGAGCCAGGTACGGGAAGAAAGGCGTACTGCTGGCCGAGCGCTTGTGAACCGGCGATGGAGAGCAGACAGAACGAGGCGAGGGCAAGGGACGGCCGGTTCATGTCCATGCTGGTATGTATACACCGCCTAACAGTATCTGCGCAGACCGGGGACGGGAATGCCAGAAAAAAAATGGCAAGAAAACCGCGTCACCGCGCAGATAGATGCAGGAGGGGGAAACACATGACGATGGGCAACTTTGGCCGAGGGCTGGTTCTTACGGTCATCCTGGCGGCCGGGCGGCTGGTTTACGGCCAGCAGAGTATTCTGGGGACGAACCTGATCGTGAACCGGAACGCCGAAGCGGGTCCGGCGGGATCGGATCTGAAGACGCCGGTGTCGAGCATTCCGGGGTGGACGGTAACAGGGGGGAAGCCGACGGTGCTGCCGTATGATCTGAAAAGTTTGTGCAACTTACCGACCCAACTCCTCCCGACCACGGCTTTCAATACTTTGCCGCGGCCTTCCCTTCACACCCCGCGACCTTGACGCAGGGAATCGACGTCTCGCCGGTCGCTTCGCTCATCAGCCAAGGGAATGTGAACTTCAAGGCAACCGCCTATCTCGGTAGCACCACCGCTCTCACCGCTGCACAAGGCGCGTCGATGGCGGTGGCATTTAAAAACGCCAGCGGGCAAATGTTCAACACCGTGACGCTGGAACCGATCGCCTTCCCGTACGGCGGAGAGGGCATGTTTCTGCAGCAGCAGATAGGGCCGGTGCCGGCGGGCACGGTGAATGTTACCGTCACGCTGACGCTTCAGGTCGGCCAACACACAATTAGCTCCGCGGCTGACAGCCTGTCGTTCGTGTTAACGGAAGCCGTGGCGACGCCAGCACTGGGCACAAACCTGATCGTTAATGGCGGAGGCGAAGCGGCCCCAATGCGGTGCTTCCGGCGCACGCTCTGTATGTCCCAGGTTGGTCGACCGCGAACTACGCCGCTTCCGTAGCTCCCTATGGGGGCGCCAGGTGGATATCAGCCACGGCTCCGGGCCCGGCGGATCGGGGCGTGAGCCTATTTTGCGGGTGGCACGATGGGTCGGCACTCTACCAAGACATCGATGTATCCGCTGCCTCGTCGCTAATCGATGCGGGTCAGGTGACGTATTCAGTTTCGGCCTGGCTCGGGGGTCCGAACGGTCCCTTGGCTGCCGCGGCTCTGACTTACGACTTCTTTGGCTCGTCGGGCAACCAGTTGGCGCCGACCGCGCAGTTGGTTCCCGGCTCCTTCAACGGTTATCAACTGATCGAAACAGACCACTCCGACGTCGTTCCTCCGAAAACGCGGCGCGTGCGGATCACTTTGGCCTTTCGCTCGGGTGATTCGCTCGCCGACAACATCGCCTTCACCCTAACCGCGCCGGGCGCGCCGCCGGTGATCGCGTTGGGCGGTATCGTCAGCGCCAGCGGATTCGGAGGCTTCTCATCGATCGCGCCCGGAACATTCGTTGTAATTTACGGCTCGCAGCTCGCGTCTTCCACGGCCGGCTGGTCGGGGGCGGATTTTGTCAACGGCGTTGCACCAACCAAGCTTGGTGGGGTCAGCGTGTCCATCGGGGGCGAGCCGGCCTTCATCAATTACATCAGCCCCGGCCAAGTCAATGTGCTCGTTCCTTCAAACGCGCCGATTGGAACGGGCAAGGTGGATATCACGCTCACCAATGAAAACGGCACGAGCGACCCTTATGGCATCTACATCAACCAGACCGAGCTGGGACTGCTTGTGCCTGCGTCATTCAAGGTGAACGGCAAGCAGTATGTGGCCGCGACGTTACCTGACGGAACGTTCGCGCTCCCGCAAGGCGCCGTCCCGCAGGTGGCCGCGCGTCCCGCGGCGCCCGGCGAGACGGTGACGATCTATGGCATTGGCTTCGGTCCAGTTACTCCCGATTATCCCGCCGGGACGCTGGTCACGGCGCAGAACGCGCTGACCACGAAGCTCGAAGTGCTATTTGGCTCGACGCCGGCGGCGATCGAGTAAGGAGGGCTGGCGCCCTCGTACACCGGTCTGTATCAATTCAACATTGTCGTACCAAACGTCGCCGCGAACGACGCTTCGCCAATTTCGATCGATCTCGGCGGAGTGAATGGGAGCCAGACTTTGTATGTGGCAGTGGGGAAGTGAGGGCGCTCCATAGTCGGGCGCCTCGTGTGGGGAGTTCGACGGGGGTGAACGTTTGTCGAGAATCCGGACAGCGGCGTCCCAGGAACGGACAGCGGGGCCGGGCGGGGCGTTGAAAAAAGGCGTCGCCGCGCGGTCCGTCACTTGCGAAGGTGGGGCGGATGGGCCTCCGATTTGCCATTCGCTCCCTGCGAAGGAACCCGGGCTTCACCAGCGTTGCCGTGTTTGTGCTGGGGCTGGGCATCGGCGCGAACACGGCGATATCAAACGTGACGAGTTCGGTCCTGCTGCGGCCCCAGGAGTCTGGGAATGGTTGGGAAGTGATACGATGAAAGACACGGTGAGGTGCGAGAGCGGTTGAATCGGGCGGTCTCGAAAACCGTTGAACCTTCACGGGTTCCGTGGGTTCG
>VFSW01002626.1_pt1 | contig 27154 bp, 46 predicted proteins | sample 5358111 | NCBI WGS metagenome assembly VFSW01 (sample SAMN11554181, study PRJNA540505) | mine drainage metagenome | isolation source: sediment from site ElyBrook_90M | place: USA: Ely Copper Mine, Vershire, VT | collected 2017 | reverse complement strand
TCAATATCAGCACTGGCACGGTTACATCAACAGCCGGTGGCATGGATGGCGAAGCGACAGGGTCTAGTGCATGGCTTTATATATGGCTGATTGATAACGGTTCAGCTCCTGCCGGATTAGCATCTACAGCGACCGGTAATGGTTTAGCTCCAAACATGCCAAGTACCTACACTTATAAATGTCGTTTAGGAGCAATGCGCGTTGATGGTTCTAGTAATCTATTAAGAACAATTCAAAAAGGTGCCATGGCTCAATATCAGGTTACAACGCCAAGCAATACATCAAATTTACCAAATATTTTTACAGGAGTAGTTGGAACATTTTCTACAACGGCTCCAGTATATGCTACCCAATCAATTTCAACATTTGTGCCACCAACGGCTGCAAGCATTGGTATCGTTGGTGGTTGGACCGCTGGTGTTGGTAATGAACTATCTATAGTGGCTCCGAATGTAAGTTATTCTGGAATAAACTCATTAAATCCGCCGCCATGTTTTAGCAGTAGCTTGACTTTCTTTATTATTAGCGGCGTATGTGATTTTGTTCTTGAAGGAACAACAATTGCAGCGGCGTCCAATGGCGCGCATGTTCAATGGAACGCAATGAGATGGCGGGATCAAGTCAATGCGAATTAAACTAGGCATTTTCCTTGCATTGCTATTAGCATTTCCGGCTCAAGCGCAGCTATCCAAATCCACAATAACCGCTTTAGTTGCGTCGCAATTTCCGGATCAAACTACGGGCGCAATAACCCCAGCCATAATGAGATCGTTTTTTCTAAACCTCATCAATTCCTATCAGCAATATTCCGGTGTTAATGCACAGGTCGGAACAAGCTATACTATTGCCGCGTCCGATTACGGGCAGGTCGTAACGTTCAACAATGGCAGTGCGATTGCGGTAACATTGCCGCAGGCCACAGGTTCATTCTCGACATTTAATACATTTGTTTCAAATCTCGGAAGCGGCCTTGTCACAGTCACGCCAACCGTTTCAACAATCAACGGCAATAGCAGCATTACTATTCCATCTAATACAAACCTTTGGATTGTTTCCGATGGAACAAATTATCAGGTTATAAGAAGTTTAGGTGCGGGCGGCTCGAATCATTCGGTTGCTATTAATACATCTGGTGCTTTAAATTGGAAAGTTATCAGCGATTGCCAAGACACGACCGGCAATCACATCAACTATACTCAGTCAACGGACGTGTGGTCGTGCGGCGTGTCTCTACCGGCGGGCGTTCCGCAAAACACGCTGTTAGCGGTGATTGCAAATCGTACGGTCCTGAATACGGATTGCGGCGGCACGATCCAGCTCGGTACCGGATCTACTGGGTTTTTCACGCTGACTTTGCCATCCGTTTCCGGCTTTCCAGCAACGTGCCGGGTAGATTTCACCAACGCCGATACTGGCCGAGGCAAGGCACTTTCAGGTTTCCCAAATGCTTTTAACTCAATTCTATGGCCGCTACAAAGTGGATCGGTCGAGATCGTCAACGGTGCTTGGGCGGCGGTCCATACTCCTGGCCGCTGGCTAGTTCCGTCATCGCAGACTTTCAATATAAACCACGCTTCGGGCAGCGATGCCTCGGATGGTCTAGGCACCGGCGCGACCGCATTTGCCACCATTCAGCATTGCGTGAACGTAATCGTTTCGCAGATCGACGGAAACAACTTCAACAACATCTGCGCACTCGTGGCGGAGACTTTCACCGAAATCGTTACGTGCTCGACGTCGCCAGTAGGGTCGCTGCTTATTACGCTTGTCGGGACCGCAAGCACATCTTTGGCTACTGTCGACACGTTCGTTTGGAATTTATCGTCCGGCGGAGTCGGGCTGTCCGTCATCGACAACTGTAGGATGAACGTGTCCGGTTTCAAGTTCACCGGAGCATCCAATCCGTTTTTCATGCTGGCACGCACCGCAGCGTCGATAGATTTCGGGAACATCGACTTCGCGGCGGCGAGCGGCGGCTTCGGCTTGCACATTCTCGTGCAGCCGTTCGGGACAGTCACGGCCGTGTCAAACTATTGGATCACCGGAAACTTCGACACGCACGTAAACATCCAGGGGCTCGGCACCTATGCCGATGCCGTCTTGACCACGATGCCGAACGCTCTGACTTGGACAACCGGGTTTTATGTCGCAAGTCACAACTCGTATATGAACGTGGGCAACGCCACCTTCACCGGCACCGGATCGTCCACGGGATCGACCGGCACCCAATGCGCGATCAGCTACAACGCCACCATGTTCAAGGGTTCGATGACCGTGCCGGGATCGGTTGCACCGATCTGCAACACGGCAACCTCGGCAACTTTTGGCGGTCAAATCCAGTAGGGTTAGGTCAGCACGAACCGGCCGTCGACGACGGCGTCCCTGATCCGCTGCGCTGAGCAGCCCTTGCACCAGGCGCGATAGACGTCGATGTAGCCGAGGTCCTGGACCGCGTAACCGACGCGGTTCTCAACTTCATCCTGAACAGAAAGCTCAACGCAAGACCGTGGTTTGCTTTCGCTGTCCGCGCGCGTAATTATCGTATTTCATAAATAACTATTCTCCGAAACTTTCCTTCTCGATGTCCTAGCAGGCAAATATGTCCTGTGTTGGCGTCGATGCGTCGATATATCAATTCCGAGAACGAGCAATGTTACACCCATTCATGGAACTTCAGCCTGAATATGAGTATTGGGTCGCACATGTCGCGCCAAATCCTGATCGCATTGACGAAGTTGATCACGTCGCGCGTCGTCTGACGTGCCCCGATGCGTTGGCGCGGCTTAAGTTAGTATTTGATGCCACTAAGATCCCAGCCGTCATCGATATTTATCACGGCAATGTCATTCACGATTTTGCGGCGCTTAAAGCAGCCGGAATCCTTGGCGTGATCCACAAATGCACGCAAGGAATCCGCTATGCCGATCCGCTCTATGCCGCGCGCCGGAAGCTTGCAACCGACGCTGGCCTGCTGTGGGGGGCCTACAGCTTCAACACGGGTGAGGACGTTGGTGCCCAGGTCGCGGAATTTTTCAGCCACGCGGACCCTGATGCTCAAACGCTTATGGCTCTCGATTTCGAGGATAACCCGCACAGTCAAATGTCGCTCAGTCAAGCGCAGCAGTTCCTACAGATCGCCGACGAAAAGCTCGGTCGTAAGCTCGTCCTTTATAGCGGCAATCGCGCCAAGGATTTGCTCGGCGGTCAAGTCGATCAATTTCTAGGGTCACATCGGCTTTGGCTTCCGCAATACGGGGCCGTCGCGAAAGTTCAAGCAAGCTGGAAAACTCAATGGTTGTGGCAATACTCGGAGACGGGTAAGTTGCCTGGAACGGACGGCGCGATTGATCTTAATTTCTATGCTGGGTCGCCTGACCAACTCAAACAGGAATGGGCCTCATGACACCAAACACCGATCAATTGATGAGTTTGCTTCGCACGCTGCTGCAAATCGCAGGTACGGCTATCGTTGCTCATGGCACACTCGGCATTAACGGTGCGATGTGGGAGCAAATTTCCGGCGGCGTGCTGATGTTGGCTCCGGTTGTTTGGAGCATGTTAGTACATACCGACGCGGCAAAGATTGCGGCAGTCGAAGCAATGCCTGACATTACCAAGATCACTGTGAAGGCATCAGCGACAGACGGCATTGCTGATGCGGCAAATGATCCCTCTAGACCAAAGGTTGTGGTGGCACCATGAAAAAATTCATCCCATTCATTCTTGTTCTGTTGCTCACCGGATGCGCTGCTACCGTCGAGAAAATCCAGACCTACTCGGCTAACTATCAGGCCGCGATTGTAGCTATCAATGCCGACATCGCAGCGACCGCACCGCTGGTAGCGAAGGCGTGTGGCGACCTGCAAACGATTGCCATGCTGCTTGCACCGTACCGTCCTAATAGTGGCTCGGCGGCTCAATATCTTGCCGGCGCCAATGACGCATTGACGGCCTATTGCACGACCATCCCGACTGATATTCCATCAACAGCAGCCGCAGTAGCTCGCGCCTACTCGGCGGCACAGGCAGGATACAATAGAGTTAAAAAGGGTGCCTAAGATTTTCCGCCGCCTGCTTGCGTGGGCTATTCGGAAAATATGGGAACGAGAAAAGCCAATGTCGGCCACAATCATGATTGAAGGCATCTCGATTCCCGTCTCCGATTTTGAGGCAATTGCAAACCACATCATCGATGGCGTGAAAAATGGAAACAATCCGGATGATATTCTTAAATCAATTGGTCCGGATATTCTGCCGATCGCGGAGACGGTGGCGAGCGCGTTGATCCCATATGGCGGCGCGCTGATCGCGCTTTTGGTGTTCGCCTATTCAAAGTCTATCCCGTTCAAAAACCTGCCGCAGGAAGAACAGAACCGCCTCATGAATATGCAAGGAGCTGGGCCAACATGAAAATACTATTCGCGCTCATACTGCTCGCAATAGTCGGAAGTGTTGTAGCATGTGGTAGCAGCCCGCACGATACTGGATACGGTACGCCGAATACAAAATGAGAAAAAAGAAGTAGATTTCTATGGGTCTATTGATAATGATGCAAGGCGTTTGGCTTCTTGGCATCATCGTTCCAGCAATTTATTTTTTGGAATGGAAAATGAGATAAATGGACCTGATCTTAATTCTATACTCAATGTTGGCGGTTCTGGCGTTGGCGTCTTACCTCAATGGCAGGTGCAACGGCGAAAACATGGGATGAAACAATATATAAAAACCATCATTACGCTTGGCTCTGCTGCCGGCGCGATCATGGCAATAGCGGCATTTTGGGCAAGTTTCGGCTTTCCAACTCTAGCAACTGGCAGCGATATAAAGCGGCTTGATCGCGTGCAGGCCGAAGCAGCCGTTGAAATTTATCAGACCAAGACCAGAAGCCTATTGGTTATTTCCCCGCCGGATGGCACACCAGCATATAACGCATGGAAAGAGGAGCTGAACCACGCTCGCGATCAATTAAAGCGCGCCGAAGATCGAAAAATTGAATTGGCTAAATAATGATTGACCAACAACAGGAATCTTCTATTGGATGGCATCTCGACAAACGGATTCCGTTTGCCACCATCATCGCCCTTCTGATCCAGACATTCATAGTCATTATATGGGCGACCAGGCTGGATTACCGTGTTGACAGTTTGGAAAAAATAGACCCCGCGCAAAATGCAAGAATCACCAAATTGGAGGAAATTGCTTCAAAGGTGGCCGTCATGGAGGAGCGTCAATTAACGACAATCCATCGCCTCGATATTCAGACTAAAACAATGCAGGAAATTCTTACTATCGTCGGAAACCTAAATAAACCAGCTAAGTAACCGTGCGTATTCTCCCTCCCAAACTTAACCCCGCTCATTCCTGCCCGGCGTGAGCGGGTTTTTTGTTGTTTGTTCATCAATTCCGAGTGCGCGTTTCGCTAAAGCTATACGGTAGTGTCTCAGTTTGAATGTGGCGGCTCATCGTTTCGGCGTCGGGAGAAACGCAACCATGCGATATAAAATTTCAGCCGTTGCCATCCGATAACAATCAACACCAAGATCAACGGTCGCCATTTATAGCCTGCGAGCGCATAGACAAGGTCCCTGATGCCCAAGCGGGCGGAGGCGCCGACGATCAGGTGAGCTTGTTTGGCGACGGCAGCATAACGAGGACCAAGCTTTTCTTCGGAATTGATGATCGCGTTGCAAAGGTCAATCAGGAGTGCCGAGTCGAAGCCATGAACTGTGACCGGCGGCATTCCGGCGCCGCCGACACCCCATTGAAACTTAAGGGGATTTTCGATTTTTTGCCGTAGTTCGGCGCCGACGGCTTCGGACATCACTTTATTAGAAAGAAAGCGGGGAAGAGTGTTGCCGCGAGACGACAGCCCTAACGCACGCGCCATTCCGGTTTGGCTAATAACCGCGGTCGGTAGTGTCTCAGTTTGAATAGGACAATTAGCTATACCGCTAAATTCACAAGCTATCAGCACTTTGGGGGCCACTATCCTGCGCTCTAATGCAAGTATGACTGAGTGAACGCTAACGCCCGGCGCGCACGATTGAAATCGCCTGAACGCAGTTCGTTGCGGCTGAGGCACGCGAATGGACCGAGCGCGGTCCGCAGCTTTTCGTTTTCACGCACAAGGCGAGCAATATACTGCGCTGCCTCTTTTGGGTTCGCCGCGATCTGGCGTTGTTTCGGATAGTTCATTGGCGGCCTCTATCTCCAAGTTGCCAGCGCCCTCCCCACACTAGGCGCTGGCCGGTACGGTGCTGCGCTAGTCGAGAGCGTGTGGGGCGTAATTAGTATCCTCTCATAGATCATCGGGCCTTCTCTGCTAGGCGCGACCAGCGCGTTCGGCTTCTGGCGCTGATTGCGGTTCTGCCCAATCGGGCGATTGCCCGGTTGTCTCTCTAATCGCGTCCCCCACCATCCCCTGAAATATCGCCATGAAGGCTTGCTTGCGCACCGGATTGTCGGTGATGGCACCCATGAGGATCGAACCTAAACGCTTTGCGCCGTCCATCGTGTCGTGCTGCGCTAGATAGGCGACCCACCAATCGCCCTCAATGCGTAGAGCTAGGCGGATAGGCATTTTCTTGGTTTCGGGCATTAGTGGGGCCATCTAATCCTCGCTGGTGTCGTCGCGGTGCTTACGCATGTAGTCGCACATGCTTTTCGTCAGAACGCCGGGCGGGTGACGGGTGGCAAGCTGGTGCAAAAACTGCTTCTCGGTAAGACCGGAAGCGCCTTTCTTTTCGGTGTCTGTGGTCATGTTTGCGGCCTATTTTGTCTGATTTGGGTGTTCGGCTTTGTAGGCGTCAAAAACGCGCTTGTTCAACTCCGCGCGGAAGGCGGTCAATTGGGCGAGCGCGGCCTTGTCCTGCTTCATCTGCTCTTGGAAATATGCCTTCGCGTTCTCATTCATGCCGTCAAGCTTGATCTTAATCCGGGCCTCGAGGTTGGCGATGCCGCGCTCTATGCCGTCTCGCGACGCTATTGCTGCTGCTTGGTTAAGCGTGTTTATCATGGCTGCGGCCTAACGTGACAAAAGGTGCGCGACAGGAACGACGCGGATTGCTTCTGCTGGAACGCCGCACTCATAGTGCATATAGGTGAAGGCGTCGTCAGGGTCACTGTGAAGCTGAGATTTGTCGGCTTCGGTAGCCGGGAATATCGACTGCCACTGTTCGCCGTTATGCTCGATGAAATACTTGTGAAGCATGACCTGTCTCCCTGTTGATAATCATATATAGGCACAGCCTTGACAGGTTGTCAATAACCTGTGTATGTTATTTCCGGTAAATGGCAAACAAGCCCGATATTCGCTCCTGGTGCAATCCCCTGCCGCCCAATTACGGCGAGCGGGGGCAATCCGAGCAATTGACCGGCGAGATATACAAACCAAACAAAGGCCAAGATGGCCGCGCCGAACTTATTAAATCGGTACGCAAAGGTTCAATCGTCGAGGTCGTGGAATTGTTCTTGCTGGCCAAGGTCGCGGGCCGCGCCGATGTGCGCCGCCGCGATCTGCTCAAGGTCATGGACGAAATCGAGGACAAGGGCGGCACGATCCGCGAGCTATCCACAGGTGACGAAGCGCCGCGCCGTCAGCGCCGGATGCTGCTGCGCGCCTATGAAATGATCGCCAATTCTGGCCGTGGTCGCCGGTCAGCCGAGAATGGCAAGCTATCGAAGGGACGCCCCGAGCGGAAGTTCACCAAGGAACAATGGGACGCTGCCGAACGGATATGGTTCAGCCGCCGCTATAAGACCCGCCAAGAGGCTACGCTGGCCATACAGGCGCTAGGCATCCCAATGGGCCGCACGCTGCTCTACAGCCATTTTGGCGTGCCAGAAACGACGCCTACGGACCCTAGAGAGGTCGGCAAGATCGACCTGCAAAAGCCCCGGCGCAAGCGGCGCACCTTTGTCTATTTCCTCAAGGACGGCGACAAGGTGAAAATCGGCTTTAGCACCAAGCCGACCGCCCGCATGAACTCAATCAAGACCCATTCCAAGCTAGAGTTTTTGGCGATAATCAGCGGCGGTCGCCAGCGCGAAACTGCGCTACATCGCAAGTTCAATAGGTTCAAAGTCGAAGGAACGCGGGAGTGGTTTCACATTGTTCCCGCAATCACTAAATACGTTTCCGGTCTGAAAAGCCGGTTGAAACCGTAGGAGGCCGATCCGTGTTTACCACCAAGACCTACAAGATCGAAATCGAATTGCCGGAAGGCAACGATGAGTGGTGGGAGGAATTGGCAAAGAAAAAATCGAAGGCCGCGCAAAAAATGATCTGCAAAGATTTAGATGCCGTGCTTCAACAATCCGGTTTCTTTGCGCGGAAGATCAAAGTCGTTAAAACGACTGTCCACAAGTTTTCGTTTTAGAGGAGCGAACGTGAAAACCTTGGCCGAAGAATTGGCGGAAGAAAACGAGCGGCTGCGCCGTCGCATGGTTCACGCCACGCGGCCCAAGCGCCCACTCACGATGGATGAAGCGCGATTGCTGCATGAGGCAATGATCGGCAGTTCTGAATTTGCCTACACCCCTGACGCAGAATAGGAGAGCTTAGGCGGTGCGTCATGCGTCGGAACAACCTCGCACTGTGGGGATACCCACATCAGAGGCCGAGGGACGCACCACCTAAGGGGCGGACAGAATAGGAGGACTTTGCGGATAGAGCGTGGCAACACGGCAGTTCGGTTGCGCGGTCGGCGTCCGAGGCATCGGAAAAAGATCGTCTCTATCCGCAAAGTCCTTAGAACCAGAGGAGCGACGACATGGCCCATATCATTTACATGCACCAATTCATGCAACGGTGGCGGTTTCCGGCTTCACGGCGCTGGTACAACCGTCACCGCAAGCCGATCAAGCATTGAAGGAGCCGCCGTGAAGATCGACGCAAAGAGTTGGAACGCTGCGCTCGACGCTGCCGCTGCTCTATTGGGCGAAGGCTATACTTTTATTCGGCGTCCTTACGATCCAAAGACTAAATCGTATCCCATTGAAATTCATCGCGGCGATAAGAATGTTGGCGGCGCAAAAATCGACTGCACGTATTGTTCGCCGGACGACGAAGGCAAAGACGTTGCCGCCATTTTGTCCCTCAAGCGCAAATCAGCATAGGAGCGAAAGCATGTCATACGCAGAGCAAGATACTGGCGCAGTTAAACGAGAGGAAAATCTATTCGTCCTTTTGAGCGACTTTGAGCCGGAGTTACAGCGGCTCGCTAAAGTCGTGCGGCACATCAGCGGCGTTGCCGATCATGTCGAAGGCAGCAGACCGCAAGAAGCCGCTTCGCCATCGGGTCAGCAAATCGACACCAACATGGTAGCTGCGGCGCGTCGTAAGCTGGAAACTCTTAACATGCTTTGCAGTCAACTTGAGAACGAAACGGACCGCGTGGCACGCGCCATCGGCGGCCTCAGTTCCGACAAGCCACAATCCGCTAATCGTATCGCGTAAAATAGGAGCACGGCGTCGAAAGACAGAGTTGGCTCGCCGGGGGCTAGCCCTTCCAGGCCGATACAGCAGGGGTGAAAATCCCCGCACAGACATAGGAGCGCGGGCAATGGCTAACTGGTTCTACGTCTGCGGCTCTCTCTGTTTTCTCATTGGAACAATCATCAACATGGTGTCAAAATGAAAATTTTGGATATGTCAGCTGGAAACCGAGCCGTTTGGTTCGACAAGAAATATCGGGACACAACCTATGTGGACCTTCGAGCCGAAGTCGAGCCGGACGTTGTGGCCGATACTCGGAACCTGCCAGCTGAGATTGGCGACGGCTACGACCTGATCGTATTTGATCCGCCGCATGTCAACTTTGGGGCCAACGCGGAAATGTCTAAGACGTATGGCCACCACACCACGGCTGACATTCGTTCGATCATCGAGGGGTCGGCCAAGGAAGCGCACCGCGTATCTCGACCTGACGCGCTTTTGGCGTTCAAGTGGAACGACCACGATCAGAGCTTTGCAAAAGTTCTCGGCCTAATGTCTCCCTGGTGGGAGCCGCTATTCGGTCACGCAACTTCGGTGCGGACCAAGCACGCATGTCAAACACAGTGGGTCATGCTGCGACGGAAAGATGCCGCTGTCCACGAATTGAAGCTAACAGCTTAGGAGACTTGGCGATGTGGCAGCCGATTGAAACAGCGCCAGGGCCGGATGTCCCGGTTCTCGTTTGGGATGGCAAATGCACGGTAGGCCGCAAGACGAGGCGCGGCTCTTGGTTTGTCGATGACACTTACGGATTTTGTGAGGACGGACAAATCTACGATCCGACGCATTGGCAGCCTTTACCGGCTGGCCCTAACAACTAAGGAGCCGGGCATGGTGCCGATGGTCAAGACCGACGAGCCGATCATGAATTATTCGCGCGGTGTGAAGGAAGCGGACGGCTATTTGCATCGCCGCGACCTTCTCCCCGGCACGGCGAGCGTTCGGACGCTTGAGGACGGTCATACGCTTTTCACTTGGGTCTGCCCTTGCGGTTGTGGTGCTGTCTCGTTTGTCGGGATTGAGATTAGTCCCGACGCGAGCAAACATGAGTGGGGGTGGGACGGTGACAAAGAAAAGCCGACGCTCACGCCATCACTGCAACAGAACTCCGCTTGCCGTTGGCATGGCTTCATGACCGATGGTTTGTTCATCAACGCTTAAAATTTAAGGAGTTTCTGATGGACCGTAGCTCAATGGTAGAGCCAGCCGCTCATAACGGCTCAGATGCCAGTTCGACTCTGGCCGGTCCCACCACTTACTTTTAGAGGAGTTTGCCGTGTCCGAGCGCGATGCGATAGAATTGACGCTGTTGCCGCGCGATGATGGCGGCTTGCGGATTTACTCGACGACCGATCCGGGGCTGATCCTCTCTGGCTCAGACCCACGGCAAGTTCTGTCCATGCCTATCCGGTTCGCGCCCACACATACTAGGGCTAGATAATGACTGAGCGCGTCGAGCATTTGGCAGAAGGTGTGTCGCTCTACTTGGGCGACTGCCGCACGATTCTGCCGACGCTCGGCAAGGTCGATGCTGTGGTGACGAGCCCGCCATACGCTCAGCAGCGGGATTATGGCGCGCCGATCGGCGATTGGATGCCCGCAGCGTCGATGGCGCTTATTTTGGGTTGCCGACACTTCCATCGCAAAAAAAGGTGGGGAACATTCTGCGCCTGGAAGCAGGGTCGGGAAGTATGAGGGCTTGGAAACGATTGGGTGGTCCGCCAACTGGCATGAAAGCTGTGAGGTGCGCGTGCTGGATGATGGGCTTCCCGGCCGCGTGGCTAAGGCACTCGCCCACGGATTTGGAAACGCCATCGTCCCTCAAGTCGCGGCGGAGTTCATCGCCGCTATTTGCCCGCAAGACTGAAACGATTTAGGAGCGCAAGCCATGCAACGCTGTTACTACGCGCCAACATTCTTAGATGAATCGTTGTCGTTTCCGGACAGGCGCGGAAATCAGCACAAGACCGGCAGGCTGAGCGGGGTGGTTTTTGCGCGACGGTTTTTTATCTCGAAGGCTGGGAAGGTCCGATCTGAGCGCGAACTTATCTCGTTTGCGTGGAAAGAAGATACTCAAGATGCAAAGGCTGCGGCGCTCGCAAAAGTGATTGAGAAAATGGACGGAGAGTTGCCAGGGCTGGATGACAATCCTCCGACGAATTGGATTCCAGAGTTCATCAAACAGGAGCTGCACAATGCGAGCATGGCAACTTATCAAATGGGCCGCCGAACGTAACGCACAATTTTTCTTGCGGCAAAATAGTAATTATGAATGGGAAGCAGGATGGGGCGATCTGCACGAGGATGGCTATAGCGATGCCTGCGCCGACGCCAAGGCTGCGGTGAAACGTTTGTATAAAACGGAAACGAAGTAGGAGCCGCCGTGAAGATCAACGCAAAGAGTTGGAACGCTGGGTACTGGCCTATTTCGACTCCTACTGGCCTGATTTGAATCCTTGTGTGGCCTATTTCGGCCAGTACCTACCATGCTCACGTTTGTTCCTCAGTCGTCAACGATGTTCATGCCTAGTCTGTGTCAGTCGGACATCATCGGATTGATAAACGCCTTGATGACCTGCGCGTAGATGATCCGTTCCGCTTCCTCGGTGTCGCCTGAGATTGAATAGAGCGCGAGCGCCATCAGGATAGGATCGATGCCGCGCACTTCCCAAAACTTCCGCTCGCTCATGCCGTGCTGTTCCGGGTGGCAGCCATCGACGCCGCCACATAGTGGGAGTGCCCATTTATCGTCAGGCTTTGCGCCCACGCCTGGATTTACTTTGCCAACCCTCGCGTCACTCATCCGTATGTGTGCTGCTTCCGTGCTGATATTATCTTGGCAGCAAATACAAGGCAGCGTTCTCAGCCACGCAAGATGATCCGGGTCCTGTTTTCTTGGTCTGCGGTTCATGCGGCCCTCGCGTCGTCTATAAATTTAACGCCATGCTCGGCTCCAAACTGGAATATCAATTCGATCAAATCTGACATTTCCGATTTGGTCAGGTCGGACGATGATTGATTGATATTCACAAAGCCATTGCCGGCGAGGTTTGGGACATTCCGCAACTCGCGTTTGAGTGCGTCCAAGAATAGCAGCTTCCAGTCATCCGGCCTGAGCTTAGTCCCGTGCCAAGGCAACCGGCGCGCGATCTCGGTCAGCATGGCCCACATGCGGTCATTCTGCGGGAGCGTGCGCTTGGCCGCCTTCACTTCGACGCGAGAGCCAAAGGGCGCGGCCTCGATGATTTGCACGGCGCGTAGGCGGTCAACAGTCGAATGGAGTGTGACGAGATAGCGGCTCATGCTGCCTTTGCCTGTGCGGTGTAGAGGCGGTTAAGTTCTGAAACCTTCCTGTCCGTCTCCACTAGGAAATCGGAGACGAGTTGTTCAATCTCGCCTATTGTCTGATCATCGCGATCAATGCGGGTGATAAACAGCCGCATCGATTCCGGCATACGCGGATCGAACGAGACAAAATCGCACCATGCGCGATCAGTGCAGGCAAGCTGCCACTGGATTTGCGTGATGTATTTTCCAGGCATGGCTTGGCCTAGCAGCGTGTCGATGTGTGTCGCGGTATTTGGGCATTTGATTTCGATCAGGCCATCCTTGCCGATCAACCCGTCGGGGCTTGCACCAGTCATCAGGATTTTCGGATGATCGACAAAACCGACAAGATCGACCGTTGCATCCGTGCGGAACTCATAGGCCGCGCGGGCGTCTGGTTCTTTCTCGGTTCCCCATAGCATTGCGGCGTTTGTATAGCTTTCTGCCGTGTTGCCGGTCAGCCGTTCGGCTACCAACTCAGCCATATAGTTAGCCCGTGATGCTCCCCACCCCGATTTGATCTTGATGATAACGTCAGCAACGCGGGATGCCGTGACCTTTCCGAGACGAGCCGCAAACCATTCCGGTGAACGTTGCTCGATCATGATTTGGCTCCCTTGGCTTGCAAAGCAGCAACGGCATCCTTGAATTTTGCGGCTGGAATTTCGGTGAGACGATCAGCGGTTTGATTGCCGGTGATATAGACAAGAAATTTTTTCTTGTCCGCGCCGACTTCCGTAATCAATGCTTGAAGCGTCCCGGCCTGATCTTGGGTGATTTTTTCGCCCGACCCTGCCGCGTTGCCATCGTCATCGTCGCCAATGGCGATGTTGAAAATCATCTTGAGCAAGTAGCGCTGGCCGTAGGACATGGCGGACCCGACCGCGTGCGTCTTGGTCATCACGTCACCGCCCTTGGCACCCTTGCCATCGGCCGGCATGTCAACCTGATACTTTCGGGTGTAGCCGCTGTTCGACACATCGCACACAATGCGCACATAATCGGCCGGCGCGCCCTCTGCCGTACCGAAACTCAATGCAAAGCCGTGAGTGGTGTAGATCGGGCGCATGGCCTTATCGAGCGCGGCGTAGGAAGCATATTTGCTCCGCGTTTGCGGGTTGGTGCTGTCGGTCGCGACCCGACGCATATCGCCTTGGGCTTTTGCCATTGCGTCGTTAAACGCTTGCTCAGAGGCACGGGCCATTGATCGCTCTTGCATCGCTACCAGCCGTTCCATCTTGTCGATGTCAACTTGCGGGTCGCGCGCCGCGCGCTCAATCATGCTGATTAGCGCGGTCGTTTCGTCAAACGGAACTGGTGCTTGTTGTTCAATCTTGGCAACTGCTGTCATAACGCAACCTCCATAGAACAAACCATCTTGTGATCTTCGCCTTCAATGGCCGGCAGTGTGAAGGTCATCAACTTGTCTAGCGTGAACTGCGGATCGCCGTGCATTCCCCTGCGTTTGTCAGGGGCGTGCAATGTTCTGAATGTGAACTTGCCGCCCCGGATCGGGGCTGGTGTTTGGCTGGTATGCAGTTTGTTACGCGGGTTCATCGCATGGCCACCCTTGAATTTGGATTGACAATAACCGCGCCTGCTATGCTTCTCACATGCAAGCGCGACAGACCGCCCCCTGAATTGTAGTCTCGCAACAGGGCTTCACGTGGGCCGACCATGCGTTCGATCAATGCAACATGGTGACGCCACACAACGGCTTTGCCGGGACCGGCGCTTGATCGCTCGAACAGCCGCGCCCAATTCCATGCGAGATTCAATCGCGTGTCATTGAGGCCAAGATATTTGCGCAGGCCGCAGCCGCAATAAGCGTGCGGGCAACCGGCAGGACGGCTTCCGATGACCACGGGGTTTTCGTTTGCGTCGTAAACCTGCCGCGTGCGATAGGCTCTTGCTGGTGGTTCCGTGTACTTGTGAATGTGGTGGCGATGATGCTGGTAGTGCTTATGATGTTTTGTCCGCGCCTCTGCCGGACTTGAAACTGCTGTCAATGCGATTAGTGAAATCAAACCTAGTGCGATGCGGGTCATAGAATTATCTCCATGATTCGTAGGGTGACTAGGATCACAATCGGCAACGCAACAATTACAAAACAGAACACCGCGAAAATGTCGGTAGCGCGTTCCCTGATTCCCGCTGGCGTGGTCATTCCTCATCCTCTTTCGGCGGCAGCTCGCCGCTCTGATCTGCATTGCATCGAAAACACCGCTCGGTTTCCGGATCGTTGTGGCAATCACATGCCGGACAGGACCAGTATCCGGTGGGGACGCAATGCTCGTGCAGGACGATCACGCGCCACCTACGATGTCGCCAGTCGCGCGGTAGCTTTCGCCGTCAGGCGTAGCGATGGTAAACCGCGAGAATGCGCCGTCCCGGTCGGCCTTGAAATGCAATCGCTCGATCTGGCGCTCGCATTCCGCCTTGGTCGGGGATGTGATGGTGATTTTGACGTGACCGGGGAGCTGGCCGGAATTGTCGTATTGAACGCGGGTATCCGAGTAGCAGATCGCAAGGGCCGCCGATTGAAGCTTGAGCATTCGTTCCAGAACGGCGTGGGCCATAGCGTGTCTCCGATTTGATGGAGGCACTTAAGCATAGCTTACATTGCCTGTCAAGCATTGCTTTCAATTATTTTTCTGTTGCAAAGCCTCACAAGTTATGCTTACAGTGCGATATGATCAATCTACAGTCAGCAATCCCAATTTCCAACCCTGATACACCATCAACGGCCTTGGCCGACGCCATAAGGGCCTGCAATGGCACTAGCGGGCTTGCCCATGCGTTGAAAGGAATTTCCCCGCAAGCGGTGTCCCAATGGCGGCGCGTGCCTGCTGAGCGCGTTCTGGAGGTCGAGAGGGTAAGTAAGGTATCCAGACACCGCCTTAGACCTGACATTTATCCAGTTGAGTTATCAACATGACAATTCGGCAGCGCGACTTAGCCATCGATTCGCCCCCCTAGCTACGGTGGCCGTGGTGCCTCAACGCGGGTGGCGCGTTGCCGGATACTGATTTTGTAGCGTGCGTCCCCAAAATATCAATGAGCGGCATCGCACGCGCATGGGCAAGCTTTCAACAGCAGCATTTGGCAGCGAACTTTATTTCGACGGGCAGAGCTATGACCACGCTCGCGATTCTGCACGTCTCACAGGCCAATTGGATGCAGTCCGGCAAGTCCTAGCTGATCGCCAATGGCACACGCTATCTGAAATAGCCGACAAGGTTGGCGGGTCGGAAGCCGGTGTCAGTGCGAGATTGCGTGACCTCCGTAAAGCCCGCTTTGGCCAGCACACGATAGATCGCGAATATGTTTCACGTTGCTGCTGGCGTTATCGCATGGTGATTTGATGGCTCGCATTCGCTCAATCAAACCTGAATTTTGGACATCCGCTCAACTCTTGGAATGTTCCACGAACGCTCGCCTACTGTTCATTGGGACGTGGACTTTTGCGGATGACGCCGGCAGACATCCATGGAGCGCGAAGCAGGTCAAAGCTGAGATATTTCCGGCCGATGACTTCCCAGAGAAGCAGATTTTAGGTTGGCTCACCGAGCTTGAAAATCAACAGCTAATTATACGCTATTCATCTGACGGGAAAGAGTTTTTCTACATTGCTGGTTGGAAACATCAGCGCATTGATAAGCCTCAAACACCGAAGTATCCCGATCCATTCGCGGAGAATTCCAAGAGCATTCCGCGAATCATCCCGCCTGATACGATACGATACGATACGATAAGAGAGGATAAGAAAGAAGAGACCTCACTTCGTTCGGGCGATGTTGCACAAGAAACTTCGTACTGGCCGAAGGACTACCGAGAACAATTCTGGAACCTCTACCCTCGAAAAAAAGCGAAGAAAGCAGCCTTCAAGGCGCTCGATAGAATCAGAAAATCAAACGAAGTCCCGTTTGCGCGGCTGCTGGCTGCCATCGGAAAAATCCCCATAAACGACCCTGTTTTTATTCCGCATCCGGCGACCTGGCTCAATCAAGGCCGCTGGGATGATGAAGTTTTACCCGGAGAGCAAAATGGATCGAGAGGATTACGACCACTTCAAGATGATCGGCTCAGTCTCAGCAAGGCCGCAGACAGACTTATCGAAAAAGCCGAACGCGGCGAGTTCACATTCGGGCCTAGACCCAGCCTTTTGCCTGAGATCAGCGAGGGTCCTGTTCGCTTGTTATCGAAAGGATGAAACCCACGATCCGGAAACCTATTGTGCCGCAGTCGCCGCTATTTTTGAAGGCTGGTCGCGGGTGGTGATTGAGCATGTGACCGATCCCAGAACGGGCATCGCGTCGGAATTGAAATGGTTGCCCTCAGTGGCGGAGGTCCGTGACGCTTGCTTGCGGGCCGAAACCTATATGAGGGAATTAGGCAAGCCTGATTTCAAATTTCAACGATTACAGCCGCAGCCGGTCATACATCATCAGCCAGGTACGTCCTATTTCGAGATGTTTGAAAAGCATGGCCGTCCGTTGGGTCGTTTCGAGCAGGAGTTACCGATATGAATTTAACACCCGAGCAAACCAAAGAAGCATGGGCTTTAAGATCAAGGGGAATGAGCTGGGCGAGGCTTGGGCTTCGATTTAAGGTGCGGGCCAAGACTATCCGCAATACGTTATTTCCCGAAAGAGAAGGTGTTACGGCTCGGGAACACGCTCAAGAATTGCGGAAGCGACTGCGGCGCATCAGAAAAAATCGGTATATTGGCCCGACAGGGCATGTAACGCATGTGATTCAGGAGCAAGCCCCGTCGGAAGTTGTAGCAGAACGTGACGCGAGATATGCCGCAATAATGGCACGCAATGACATATTGGCGATGCGTGGTGATTTAAGTTTCATGATAGGAGATTTGCCGCCTCCTGGAAGATCGGCACTCGACAAAAGGGGCGCATGATGGAGTGGCATTGTTGCATTGTTGGAATAAATCAAGAATTCCTCGCCAAATTTGGATTGGATGCAAAAGGATTTGAGACTTATTGCCCCATTGGACAGAAAATGACGCGACATGGGAGGCAGAAGGTAATCAAACGGGTTCCGGTTTTCAGCCGGTATTTATTCATTAAATTCAATCCTAGTGATCCTGGTTATTCCGATCCAATCCGTTCAACTGATGGCGTAATTAATATCATCACAAACAATTGGCAGCCGGTTTCAATAGAGCCATGGGTAATTGAAGATATTCAACAGCGTGAGCTAGCCGGCGAATTTGATGATCTGGAGCCTGAGAAATCAAAGCAACCAAAATGGGCTAAATCGTTTGAGGTTTTGAAAAACCTGCTGAATATTGAAATTGCGGCGTAAATATTAATTGACATGGGATTTCAAATCAGCATTCATACTACATCTTGCATCGTGCCGGCGATCTTGGATCACCCGCATGGCAAGCTCGTCCAAAATTCAGTTGCGGCGTTGGTCCTTTCCGCCGCAAGCGGGCCGCCTCCCTTCACCCTAGCATATCCCCCAGGTGAGTGCGGCCCGCACCAATTCATGTTCATATCATGAACAATAACGTTCATAGAGTGAACACACAGGAGCTAAATCATGGCACCTAAACGAGAAACAGTTAAAGAAGCCGAACGCGAATCTGGCCTGCCGAAAGATGCCGAAATTGGCAAGACAGCTCACAAACGTATGCATATGCCCAATCATGAATTCGGTGAGTGCAAGGAAGGCACGCACTATCACGATACGCATCGGGGCGAGTAATGCCGCTCAAGAAAAGCAAATCAGCAAAGGCTTTCAAATCGAACATTCGCGCTGAGGTTCATGCCGGCAAGCCTGTTAAGCAAAGTGTGGCCATCGCATACAGCGTCAAGCGCAGGGCCAAGAAGAAATAGCAATGGCCGCGCGTAAACAACGTTGGCACCCAGAGGAAGTACGCAAACGGATTCAAGCTAGTCAGCTTATTAACCGTTTGAACACACATGCCTTATCTGACAAGCCGGTAATGGAATCCACTCAAATACAAGCCGCACGTATTCTATTAGGAAAAGTGCTGCCTGATCTGGCCACCACGACAATCCAAGGCGATGCCGACAAGCCAATTGAGCATAAGCTACGCATTGAATTCGTGAGGCCGGAATGACCTATCACTATCACCGTGACGGCTATTGAAGCGATGGAATGATCTTCGGCTTCCTGCTGGCCATCTGCTTTGATCCATTCACTTGGACTGCCGCAACGCAACCACGCTGGGCATTGCTGGCCATAGCCTTACCACTGCTATTGTCCTTTTCATCACCTAACAATTTAACTTTAGCACATCTGCTGGGAGCTTTGTTCGTCGCATGGGCGAGTCTTTCACTGACATGGACGGCAAACCTATGGGATGGAATAGGCGAGATAATCCAGCTCATTATTATTGCAATGGCGTTCCTGTATGGTTCCCGGAGCGCATCCCTAGAACAAATCTTCAAGGGATTGGCCCTCGGCGTGACGATCAGCAGCCTGATCCTGATAAGCCCGATCAAGAGCCTGTCTGATTACAGCATCATTGCGATTTATCCGCATGGCCTGTTCGGCAATAGGAACATGCTTAGCGAAATAGCGGCCCTCATAACATTGGGCTGCATTGCCTATAGGAAATGGTTGTACCTGCCCGGCCTTATGCCGGCGATCTTCTACTACAAACCGGAAATCATGTCAGGCCCATGGTCGCGCGGTGCCTTGTTGGCACTTGGCGCAGGCTTGGCCATTTATATCTGGCAATGGTCGCGCTGGGCGGCATTTGGATTGCTGGCGATCTGTAGTGCCATCGGCATTGCTTCGATTGATTACAACTATCGCATTGCATCTCTAATTGAACGCATCGAAGTTTGGAAAGCCATCTGGAATGGCAGCAATTTGTTAGGCCACGGCATCGGCTCGCTGTTCACGATAGCCCCTTATCTCACGGGACACTGGGACACCACATTGAAGCGGGTAGATCACGCCCATAATGACGCGCTCGAAATCTATTTCTCATACGGCATCATTGGAACTGCCCTCTACGCGGCCATCATTATCTGCGCGTTGCGATCAATTGATCGTCGATTGCTGCCGGTCCTGGTGGCGTTTCTCATTATCGGAACTATCGCATTCCCTTGGCATATACCGGCGAACGCCTTTGTTGGCGCGCTTGTGCTGGGCCATGCTGTTCGTAATGGGAAGCCTGTACGCAATCATTACCATGATTGGCGAGCACGCCTATGCGCGTGGTATGAATCAAAAGGAAGGCGTTCAAAACCAAATCTACTACATGCGATGGGCAAACAAGCTCAGCCCATTTGATCCGGCCAATAGGGGCGGTTCAGCTAGGATCATGGCGCTGGTCGGTCTGACATCGGATAACAAGCAATGGCTGGAGGCCGCGCGTCCTGAATTGATTGCCGCCTTGAATGTGGATTTTAGCACTGCCGATCTGCTATTGAAGCTGATCGCCGTCGATTTGAAGCTGAATAATACGACAGAAGCCCAATCCTTTTATGAGCAATTCAAGCGGGTCAATCCAAAATCCCCGCTGATTAAATTGGTGGACGAGAACAACCGCCAACAGCAGCAAAAGTAATATGTTAGATCAGAGCCAAGCGCATCAGTTATTTGATTATAATTATGAGAACGGCGTTCTATCAAAAAAGGATGGAACACGCGCGTTGGTTATATAGCTACAAATGGATATAGAGCCATAACTGCTAAGGGGCGACATTATTTAGAGCATCGTCTGATTTGGCTTTATGTCACAGGCGCATGGCCATCCAATCAAATTGATCATATCGATACAATACGCGATAATAATAGATTTAGTAATCTTAGACTTGCTACTGCATCTCAAAATAGATGTAATAGTAAAATGCGGCGCGATAAGATTATCGGGCTGAAAGGCGTTTTTGCGGCCCATAAAAAATGGCGGGCCAGAATACGTATTGATGGCCGAGATATTCATCTCGGCGTGTTTTCCTCGCCAGAGGAAGCTCATGCCGTATACGCGCGAGCGGCTGAAAGCACGTTTGGCAACTTCGCGCGTATCAACTGAACCCTCTATGGAGACTTTAATGACTAGGTTCAAATATAGCGCGATTGCGCTCGCCATGGCGGGTGCGGTTGGCTACATCACTTATGCTTACGCCGCCGGTCTGTTCCCGGATTATCCGATTGTTGGCGGTGCCAGCTATTGCGCCGGTACGTCCAGCTCGGCGACCGGATCGATTATCGGTGCCATTACCGGCTGCCCGAATACCGTGCCTGCCGGTCCTTCGATTGTAACCGGCAACGAAATCGTGCCGGCCGACACAAGACTGGCAAGCAGTGCCAATCCGCAAACTGTCCTGCTTACCATGGCGAGCCTGAATGCCCTGCCTATTCTGGTTTCTATGGGCAATACGGCGGCAGCAAACAACCTCAGCGCCACCAACCTACAGGGTGGTATTGTCCTTACCACATTCCTTGCCGGCGGCATGAGCATCCTGAACGTCTCACTACCTCCGACGCCTATCGACGGACAGCAGTTTGTGATCTCCGCCGATCATACCGTTGCCGCCGTAACCGTTGCCGCCACGTCGCCGGCCACTCAATCGGTCACTAACAAGCCGACCGTGCTGACCGTCTCTACCACTGGCGCATTTGGCTACAAGTACGTCTGGAATGCGGCATCCTCGACTTGGAACCGCTTGCAGTAGTTTAACGACTGGACTTTCTCCCCCAGTCACACTTGGCTGGCCGCCTTAAAACAGCGGTCAGCTCTTTTCCATGAGAGCATCATGAAACACTTTCTTTCGATATGTTTTGCACTTGCCTTCATGGCATTGCCGGCACAGGCACAGAAATTTCAGGCTGACAGTCAAATCAACGTCAGCTCGACTATTCTCACTAATTCAAATACCGCAACGGTCATTACGACCAAACCGGCGACGTTCTACGGTATTGATGCGTCAAATCTAAACGGCTCGATTGCCTGGGTTAAGCTCTACAATGCGGCCACGGCGACATGCGGCGCGAGTACCAATACGCCGGTAGCCCGCTATATGATCCCAGCAAGTTTCAGTGGCGCTAATACATCAATTATGATCCCAAATGGCGATTCCTATTCAAATGGGATAACCATGTGCGTTGTGACCGGGATAACCGATGGAAATAGCGTGGCTCCGGCTGCTGGATCAGGTGCGGTCAATCTGCATTGGCATGGAACGCAATGAATGTGCAGTTTCCTGAGAAAGCCTTACCGCTATTCACGCCCGCACCTTACAAGGTCATGTATGGCGGGCGCGGCGGCTCTAAATCATGGGATATGGCAAGAGCGATCTTAGCTTTAGGTGCCAACCGCAAGCTGTTCATTGTCTGCGGCCGTGAAATCCAGCGTTCGATCAAGGACAGCGTTCATAAGCTTCTGAGTGAACAAGTGACGGCTCTTGGGCTAAGTGATCACTATGAAGTACAGGAACAAAAAATCATCGGCAAGAACGGCACCGAGATCGTTTTTGTCGGCGTTAGAAATAACATCACTTCCATAAAATCCATGGAAGGTATTGACATCTTCTGGCTAACCGAGGCGGTGCATGTTTCAAATCATACGTGGGATACGCTTTTACCGACTGTGCGCCGCGATGCGCCATTCGGGCCGTTTGGAAAAGGTTCCGAGGTCTGGATTGATTTCAATCCTGATCTGGGCAGTGACGATTCGTACAAACGATGGGTTCTCGATCCGCCTGCCGGCACTGTTGTCGTTGAGGTAAACTGGAATGATAACCCATGGTTTCCGGAAATCCTCAAAAAACAAATGGAGGAAATGCGGGTCAAGGACTACGACAATTATCTGACGGTCTGGGAAGGCAAGGTCAGGAGATCGCTTGAAGGTGCAATTTACGCCAAGGAACTTTCAGCAGCAATTAGCGAAGGTCGTATTGGTCCGCACATCCGGTATGACAGATCGAAGGCAGTTACCGTCTCATTTGATCTTGGGCGCTCTGATATGTGCGCGCTCTGGTTCTTTCAGCAGATCGGCATGGAACACCATGCAATCGACTTTTATGGAAATACCGGATTCGGCATCGACCATTATCTCGAAGAAATCCAACGCAGGAAATATCTAGTCAATCGCGTCATTCTACCGCATGACGCCAAGAACCATCACCAGGCCGCATCAAAGACCATTTGGCGGCAGGTCTGTGATTTCTATAACGTGGATGAATCGAGTGGTGGAAACATCGTCAAGGAAGCCAAGAAGCTCGGACTTGTCTCAGGCATTAATGCCGTCCGGCAGTTATTCCCTCGCATTTATTTTGCTGAAGGACCTACTGCCGATGGAATTCTCGGACTCCAGCATTATCAATATGGAGTCAACCCCGATACGAAAGCTCGAACTAGAGAACCTCTACATAACTGGGCCTCAAATCCGGCCGATAGTCTGCGGTACTACGCGGTCGAAATAAAAGAGGGCGGCAAGCCTCGGAAAGAAGAACAGCCAATGACATCTTACGTGCAGGATCATGCTCAAGCTTGGATGAGCTGATATGCGTGATCCTAACGATAATGTCAGGGAGGAAATGACCGAGGACGAGAAAATCGTTCAAGAGGCCAAGGATCGTTTCAAGAAGGTGCAGGATTGGGAAAGTGATTTTCGCCGTTTGTATCTCATGGATGTCAAGTTTGCGAATGGGGACTCGGATAATGGATGGCAATGGCCGGACGATCTCAGAAAGGACAGAGAAGCTAACAAGCGACCAGCACTCACAATTAACCGAGTGGCTCAATACGTTGCACTTATCACGAATAATGCGCGACAGAACAAGCCAAGTGTCAACATCAAGCCCATGGGACGTGAAGCCTCTTATGATGCCGCCCAAATCTATGAAGGGCTGATCAGGCACATTGAATACATTTCATCGGCGCAGAATATCTATGACGAAGCAACCGAAAGTCAGGTAGAAGGCGGAGTAGGGTACTGGCGCATCATCCAGAAATACTGTGATGATAATTCCTTCGATCAGGAATTGATGCTGGCCCCGGTCAGGGATGCTCTTAGCGTTCTATTAGACTGCGACATCAAGCAAAAAGACGGCTCTGACGCTCGATATGGGTTTATCTTCGACGACATTCCAAGGAAGGAATTTGAGCGGGAATATCCAAACTATAGCGAGTTTGCTGGATCAGGAACGGGATTATCAGAAACCGATGAATGGTTGAGAGACGGCAATGTGCGGGTGGCGGAATATTACCGCATTCTGGAAACCAAAGACGAACTTATTCATATGGAGGACGAAAACGGCCAGGTGGCCGAATTCAGGCGGTCTGACATACCGGCTAAATACCGTAAACGATTTGAGGAAGCGGGCGAAAACATCAAAACCCGCGAAATCATCAATAAGCAACTTGAGTGGTACAAGATCGCAGGCAGTCAAATCGTTGATCGCCGCAAGCTCAAAGGAAAATATATCCCGATCATTCGGGTAATTGGCAAGGAACGTATTATCGAGGGTAAACTTGAGCGAAAAGGACATGTTCGCGCGTTGAAAGACCCTCAACGTATGTATAACTACAATTCGTCCGGTCAGGTCGAATATGGAGCATTACAGACCAAGACGCCATGGATTGTCGCGGGAGATTCAATAGCCGGTAATGAAGTCGCCTGGAACAACGCCAATAGGCAGAACGCCGCATATCTGACCTATAAGCATACGGATGAGGATGGCCAGCTTATCCCTCCGCCGCAACGTCCCGAGGCTCCCGGAACATCGCCAGCCTTCATTGAAGGCATGAAAATCGCCTCCGCTGAAATGGAAATAGCCAGTGGGCAACACGCAAGCCAGCAAGACAATCCTGCGGTCGAACGTACCCCCAAGGCCATTGATGCAAGAGAGCGTCATGGCGAGACGGCTACCTACCATTTCATTGACAATCTGGCTATCGCCATCCGCCAAACTGGCCGGGTGCTATTGGACCTTATCCCGCACATTTACGATACCGAGCGAGTTATTCAAATACTAGGCAAGGACGGCACGCAAACTAATGTGCTGGTCAAGCCCGATGCTCAAAAAGCCTATGAGGAACAGAAAGAAAAAGAGGACGTAATTAATGTCCTATTCAATCCGGCAGTCGGGAAATACGAAGTCGAATCAGATATCGGACCTGCTTACGCCTCACAGCGGCAGGAAGCATGGAATGCCTTCAGTCAATTGCTCACTACCGATGGTGCGCTCATCAATGTGATCGGTGACTTGGCATTTCTTGCGGCTGATTTCCCGATGGCCGACAAGATAGCAGAACGCATCAAGCGGCAAATCAAGAATACAACGCCTTGGCTATTGGACGATCAACCGGGACCTGTCATTCAGCAGCTACAGAGCGAGATTGACAAACTAAGCAAGTCGCTGGGCGATGCTCTGCAACAGCTTGCGGAAAAGAGCATCAAGCTCAAGGGCAAGGAAGAAATGCGCGACATCGACGTATTCGATGCGCAGACCAGACGATTGGTTGGCGAAGGCAATACCATCAAGGATTTGGCTGCAACGCCGGGATTGGAAGCCGCCATTGTCGGCCTGATCCGCGAGAATATTCAGGAAATGCTTGGCGACCGTTCATTGCAGGAAGTCGAAGAAGCTACAAAGCCGGTGCTTGATCAGGCGCAAATGGCTGGAAGCGAAGCGGCATAGGAATAATTTATGGCTCCTATGCCGAAGCAGGTTTGAAATGACCGAACAAACTATCAGATCAATGGCAAAAGAATTGGCCGGGACGTTTTATGAGGACAACCGTTCGCCTGCATTTCGCGCGACATTCCCGACATTGAAGGACTACATGCGCGGTCAATGGCATATAAATGGCGATATTGTCATGAATAAACCCGGCTGGATATATCATATCGACTTAGCCCGCAAAGTCCTAGGCTCGATGCTTTCCAAGCCGGATGCCGTAGTTTCTCCGCTCATGAAAGAACGCATTTACGAAGCGTTGCTGGACGAGCATGAACGCGCATCCAAGACCAAAGCCGTTCGCGTAACACAGAGACAAGACAGACCAAACTAAGGGTCCTGGCCGAATTCCAGTGCAAGGAGAATGTAATGGCTGATGAAGAAGTAAAACAGGAAGAATTGCCGCTTGTTGAGCAACCAACTGAACCAGTTGTTGAGGCAACGTCAAAGGAAACGCCGGTTGAAGTCAAGGCGGAAGAAACGCCAGCAGAGGTCAAGACCGAACAACCTGCCGAACCTGAACCTGAAAAGCCCGATTGGAAAGAGCGTGAATTAAAAGCCAAGCATAGGCAGAATCAGGAACTCAAACGCCAGCTTGCCGAAGCTACATCAGCCCGTGAAGCAGCCGAAGCTTTAGCGGCCAAGTTCAATCAGACCCCACAGCCATCGCTTCAAACCACGGTTCCTGCTGATGAGGTTGAAAAACGCGCCCAGCAGCTTGTAGTCCAGCAGCGCTATATGGAGGATTGCAATAAAGCAGCCCAGGCCGGTGAAAAATCATTTGGAGCCGAATGGAAGTCAGCCATTGAAAACCTTGAATTGAAGGGCGGCTTTGACGAGCAAACTATGCGGGGAATTCTAGCGACAGCCCGCAAGCACGGCACTGATGCACCCGCTAAAATCCTTTACGAGCTAGGCAAGGACCCCAATCGTTACGACGCCCTGATGGCGCTTTCTTATGAGGAAAGAATTCTCGAAATGGCCGACATTGTAAAACAGCCAGCACAACCGAAGATTTCAAGCGCGCCAGCTCCGGTGTCTACGGTCGGCGGTAAGGCCGCTCCTGCTACCGCCACATTGTCTGATGGTCTTGATGATGACAAATGGTACGCCATTCGCATGGCGCAAAAGCGCAAGAAATTTGAGAGTCAGCATTCACCGCGTCGTTAAAGAATAAAAGCGTCCCGGCGCTTAATCCGGTGCGTTGTCCTGGCAACTTCATCCAGTGCTGAGGCGTCCAATAAGCAGGCTGACGCCCTGCCCCTGAACCGCAAGCGGGAAAGGCTTGCATAACCTTATCAGCACTGGATATCCGCTATGGCTAATAGCCTCCTAACTATTTCAATGATCACAAGAGAGGCGATTGAACTGTTTGTTAACAGCAACGCCTTTATCAAAAACATTGATCGTCAATACGACGATGACTTCGGCAAGAACGGCGCGAAAATCGGTTCGCAACTTCGCATCCGCCTGCCGAACGATTACACCACTCGTACCGGCCCTGCGGTTTCAATTCAGGATACCGCCGAGCAACAGACCGTCCTCACACTCGCCACCCAAGACGGCGTAGATGTGTCTTTCTCAACTGCCGACTTGCTGTTGTCCTTGGACGACTTCAGCGAGCGCATCATGTTGCCGATGATGA
>VFSW01002625.1_pt1 | contig 27157 bp, 24 predicted proteins | sample 5358111 | NCBI WGS metagenome assembly VFSW01 (sample SAMN11554181, study PRJNA540505) | mine drainage metagenome | isolation source: sediment from site ElyBrook_90M | place: USA: Ely Copper Mine, Vershire, VT | collected 2017 | reverse complement strand
GGTCCTGCTCGCCGGCGGCTGGGAACTGGGGGGTCGCGACGGCGTACTGGATCACTGGCTGGCTGCTGGTGCCGCCGATGGCGGCCGCCACGAGCGCGATGTAGTCGGCGGCCGTGGGGGAGGCGGGGACGTTGACGGTGACCGTCCCCGCGCCACTCGTGACCTGCGCGTCGATGAGCTGCTGCGGCGAGCCGCCGTAGGAGAGCACCAAGAAGCTGGGCGCGGGCGCGAGGTTGATCGTGGGCGACCAGCCGGTGGGCGCGGTGGTCGAGTCGGGCCCCTGAAATTCGTACTGGAAGGTGAGGCTGAGCGGCGCGACGGGCAGCGTCGGCCCGCAGGCCGAACCGGTGGCGGAGGAGACGCAGCCGCCCTGGCAGGAGGAGGTCTGCCAGTTGCCGTTGACGCAGGTCTGGAGCTCGGCCGCGCTCGCGCACTGGGTGGCCCCTTCGTAGCAGGCGGCCGTCAACTGGCACTTGGCGCCCCCGCTGCTCGCGACGCAGCTCGCGCCGGTGGCGCAGGTGTAAGTCTCCACGGTCGGGGACGCGGACCCGGTGGGCACGGCGCAGAACTGCACCTGGTTGCCGGACACGCACTCGCCGGCGGTCGGGACGCCGTTGCAGGGGCCGCTCCCGCCGCCGTTGCCGGTGGAGCTGGAGCCTCCGCCGGTCGCGCTCGCGCCGCCCGTGGCGCTGGTTGCGGCCGCGGCGGAGGTAGACGACGAGGAGCAGGCCGCGTGCGCGACCACCGCCAGAACAGCCACCGTCCAATGCGCGCAGGACCTCATGGGTTTCCCTCGGGAATCGTAAGCGATGCACCGGCAGGCCAGCGTCAACCTATCACCCTCCCAGCGTCGCCGCGACGACAGAGGATCTGGGTGCGATCTGCGCGAGGGCTGAAACCTGCCGCGGGTTTGATAGAACCTCGAGGAGAGGGCGAGCAGGGCCCTGGAGGCCGCGGACGATGGCGACGATCTGGAACATCGATGGAGCGCGCTCGAGCGCGGCGTTCGTCGTCAAGCACCTGATGGTCACCAGTGTCCGCGGGGAGCTCCGGCAGCTGGAGGGCACGGTGCAGTACGACGCGGCGAGCCCCGAGGCGACGCGGATCGACGCCCGGATCGGGGCGGCCTCGATCCAGACCGGCGACGCCCAGCGCGACGCGTACCTCAGGAGCCCCGACTTCCTGAACGTGGAGCGGTTTCCGTGGCTCACCTTCGTCTCGACCTCGACGGCGAAGAAGGGGCGCGGGCTGGTGATCCGGGGAGCGCTGACGATTCGTGGGGTCGCGCGCGAGGTGACGCTCGAGGTGGAGCGGGAGCCAGAGGGGGCCACTCGCCTCGAAGCGTCGGCGAAGGCGCGGCTCAAGCGGTCCGACTTCGGCCTGACCTTCGGCGCGGCGCTCGAGGCGGGCGGCCTGCTGGTGGGCGACGAGCTCAAGCTTGCCCTCGACGTCGCGCTGAGCAAGGCCAGCTAGGAGAGCGCTGGGAAATGAGGGGTCCGAGCCAAGGGCTGGGGGGCTGTCGTCCCGCGCCGAGGGCTCCTTCGGGCCTCGGCGCCGGTGCTTTCAACCGCTGGCCGCCAGGCCATGCTAGCTTGCCGCGGCTTGGACGCCCCCGCCGACAGCCTTCCGCAGCTGCTCTCCAGGCGCCTGGTGCTCATCACTGGCAAGGGAGGCGTGGGGCGCAGCACCGTCACGGCGGCCCTCGCCCACGTGGCGCAGCGCGCCGGAAAGCGCGTCCTTCTCGCGGAGACCAGCGACGGCAGCGGCGACTACTCGGCGCTGGCCCAGCTCTTCGGGCGGCCCCAGCTGCCGGCCCGGGCCGCGGAGCTGGCCCCGGGCATCGCCGGCGCGCAGCTGCTCACGAGCGCCGGCGTCGAGCTCTTCCTCACGTCGGTCTTGAAGATCCCCGCGCTCGCGCGGCGGGCGGCGGGCTTCGAGCCGCTGCGGCGCCTGCTGGCCGCGGCGCCCTCCTTTCGGGAGATGGGCTGGTTCTTCCACCTCCTGAGCTACTTGAAGGCCGAGGACGCGCGGAAGCGGCCGCTGCACGAGCTGATCCTGGTGGACATGCCGGCCACCGGGCACACGCTGGCGCTGGCGACGTTGCCGGAGGTCCTGCTGCGCCTCTTCACGAATGGGCCGGTGGCCGAGGCGCTCCGCGAGGGGCAGGCGATCCTCCGGGACCCGGCCCGGACCGCGGCCTACGTCGTCACCCTCCCGGAGACGCTGCCGGTCTCCGAGGCGCTGGAGCTCCTGCAGGGGCTGGCGCAGACTCCGGTGCAGGCCGCGGGGGTGATCGTCAACCGCGTGCCAGAGAACATCTTCACCGCGGCGGAGCGAGACGCGCTGCTGCCGCTCCTCGCCCGGGAGGCGCTCCAGGGCGCGGACGCGTTCGCGCGCATTCAAGACGCGGAGCGCCTGGTGCGGCGAGTCGCGCGCTCGACGGCGGTGAGCCAGGTCTGCGTGAGTGAGTTCGACAAGCACGGCCCCGAGCTCGTGGCCCTCGTGGCCGCGGCGCTCGAGGCCGCGACCTGGGTCCGCGGGGAGCCCGCGCCGTGACCAGCGCCGAAGCGGCTCCGCGCGTGCCGCGCGCGCTCTCCGCGCTCGCGCGCGACCACCGCGTCATCGTGTGCTGTGGCGCGGGCGGGGTGGGGAAGACCACCACCGCGGCGTCGGTCGCGGTGGCCGCGGCCCGGCTCGGTCGGCGCGTGCTCGTGCTCACCATCGATCCCTCGCGTCGGCTCGCGGAGGCGCTGGGGGTGGCGCGCAATCCGGCCGATCCGGTGGCCCTGTCTTTGGAGCGACAGGCGGCGGTGGGCATCCAGGCGCCGGGGAGCCTCGAGGCCTGGATGCTGGACCCGAAGCTCGTGACGGATACCGCCGTGCGTCGCTTCGCCCGGTCCGAGGAGGTCGCGCAGGCCATCTTCCAGAACCGGCTGTACCAGCAGGGCACGCAGATGGTGGCCGGGCTGCACGAGTACACGGCGATGAAGGCGCTGCACCAGTTCATCCTGGAGGGCCGGTACGACCTCGTGGTCCTCGACACGCCGCCCTCGCGAAACGCCCTCGATTTCCTGGACTCGCCGAGCCGGCTGGCGCGGTTCCTCGAAGGGCCCATCTTTCGCACCTTCCTGCCCGCGGAGGGGGGGCTCCTCGCGCAGACCGGGGTGCGCCTGCTGTGGCGGGTGCTGGACACCGCGCTGGGGTCGGCGTTCGCCGGAGAGCTGCGGGTCTTCTTCAGCGTCTTCGCCCAGCTCCTGAGCTCCCTGAACACCGACCTCGTGGAGGTGCGGCAACGGCTGAGCGCGCCGGACGTGGCCTTCGTGCTGGTCACCACCGCCTCTCCCGCGGCGCTCGCCGAGGCCCACTTCTTCCACGATCGCATCCGGCAGCTCGGGCTGCCCTTCGGCGGCTTCGTCATCAACCGCAGCCGCGCGGCCCAGGCGCGCAAGGTCTTCCCCATGCCCTCGCTGCCGGACGCCGACGCCGCCGGGCCGCTCGCGACGGGCCTCGAGAAGCTCAAGTGGCTCGCGCGCTCCGAGGCGCTGGAGGCGGCGCGCGACCGGGGCTTGCTCGCGGACCTCGCGCTGCGCGGCGGGCACGACGCGTTCTCCCTCGCGCTGCCCAACGTGACCGCGGGCACCGGGGACATGGAGATGCTGAACGCGCTCGCGGGCCTGATCCTCGAGGAGCGCCGCAGCGGGCCGCGCTAGGCCCGGCAGCGGGCTGCGCGGCCGAGCGGCTCAAATCGAATCGCCGGTGGCGCGCGGCTGCGCGGCGCCCACGCCCACGCCTCGGATGGCCTCCGCCAGGTCGGCGGGCTGCACGAGGGTCGGATCGTAGACGACCCGCGCGCGGTGGTGGGCCAGGTCCGCCTTGGCGACCTTGACCCCGGCCAGGGCCGCCAGGGTGCGCTCGACGTTGATCCGGCAGAACCGGCAGTTCTCGCCGTTCACCTCGAGCTCGATGGATCGCAGGCCAGCGGCGCGCTGGGCGGAGGAGAGGGCGGCGGGGGCCAGCGGATCCTGGACCGCCAGCGCCGCGAAGAGCCCTCCGGTGACCAGGGCGAGCCCGATGGCGACTCTGCTCATGCCCAAGTCTACGCCCGGCAGGCCGGCTTGGTTACCAGGTGCGCTCGGCTGGCTCAGGCCCGCGTCGCGGTCGGCGACCAGCGGGGCGCTCGCGGGTTGGCGGTCGCTCAGCTCGGCGGCGAAGGCCCGAAGGCGATCTCGCGAAAGCCGAGCTCGAGCAGCAGCGCGCGCAGCGAGGTCTGCGCCGACCGGGCGACCTGCGCGCGCAGCGCGGGGTCCGCGAGGGCCTCGCGCTCGAACGCCACCCGGGCCTTCTCGAGCAGCTCGGCGGTCTGCGCCGAGTCGAGGCTCGAGCTGACGACCTCGGTCTCCGCCGGGAGGAGCTCGACGTGGCACTGCACGCTCGGCAGCTCGACCGTGACCCGGTCGCCGTCGACCCTCAGCTGCGAGGCGGTCAGCTGGGAGAGGTCATACCCGAGGTGGGCCTTCGCGAAGACGATGGCGCGCCCCTGGGGCGGGCGGACGCTGTAGCGCGCCCACTGCATCACGTCGCCCCAGGCGCTGGGCTGCGGCGCGGGGTCGGGCGCGAACGACACTTTCTTGTAGAGCGTCACCTCCAGCGTCTCGAGCCTGGCGACGTCGCGGATGCGCTGCGCGACGGCGGGCGAGCCGGGCAGCGGCGCCCGCCGCAAGGACTGCGCGAGCGCGAAGACGCCGGCGCCCGCGGCGAAGGCGATGCTGACGAGGAGCAGGCGACGCACGCGGTAAAGCGTACCTCAGCGCGGGGCAGCGCGCTGCCAAGGGCCACCGCGCGCCACCTCCGTGAGCCGAGCAGGTACATGTGGTCTCGTGTCATCCGATGTGCGATTGCCAATTCTCGATCGGCGCGGCATCGTGTCGCTCTTTTCCTCTGCGGGAGTCTCCATGTCCACGGCCAGTCGCTCACTCCTCGGTGCTCTGATCACTGCTCTGCTGGCGAGCTGCGGGTCGGGCGGCGAGACGGGGGGCAGCTGCCTCGACAACAGCAACTGCAATCCGGGCTCGGCGTGCATCTCCGGCACCTGCGTCGGCCCCTCGAATCCGGGCGGGGTGTCCGGGTCGACCACCGCGGGCCCCTCGGTGAGCTCCACCTCCTCGGGCTACACGTCGAGCGGGTCGACGACCAGCTCGGGAGCCGTGACGACCTCGAGCGCGCGGCCCACGAGCTCGGGGACCTCCGCGGGGGCCTCGAGCAGCGCGGCGACCTCGAGCTCGGGGACGACCACGACGACGTCCGCTGCTTCCGGCTCGTCCTCGGGCTCCACCAGCGGCTGCGGGGTGACGATCTCGAGCTCGACTCAGGCGAACGCCTTCTACGCGAGCAACTGCAACTACTGTCACGGCCACGCCTTCACCTACACGAGCGGCTGCTCGGATTTCCTGGTCCCGCTCTACATCGACTTCAAGATCATGCCGCAGAACGCCACGCTCTCGGCGTGCGAGATCAGCGCCATCGACGCCTACACCAAGGCCGGCTGCACGCCGTAGCGCGGCGCGGAGAGGGCGGAGCGGCCGTCGGCGCTGGCAAGGCCCCGGAGGCGTTGACGGCTGCGCGCGGCGAGCGTAGACCGCCCTGACCATGGCCACCTCGTTCGGCAAGCTGACGATCCGCAGGCAGGACGCGCTCGACTACCACTCGCAGGGCCGGCGCGGAAAGATCGAGGTCAACTCGACCAAGCCCTGCGCCACGGCCCGCGACCTCTCGCTCGCCTACACCCCCGGAGTCGCCGAGCCGTGCCTGGAGATCGCGAAGGACCCCGATCGCTCCTACCTCTACACCGCCCGCGGCAACCTCGTGGCGGTGGTCTCCAACGGCACCGCGGTGCTCGGGCTCGGCGACATCGGCCCCCACGCGGGCAAGCCGGTCATGGAGGGCAAGGGCGTGCTCTTCAAGAAGTTCGCCGACATCGACGTCTTCGACCTCGAGCTCGACGCGCGGGACGTCGACACCTTCTGCCTCGCGGTGAAGGCGCTCGAGCCCACCTTCGGCGGCATCAACCTCGAGGACATCAAGGCCCCGGAGTGCTTCGCCATCGAGGAGCGGCTCCGCCGCGAGATGCAGATCCCGGTCTTCCACGACGACCAGCACGGCACGGCGATCATCTCCGGCGCCGCCCTGCTGAACGCCACGGAGGTCGCGGGGAAGCAGCTCGATCAGCTGCGGGTGGTGGTGAGCGGGGCCGGGGCCGCGGCCATGGCCTGCGCCGCCTTCTTCGTCACCCTCGGGGTGCGCCGCGAGCACCTCACCCTGGTCGACACCAAGGGGGTGATCTTCAAGGGGCGCACCGAGGGGATGAACGTCTACAAGGAGCGGTTCGCGACCGAGACCCGCGCGCGCACGCTCGCCGAGGCCCTGAAGGATGCGGACGTGTTCCTGGGGTGCAGCGTGAAGGGGGTGCTGACCGCGGAGATGATCCGCGCGATGGCGAGGGACCCGATTCTCTTCGCGCTCGCCAACCCCGATCCGGAGATCAGCTACGCCGAGGCGGTCGCCGCGCGGCAGGACGCGATCGTGGCCACCGGCCGCAGCGACTGCCCGAACCAGGTCAACAACGTGCTGGGCTTTCCCTTCATCTTCCGCGGCGCGCTGGACGTGCGGGCGCGCACCATCACCGAGGGGATGAAGATCGCCGCGGCGCGGGCGCTCGCGGCGCTGGCGCGCGAGGAGGTCCCCGAGGCGGTGTCGCGCGCCTACGGCGGGGAGCGCTTCTCGTTCGGCCGCGAGTACCTGATCCCGAAGCCCTTCGACCCGCGGGTGCTCTTCTGGGTCGCGCCGGCGATCGCCCGGGCCGCGATGGAGGACGGCGTGGCCCGGCAGTCGGTGGATCTCGCGGCCTACCGCGAGGATCTCCAGAAGCGGATCTCCCGGAGCTACGAGGTGATGCGCATCGCGGCCGGCAAGGCCCGTCGCACGCAGAAGCGCATCGTCTTCCCCGAGGGCCACCAGCTCAAGATCCTCCAGGCGGCCCACGAGCTCCTCGACGACGGGGTGTGCCTTCCGGTCGTCCTCGGCGATCCCCAGGTCATCCGGCGCACCATCGAGACCGAGAAGCTGGAGGGGCTCGGGGAGCTCGAGATCGTCGATCACCGCGCCGCCCCGCAGGTCGCGGCGTACGTCGAGAGCTACTACCGCCTGCGCCAGCGGCGCGGCGTGTCTTTGCACCAGGCGCAGAAGGCGGTGCGCAGCCGCAACGTCTTCGCGTCGCTGATGGTCGCGCACGGTCACGCCGACGGCATGGTGACCGGCCTGGGGATGAGCTACCCCGAGGCGATCCGGGCGCCCCTGCAGATCATCCGCACGCGGCCCGGGCAGCGCGCGGGGGGCCTCTACCTCTGCATCTTCAAGCAGGGGTTCAAGCTGCTCGCGGACTGCACCGTGAACGTCGACCCCAGCGCCGAGGAGCTCGCCGAGATCGCCGCCCGCGCGGCCGACGTCGCGAGCTACTTCGACCTGACGCCCCGGGTGGCGCTGCTCTCGCACTCGAACTTCGGGACGTCGAGCGCCCCGGGCGCGGCCAAGGTCCGGCGCGCGGTGGAGATCCTCCGGAGCCGGCGGCCCGATCTGGCCGTGGACGGCGAGATGCAGGTCGACGCGGCGGTGGTCCCGGAGGTCCTGAACGATCTGTTCCCGTTCTCTCCGCTGAAGGGCGAGGCCAACGTGCTCATCTTCCCGAACCTGGACGCGGCGAACATCGGCTACAAGCTGCTCTGGCGGCTGGGCGGGGCCGAGGTGGTGGGGCCGATCCTGATCGGCATGAACAAGCCCGTGAACGTGCTGCAGACCGGGGCCTCGGTGCGCGACATCGTCAACCTGGCCACGGTGACCGCGCTGCGCGCGCAGGGGGAGGAGTTCACGTTCTAGGCCGCGGGCCTCTGGGCGACGGCGGCGGCGGCCTGAAGCGATCACCGGCTCTGCTGACCGGGTGCCCTGAGCTTTGGAGCAGCGGCGCGCGCTGCGCTAAGGCCGCGGCCCGAACGCGATCAGCCCCACGCCGACCAGCGTGACCGCGGCACCCGCGAGATCCCAGCGGTCGGGGACCTTGCGCTCGACCAGCCACAGCCAGAGGACCGAGGCGGCGAGGTAGACCCCCGCGTAGGCGGCGTAGGTGCGCCCGGCGGCGTCCGGCTGGAGCGTGAGGAGCCAGGCGAAGAGGCCCAGGCTCGCCGCGGCCGGCAGGAGGAGCAGGGCAGGGCGGCCTTCTCGTACGACCAGAAACACGAGGTAGCAGCCCACGAGCTCGGCGCAGGCGGTCGCCGCGAAGAGCGCGAGTCGAAGGGTCGGGTTCACGCGGGCAGCATGCCAAGACCGCGGTCGTGGGGCGAGGCCAAAACGCAGCGCCAAAACGCAGCGCCGAAGCGACGAGGACTCCCGTCAGCTTCGCAAGAGCTGGTCGGGGCTCCTGCGCAGGGTCCGGACCGGAATGGGATCGGCGTACCCGATTCGCAGCAGCATGGCGCTTCCGCCCGTCGGGAGGTTCGCTTCCGGGAAGCACTCCTGGAAGATCGCAAGTCCCTTCCGGAGGGCGTCGTGGTTCTCCGGCGCGAACGAGTGCTCCCCGTCGGAGAACCACCGGTTCGCGAGGAGCGGGAGCGCAGCCATGGGCTGCACGGCGAGGCCCTGCTGGGTCAACATCAGCCAGAGGCGCTCCAGCGCCTGACCGCCGGCGAGGAAGCGCTCGGGCGTCGAATCCGGGAGGGTCAAGAGCAGCGCCCCCGACGAGCGCACGAAGGCGCGGCGAACGATGTCCGCGGGCAAGCGCCAGAGGCCCAGGCGGTTCAAGGCGTGCATGATGTTCCAGCGTCGCGTGAGCCGGAGAAAGAGCTTCCCCGTGAACCCCACCATCAAGTTGTCGACGGGGAAGCCATCCCGCGTCCGGGCAACTTCGGCGGGGGTCCACCTCAACATCGCATGAAGCTCGATGTGGATGGTTCGCTCGTTGCAACGCACGTGCTCCAGATGGGCTGCCGCTCCGGCGAGCTTCCGCAGGCCCGCCCGATCGGTGACCGACTGGAGTCGGACGGGGAACTCGGCGATCGCCCTCGCCAGAGTCTCCACCAGCCCGGGCGGTAGCGGGGCTCGCCGGTACATGCGCCGGTTGACGCAGCGGAGCGGAATTGCTTCCGCGAGCTGCCCTTCCCCAGCAGGCTGGAGCCCAGGGGTGAACTCGACCACCGCCGCCAGGTCGGAGCCGACCGCCGCGGGGGCCTCCAGGATCGCCATCCGCAGCCCCTGGGACGCGGCCGCCTGCCGCATGTTCTCGAGCACCGCGCCGGCCGACAGGAGCGTGGCATTGCCGCGGAAGTCGAACAGCGAGGAGGCCGGATTCCGGACGACGTGCAGGGCGACCTTGTTTCCTTCGACAGCGAAGGCCCAAGGTTGAATGTTGTCGCCGGAGGGGGCCTGGATCCCGGCGGCGAGGATGCTCTGAAGGACCGAGCTCTGAAGGGCAGGGACGCTCACCGCCGGGAAGCCTCGTCGCTCCCGTGATTCTTCGCGGCGTTGGCGATCACTCCCAGGCGCACGAGGTGGCGGCGGAAGAGCGCTCGCTTGAGGAGCTGCAGCGGGCCGCGATTGCCGAACCAGAGCCGCCCCGTCTTCCAGATGCGGCGGTACAGGTCAAGCTGAGCGTAGCGGGGGGCCGCGCGGGGCGGGCGGCGTCCGAGGAGGATCGCGAGGGCATCCATGGAGATCACCGCGTTGCAGAGCACGCAGGCCAGCCCCGCGGAGGGGCCAATCCCCTTGTCGATCTGCACCTGAGACAGGTCGGTGTACCGGAGATGTGTGGTCGCGGGCGTCAGCGCCACCGCGAACGCGATGATCTGCTCCTCGCGTGAAAGCTTGGGGGTAAGCCCAAAGTACGTCTCGAAGCTCATGCCTCGCGGGTCAAAGGAGAGCGAGGCCGCGCTCCAGCCAATCGGCCCGGCGGTCAGCGTCCACAGCCCCTTTACCCGCGCGGCGGCGTAGAGTGTCCGGCGCGCCTCGATCGCGAAGAAGTCCAGCCCGTCGAGGACCACCCCGACTCCTTCGAGGAAGCGGTCCACGTTCTGCTCGGTGACGCCCTCTTCGAAGAGCGTCACCTCGGCCTCGGGGTTGATCTCCAGGATGAGTCGCCGGACCTCCGCGGCCTTGTTGACCCCGAGTGAGCTGAGCGTCGCGCCCGCCTGTCGATTGAAGTTGGCGACGCTGAACCGATCGGGATCGGCAAGCCGAAAGCGTCCGACGCCCTGCCGGGCCAGCGTCAGCGCGTGGCCGCCGCCGACCCCGCCGACGCCCGCGATGGCCACGCACGCCTGCCGCAGCCGCGCCTGCTCCGATTCCGCGATGAGGCCGCGGTTGCGGCTGAATGCCTCGGCGTAGCTCCAGCCGGAGTCTTGCGCGACCGTGGACATCGAAACCTGTTTCTCCGGTGTCACGCGCCGACGATAGCCGGTAGGTGGATGCGGTGCCAGGCCTTTCCGGCAGGACCCTTGGTCGTCAATCGAGGTGATGACCAAGGACCTGAGCGCTGGTACGTTGGCGTCGGTGGCGGTGCATCTTCTCAATCCTCGAGTCGCGCGGCTCACGCCTTCGGCGACGGTCGCGGCCTCGGAGCGCGCCCGCTCGCTCCGGGCACAGGGCCTCGACGTGGTCGACTTGGGCGGCGGCGATCCCGACTTTCCGACCCCGGACCACATCCGGCACGCAGCGGAGCTGGCGCTGGCGCGCGGAGACACGCACTACGTCAGTCCCGCGGGAACTCCGGCGCTCCGACAGGCGATCGCCCGCAAGCTCCTTGAAGAGAACGGCGTGAACGTCAGCGCCGCCGAGGGAGTGGTCGTGACGCCAGGGGGCAAGGCTGCCCTCTTCGCCGCCATCCAGGCGTTGGTGGAGCCAAATGCCGAGGTCCTCTTGCCGGAGCCCGCCTGGGTCTCCTATCGGCCAATGGTGGAGCTGGCGGGGGGAGTCGTTCGCTCCGTGCCACTCTCGATCGACGATGGCTTTCGACTCACGGCCGCCGCCCTCGAAGCCCAGGTCACGTCCGCGACGCGCTTGCTTCTCCTCTGTTCGCCCTGCAATCCCACGGGTCGAGTGCTGGATGCCGAGGAGCTGGAGACGGTCCGCGCGTTTGCGCAGAAGCATGATCTGGTGGTGCTGTCGGACGAAATCTACGAGAAGATCGTGTACGACGGGCGCCGCCACGTGAGCCTCGCGTCACTGGAGGGGATGGCGGAACGCACCCTGACGTTCAACGGATTTTCGAAGGCCTACGCGATGACGGGCTGGCGTTTGGGCTGGGTCGCTGGTCCGCCACGCTTCATCAAGCCCATCGCGATCGTTCACGGACACCTCGCCACCTGCGCCGGATCGTTCGTGCAAGCCGGAGGTCTGGCCGCTCTCGAAGGGTCCCAAGAGCCGACCACGCAAATGGTCCTCGCCTGGGAGAGGCGTCGTCGTCTACTTTGCGAGGCGCTGGCTGCCCTGCCCGGAATCCGATGCCCGCTTCCCGAGGGAGCGTTCTACGCCCTGGCTGACATTCGTGGAACGCCGCTGCCTTCCTCGGTGGACTTCGCCGCGCAGTTGTTGGCCCGGGAACACGTCGCGGTCACCCCCGGCCTCGCCTTTGGCGCGCCTGGCGCAGGGCTGATCCGACTGTCCTTCGCGAGCTCGGACGCTCAGCTCCAGCGCGGCGTGGAGAGAATTGAACGTTTCGTACGTGGACTAGAGGAGGCTCGATGATCATCGTCATGAATCCAGAACTCGCGGGTGACGCGGCAGAGACGTCGGCCGTGGAGCGCGCCGTCGCCAGGTATCCGAACGTGAGCACGCTGGTCCGTTGCGTGCATGGCGCGCACCGCACGCTCACTGAAGTCCACGTGCTCGGCGACACGGCCCCCCTCCCGACCGACGTCTTCGCCGCGCTTCCGGGGGTCGAGCGGGTACTTCGCGTTCTTCAGCGCTATCGCGCGATCGGGCGCCACGAAGGGCAAGCGGTCACGCCCGGGTTCGAGTACCAGGGCCTCCAGTTCACACAGGAGAGCTTCCACATCTTCGCCGGCCTGTGCGCCGTCGACGAGCGAGCGAGCGTGGAGGCGACGTTCAGGGCGTTGCAAGCCTTGGGGGTGCAAACCACGCGGGCAGGGGCCTACAAACCGCGCACCAGCCCCTATGATTTCCAGGGCCTTGGAGCCCAATGCCTCCCCTACGTCTTCGAGCTGGCGGGTAAGTTTGGCATCAAAGTCATCGCGATGGAGGTGATGAACGAGCAGCACCTCAATCAGATCCAGAGCGCGCTGCGAGAGTCGGGCAACGCAACAGGGGTCATGCTGCAGATCGGCACCCGCAATGCGCAAAACTTCGAGCTCCTGAAGGTTGTTGGCCAGCAGAAGGAAATGCCGGTCCTGTTCAAGCGCGGCATGGGCATCACCCTCGAGGAATCGTTGAACGCCTGCGAGTACGTCGCGGCCAGCGGAAACCACCAGATCGTGTTCGGCCTGCGTGGAATGAAGACCAACCTTGGGGACCCTCACCGGAACCTCGTCGATTTTGCGCACGTGCCCGTGGTCCGGCGCATGACGCGATTGCCGGTTTGCATTGACCCCTCCCACGCGGTCGGGAAGAAGAGCTTTGGCCCAGAAGGAATCTCCGACCTCCACCACGTCACGGCGCAAGGAGTCATCGCCGGCGCGAACATGGTGCTCGTGGATGTGCATCCTCGTCCCGAGGAGGCGCTGTGCGACGGACCGCAAGCCCTGACCTTGGACGAGCTCAAGCCCTTCGTCGAAGACGTCCATCTGGTGCGTCGGGCCTATGAACAACGGCTGGCGCTGTTCCACCCGGCCGCGAGACGGACATGACCTGCGGCGTGATCGGGTACGGCCAATTCGGGCGCGTGCTGGTCGAGCTGGCCCAGGTCGCAGGCGACGAGGTTCGGGCGTTCGACCCGGTCGCGGCCGTCCCCGACGCGCTTCGCGCTCCCTCCCTCGAAGCGGTCGCGGCAACCGCGCAGCTGATCTGGATCGCCGTGCCACTGCCGCACGTGGGCTCGGTGCTGAACGCGCTTCGTCCGGTGCTGCGCCCGCACCACGTGGTGGCGGATGTGTGCAGCGTCAAGGTTCAGCCGATGCGTCTGCTCTCCGAGGTGCTCGGCGCAGAGCTCCCCTGGGCCGGGGTTCATCCGCTGTTGGGACCGGACGGCCTGCGGCGAGGGGGGAGCCGGCCCGCGATCATTTGCGCGGACAGTCGGCACCCCCAAGCTGCCGTCATGGCAGGAGACTGGTTGAGGCGAGCCCACTGCCAGGTCATCGCACTCGACGCGGCGGCGCATGACCAGCTGATGGCGCGGACCCAAGCGGTGGCGTTCTTCATCTGCCTGGCGCTCAAACGCGCAGGGCTCGCGAATGACACCGAGGGGCTCACCTATTCCGCGACCGTGATGCACAATCTGGCCGAATCGATCGGCGGCGAGCCGCAGCACCTCGTGGATACCATCCTGACCGATAATCCCTTTTCCAATCAGGTGAGATCCACCTTGATCGAGCAGCTCGAGGTGCTCGACGCGCTCTTGGCAGAAAGGGAGACGTCTCGCGCGGGCCCCCCCGACAAGTCGCTGCTCGCGATCCGCGAGCGCATCGACAGGCTCGATCGGCGGCTCCTCGTGGTGCTTCGGCACCGCGCGGACCTGATGCGGCACGTGGCCGCTGCCAAGTCAGCTCTGGGCAAGCCTGTCCGCGACCCTGTGCGCGAGACCGGCGTCTTCGAGAGCCGTCGAGCGCTCGCGGGTGACCTGGGCCTCGATCAGGTGTTCGTCGACGGCGTGTTCCGAGCGATTCTGGACTACTCGTGCGCGCTGCAGGAGCGGGAACTCCAGGGCCGGCCCCCCCCCGGCTGATCCGTGACTCGCGGAGCTACGGCGAGACGATGGCCCCCGCCTTCCGCACTTCATTCCAAAAGCCCGGGAAGCTCTTGGCGACACACTGGGGATCCCCGAGACGCAGTGGCACCTGCAAGAGACAGGCGAGCACCGCCGCGCTCATCGCAATCCTGTGATCTCCGCCGCTGTGGAGGTCGAGGCGGGGGACTCGATGCGTCGGTGGAGTGACCACCAAGGTATCCGCTTCGAGTTCGGTGCCGCCGCCAGCAGCGCGCACAAAGGCCCGAATCGCCTCCAGGCGATCGCTCTCCTTTTCTCGAAGAATCTGCACCGCGAAGAAGCGAGAGCGCGCAGGCAGAACGCAAGCGAGGGCCGCAAGCGTTGGGATCAGGTCGGGGCACTCGGCCGCGCTCGCTTCCACTCCCGCCCGGGCTGTGCCCTTCACCTCGTACGTTCCCTCCGGTGTCGACTCGACTCTGAGCCCCGCCGCTTCGAGCTTCGAGAGGATGCGCCGATCCGGGTGGTCCGCGGTCGGATCGACGCGGGCGACGCGGCCACCGGAGGCCCAGGCCATCAGCAGGAGATAACCCAGAGAGGACCAATCTCCCGGGACGGTGGGCGCTGCTTGTGGCCTTGGCGCCGAGGTGACCGTGAAGCGGGCCTCCCGGGTCTCGACCGCAAAGCCCGTTCGCCGCAGCCAACCGAGGGTGAGGTCGAGGTAGCCCGGGCTCGCGAGCGGGCCAGCGAGCTCGACCGACCACGGCCGCTGCTGCGTGTGGTTGAGCCGGGCACAGGCCAAGAGCAGTGCGGAAGCGAACTGACTGCTCTCCCGCGCGTCGATCCGAAACGTCGCGGAGGCACCCGAAGCTGTCCCGCCGACCACCTCGATGGGCCATGGCGTGCCGAGTTGGATGCGTAAACCACCGGACCCCAGCGTGTCGCGCAGCGTGTCAATCAGCGGTTGATGCGGACGGGCGCCGAGCCGTTCGGTACCTGCGAAGGTGAAGCGGCCGGGCGTGGTTGCCGCGAGCGCCAGCAGAAAGCGAAATGGCGTACCCCCCGCCTGACAGTCGATGTGCCCCGAACGCGAGCCGATGGTGGTGAGCCCCGCGGCCAACACGTGGACGTCGGCGGCCGCGGTGTCGCTCAGATCGACGTTCGCCGCCAGCTCAGGCCAACTCAGCAGGTCGGCCAGCATCAGCGCTCGCTGCGCATCGGACTTGGACTGCGGAGGCACGAGCATGCCCGGCGTGAGACCGCGAGGGTCCAGCTCGAGCACCGTCATGGGATCCGCCCATCGCTCCAGGCTGCGACGCAGTGACGCAGCGTCTTCCTCGGGAGGACTCTGATCTCGGTCTGCCCCACTTCGCGCAGCAGCACCATCCTCGTTTCGTGATTGGGTCCTGTCTTCTTGTCCGAGGCCAGGAGCGTCTCGATGCCTCGCGCGCTCAGGAGCTCACGCATTCGCGAGCGGTCGAGGATCCCCGGTCCCTCTCTGAGCCCTCTCTCGACCTGCACGGCCACGGCCCCAGGCGTAACGCGGAGCAACCTCCCGACGTCGAGCGCGCACACCATCCCAAGGCCGACGGCCTGGCCGTGGGGCAGCCGGAACCGGCTAACGCTCTCGAGCACGTGTCCAAACGTGTGCCCGAAATTGAGCACGCTTCGATGCCCGGTCAGCTCGTACGGATCGCGCTTGCAGACGAGACTCTTCAGCCGCCGCGCATCGCGGACGAGCGTCGCGAGCTTCGGAGGGTGCTTGCGGTAGCGCCTCCAGCGCGCCGCATCCAGACAGACCACCATCTTCCACGCTTCGACCTCTCCTTCTTGGCGCCGGCTGGCCTCAAGGGTGTCGAAGAGCTCAGGGCAAAGCCAGGTCTCCTTCGCATAGTGAAAGACTCCGGCCGCGTTCTTGACGGGCATGCCCAGGACCTGGAGATTGAGCGCACCTTTTCCTCCCAGGCTGCTGTCGGCCGCTGCCAGCACGGTGGTGGGCACTTGAATCAACGTCACCCCTCGCTTGATCAGATGCGCCGCCACGGTGCACAGGTCCCCCAGCGTGCCCCCCCCGATGCTCAACAGCGTGCCCTCCCGGCGCAGCGGAGTCGCAGCCGCCAGAACCCGGCCCAGGACTGCCAACGACTTGGTTCGTTCTCCGGCGCGCAGGCTCAGGATGGCGATCGGTCTGCGCGAACGGAGCGCTCTCATGAGCTGCGGGTGCAGGGAAGCGACGCGCGCATCGATGACCACCAAGGCACCCGGCGCCAACTCGGCTGAAACGTTCGCGAACGTGCCCCACCGATCGCGGGTCGAGACGTAGTTGCCCGGGGCGATCATGGACTGTGCGGTGCCGACAGGACGTGCAGCCAAAGGTCGGCCAAGACCATCGACACCATCGCCTCGAGCACTGGGACAGCGCGCGGCAGAATGCAGGGATCGTGTCGACCCGCTCTGGCCGTCTCCCCGAGAGTCGACGGGGGCTTGAAGAGGACCCGCAGGCGAATGGGTTCGCCGTTCGATAGGCCGCCCTGGATACCGCCATACGATTCACTCCGAGCGTGGAACTCGCTGCCCGGGCGAGAGATCGTCGCGGCAATGTCGGGCGGTCCCCACCAGACTCCGGTCACGGCTCCCACGGAGGCCACCGCGTCTGCGAGCCGCGACTTGAGCTTCCCGAAGACCGGCTCACCGACTCCGGGTGGCAGCCCGTCGATGCGCACATCGATGGTGCCACCATAGCTGTCACCCGCGACCTTGGCGGCCGCGATTCGTTTGGCCATTTCCTCCGCCGTCGGCGGGTGTGGGCAGCGCGTGGGATGGAGATCGACGTGAAGGCGGGTCAGCCCGGCGGCAGGTTCGTCCGCGATGAGCGGGCCCACCTGCGAGACCCAAGCGACCGTGGAGAGTCCAGGCAAGGCGCGGGCCAGGAAGGCCTCCGCGACCGCTCCCCCGATGACTCGGCTCAAGGTCTCCCGGCCGCTCGTCCTGCCACCCCCGCGGTGATCGCGATGCTTGAATTTGTCGCGCCACACGCGGTCGGCGTGCCCGGGCCGGTCTTGCGATCTCAGGGCATCGTAGTCACTCGAGCGCTGGTCTTGGTTTCGCACAGTGGCCGCGATCGGTGTCCCCAATGTCTTCCCTTCGTACACGCCGGAGAGAAGCTCCACCTGGTCCGGCTCTTGACGCGAGGTGGTCAGCGCGGACTGCCCCGGACGTCGCCGATCAAGCGCCGCCTGGACGTGTTCTCGGGAGAGGGGGATCCCGGCGGGACATCCGTCCACGACCGCGCCGAGCGCTGGGCCGTGGCTCTCGCCAAAGGTCGTCAGTCGAAAGAGCGTACCGAAGGTATTCATTTCAAGACTCCCCCCAGAGGCGCCTCTGGACGCGCGCCTGCGCAATGAACCACGCAGCCCCCAACCGCACCGGCGTGCCCCCAAGTTGCCTGATCTGATTGGCGACCCGAGCTCCCGGCGCACCGTAGGCAATCACCGCCACGCGGGCCGCTGAGAAACGAAGCCCGGCAGGAGGCTCCACGCCGTCGGGCCAGGTCCATACGGCCAGACCTTCCACGCAGCGCGCGGCATGTTCACGAACGATCACCTCGATCGCTCGTCGGGCGTCCGCGGCAGCGAGCCGCAAGGCAGCCGCTGCCCCGCCATCTCCCAGCACGGTCACGGCGCCTTCGCCCAGCCGCCTGAGCACTGCGCGCGCTCCCTCGACGTCGGTGTTGAAACCTTCCCAGCCGTTCTCGCGCCGGACCAACGTATTGACCGCGGGCAGCCGTGAATGTGAGGCGGCGGCGGCCAGCTTCTTGAACGGGCTCGTCACTGCGAACCCAGCATAGTGGGGGCGGAGACTCTGAAGCAACAGACCCAGCGAGGAGTCCGCGGGGAGGTCGATGCGATCGAATGGTTGGCGATGGATGCGCGGTGAACGGGAGTGGGCGAGATGCGAGCCCAGGATCCCCCTCCGGGACCGAGACATTGCGCGCGAGGAGGCCCGTACCGCGTCGGAGAGCAGCCGTTGCCCCGGGGCTGCGGCCCAGGCGGCGTCGAGCGCGCAATAGTCGAGCGCGTTGGCTCGGGCCAACAGACACCGCCACGGAAGAGCGAGTGGGCCAGTCGCCAGCACCGTCACACGGCCAGCGCCAAACCGAGCGCTGAGCAAGCGCTGGGTCTCGAAGAGCCGATCGGCCTGGTCCGAGGCGCCCAGCGGCTCGACGTGCTTGATCCATGTCCCGGCCGGCGCGTTGGCCTCAGCCCAGGTCTCGTCCGCTTCCTCTGGGGGGAGCGGATCACTCGCGTGCAGAGAGAGCAGCGAAGTGTCAGCCGGTTCGGGAGACAGCGGACGGTCGATGCGCCACGCGTGCGCAAGCCAGTCATCTGGCAGTGGCGCGCCCCGTTCGGAGGCAAGGAGTGGGACCTCCGCTGCCAGCCGCCGAACGTCGAGATCCGTGGCGCGATGAAGGTCCGTGCGAAGCTCCAGCAGGTCGGCGCCAGCCGTGCGGGCTCTACTCGCGAAGGCAAGGGCGGCCTCGGTACCGCGTATCGACGGGGGCAGCGTAACCACCCGGCGCGGAGCGGGGACCAGGGCCGCGGCCAGCAGCCGTGCGAGGGGCCAGTGTTCGACTTGACCGTGGAGTGCCTCCCTCTCCCGGAACACCGATTCCAGTTCTTCCTCCAGCGTGCCTTGTGGGCGCAGGCGGGGGCGGGTGAGATCCGCGCGCAGCCGCTGGCAGTAGGTCTCGAAAGAGATCGGGATCAGGACCGGCAGGCTGCCGATCAGAAGATCGGCGTGGTTCGCGAGGAAGCCCCCCCCCGCCGCCACCACCACGGCGCGTCGGGGGAGTCGCCCAAACGCGTCCCGCTCCGCTCTGCGGAACCCAGCAGCATCGCTGAGATAAAGCGCACGGGTGGAGCTTCCGGTGCGACCTTCGATCTCCGCGTCCAGATCGATCCCGGGGCGCTGGAGGAGCTCCGCGATACGCGGCAGGAGCGCCGACTTGCCGGCGCTGCGATGACCCAAGAGGACGATCCGCCGGTCTGGGACGAGCTCACGCCGCGGGGCCCACCGTGCAACCTCCTCGAGGACAGAGGCTCTCAGTCGAGAATCGACGGGGCCGAGCAACGTCTCGAGCCTGAGTTCGAGCTCATTCATGGGCGCGGAAATGGGTGTCGCCGGTCTGCCGGGACGCATTGCTGTACTCTAAAAGAGACAGGCCCGCGTTGAAATGTCGCCCTGACGGTGCGCCTGCGGGTCTCGACAGGTCAAGGCGCAAGGGTCAAAAGCTCGCGTGCAGATCGAAGAAGCCGATCAGCCGGGTGGGCGCGATCCGAAATTGCGTCCCGCCGGTGCCGGTCTCCGTCGCGCCGGTCACTCCCACGCTGACGGCTTCGCCGAAGCTGTAGGCGAGCCTCACCTGCGCGATCACCGACAGCTCTTCGAGGGAGATCACCGCGGCGGAGCCGATCGAGAGCGCCTCGAAGAGTTCCGGGGTCAAATGAGGGCGCTGGAAGGTCAGCACGGCATAGTGCTGCCGCAGCATGAGGAAGAGAGGGTCAATGGGGTGCCCGACCGGATTCGGGGCCGTGGCTGAATTGAGGGGGCCAGGCTGGAACGTCTGCAGGGCCGCTGCGATGCAGGGCTCCTCGGCCACGAGCGCACTGAAGCCCTTGGCGTCGAACCCGTTCCCGTTGAAGTAGTACTCCGCGGAGACGAAGCTCTGGTCACTCAGATCGTAGCGTCCGCCCGTGATCAGCGATGCCATGACGTTCTGAAACGGGGTTGTGGGCGCCGGGCCGCACTGCGGGATCTCGGGGAACGGGGGCGGCTGGGCTGGTCCCTGGCCCACCAGGCCTTCGAAATGAAGCTCGAGGTGGTCTCCCAGGAAGCGCGAGAGGTTCAGCCCCCCATAGCTTCTGGAGACCTGATCGTCGTGGAAGTACATCAGGGTGACGTCGGTGCCCTCCACGAGGGCGTAGACGCGACCTCCGACGATCATGTGGGGGACGCTCAGATCGGTGGGCAGGGCCCAGCTGTTGGTGGTGACCTTGGGGCTCGCCAACGCCGAGATGGTGAGCCACGGGGTCGTCACCTCGAGCAGCGGCAGAAGAAAGGCGCCGGTGCGTTGCTGTTCGAGGTCGAGCGGGTTGACGGGCGGGTTCAGCAGATCCGTTGGATTCGCGGCGATCCCGCTGCCCCAGATGATCCTTCGACGGCCGACGAGGAGATACACGGACCCGGCGGCGTGCAGGTCCACGTAGGCCTCGTTGATGAGCACCAGGCCCTTGGGATCCGTCGTCGAGAAGTAGAGATCGACGTCCGCCGCAGCGCCCACCTGCTGGGCTGGGAGATGGAGTCGAGGCTGGACGTCGAGCTCGGAGAACGCTCGCGGGGTGGCCAATGCCGGCAAGTAGCGAGCGAGCAGAGCTCCCTTGTCTTGCTGAGCCGCGATGATTCGGCCGTCGGCGAAGCCGTGGAGCTCGAATTGAACCGGGCTCGGTGTCTCCGCGGCCACGGGTTCGACGACCTCCGGCACAGGTTCGAGGGGCGCCGCGGGCGCGGCCTGGCCGGGGCACTGGGGACACTGTGGACACTGCAAGGTCTTGGTCTTGGCCTTGATGGGCTGCTTGGCCTTCCGCGAAGTCTTCTCGGCCCCCTTCTTGGCGTTGGCGCGGCCGCGTTGGGCGGACTTTCCCGCGGGGGGCGCGTGCTTCGGCGCACCCGATGAGCCCTCGGTTGTCTCCTGCGCTGGGGCCTGAAAGGCAACTGCGACGAGGCAGAGCGTCAGCACCATCACCCGCGGGGCCCACCTGACGCCCCACCAGGTCACGGCGGGAGGGCTCCCCCTTGCGCTGCCGGCGCCGTGCTGTCCTCGACGATCTGGCCGTCGCGCATCACGACCTTCCTGCGGGCGAAATGGAGAATGCGGGGGTCGTGGGTCGAGAAGAGCAGCGTCACCCCCTCCGCCCGGTTGAGCTCGACGAGCATCTCCAGCATGCTCGTGGCGGTCTCGGTATCCAGGCTCGCCGTCGGCTCGTCGGCGAGCACGAGGTGCGGGTGCGGGGCGAGCGCGCGCGCGATGGCGACCCGCTGTTGCTGGCCTCCCGACAGCTCCGCCGGCCGGTGGTGGGAGAACTCGCTCAACCCCACGGCGTCGATCAGGTGGAGGGCGCGCTTGCGCCGCTCGGCGGGCGTCCCGGCCCCCGCGCAGAGCATCGACAGCTCGACGTTCTCGACGACGTCGAGGACCGGGATGAGGTTGAAGCTCTGGAAGATGAAGCCAATCTCCCGGCTGCGCAGCTCGGCGAGGTCGTCGAAGTCCGTCGCGGCCACCGGGCGACCGCACAGCTCGTACACGCCGGCCGTCGGCACATCGAGACAGCCCAGGAGGTTGAGCAACGTCGTCTTGCCGGAGCCCGAGGGGCCCATGAGCGTGCAGAGCTCGCCGGCCTGGAGCTCGAAGTCGACCTCGCGAACCGCCCGGACGGACTGCCCGCCGAGCGGGTAGCTCTTCGACACGCCGCGAAGGCGGACGGTCGGCGGCTCACCGGCCAAGGGTGGCCGCCTGGAAGAGTCGGTCGTCGCCGAAGTGGGTGGGCGTCAGGCTGCTCCAGACCATCTCGGTCTTTCGAGAGGTGAAGAGCATGTTCTTCATGACGTAGAGCGCCGGCCGCACGAGCTTGCCGAACGCCGTGGGCTGGGAGAACTCGAGCTCCCGCACGAGCTTTCCGGACTGGGTGAAGAATTGCTGGCGGCGCGGCATGAAGGGCTTCTTCGAGATCCAGTACTTCACCTTGTAGTAGGCGACCTGGTCGTTCTTCGCCGTGAGCTCGAGCAGGTAGTCGCCGGGGGAGTCGGAGGGCAGGAGCACCGGGGTGTAGTCCTCCACCAGGTTCACGCGAAGGACGTCGGAGTTGGAAAAGTCCCCCCCGTGGAAGTCCTGCTTGGGGGAGATGCGCACCGACCGCTTCAGGTTGGGCAGGTAGTTCCACATGTCGTCTCCGACGCGGAGCACCTCCATGCCCTGATCGTCGGGGGGCGAGAGGAACTTGAAGAGGTTCTTGTCGGCCCCCTTCTTCCAGATGTGAATGGAGAAGGACTTGGGGGCGCCGGTCGAATTGTGAGTGGTGAAGGTCACCGTCGCTTCGAACTCAGGCGGCGCGAGGAGCGCGTCCGCCTGGCGCAGGATCGTCTCCGCGTCGGGCTCTTCGGCGCGCGCCGCCATCGAGCCGCAGAGGCAGAGCAGGCCCAGCGCTGTCGTCGTCCAAGGTCGGGTCATGCGAAAATCTCCTTTCGATCTTTGTTGGGATCAGGTGGAGCGAAGGGCCTCGATCGGCTTCATCCGGGAGGCGCGGTAGGCGGGGAACATCCCCCCCGCGATGCCGGCCAGCGAAGCCCCCACGCAGGCGACCAGGATGTAGCGTGGTTCGAGCGTCGGCCGGTTCAGTATTTCGCCCACGGCCGGAATGTAGAAGGGCACTCCGCGCTGGTGGGTGTAGGCGATGAGCGCGATGCCCACCCCGGCGCCGACGACCGCGGCGAACGCACAGAGCAGGAGCGACTCGAAGAGGAACATGGTGAGGATCTTCTTTCGCCGAAAGCCCATGGCCATCAGCGTGCCGATCTCCCGCGTCCGCTCGAAGACCGACATCAGCATCGTGTTCACCACGCCGGCGATCACCAGGATGAAGACGATGCCGATGACAACGCGCAGCACGTCGTTCTGGAGCGTGATCACGTCGCGATAGTACGGCGAGAGATCGGCCCAGGTCTGCACCTCGAGCGGCGGCACGGTGCCCTTGAGCGCCTCGCGCATGCGATCGGCGACCGCCGGGATGGCCCCCTGGTCGACGACGCTGATCGCGTAGCTGATGGCCCGCCCTTGCATGTGGAGCACCCGCTGGGCGACCTGGATCGGCACGACCAGCGTGTGCTTGTTCTCCATCGGATCCGTGAAGTTGTAGAAGCCGACGACGGTGACGTCGATCGCGTCCATGGAGCCCGAGCGGGTCTCCACGAGCAGCGTCAGGGTCTGCCCAGCCTTCACCTTCATCGCCTTGGCGAGTTCCGAGGCGACGATCACGCTCTGCTCGTCTCCGGTGCGAAACCCGGGCCCCCCGTACAGGCCCAAGCCGTTGGGGGAAGAGATGGGCGGCGCTCCCGGGCCGCGCGGACAGACCCGCCGCTCGCGCTCCGGGTCGATGGCGACCCCCGAGAAGAGCGTCGAGCTGTCGCCGTTCGAGACAAAGCCCACGAAGTGAATCCTCGGGGCCAGTTCCTGGACCCCGGGGACGGCGCGGAGCCGGGCTTCGAAGGTTGCGTCGGCGGGAACGTCGAGGTCGAGGGGCGCCAGATCCTGCGACTCCGCATACCCGCGGCGCTCCACCTGCATCGCGCCGTTGCGGGCCTCGATGACGAACTGCCGGATCAGCACCTGGAGCCCGTCGATGTAGGCCTGCGAGAAGAGGATCGCGGTCACGCCGAGCGCGACGGTCGCCCCGGCCAGCATCGACCGCCTGCGGTTGCGGGAGATGTTTCGAAACGCGAGCTTGAGAACCTGGAGGGCGTCGGTCAGAAGGGACCTTCCATTGCGGTGAAAGACGGTTCGAAAGCGAGGGGACACTAGATCACAACCGCGCCCCATGTCCTGCGTTCTTTCAGGAGGCGCGCTCTACTTGAGCCCAGGTCCAGCGATGGACTGGCTGAGGAGGGAGAACTCCGATTCGGTCAGGTTGACGAGCACGTCCGGCCGCAGCGCCAGGAGCCGCAGCGTGGCCTTCTGGTGAAGGTCCCGGGTGGCCTCCCACTCGGCCACGCTCCGCGGCAAGCGCAGCTGCTCGTGCCGTACCTCGCGGAAGAAGCTCCACGGGTTGAACCGGCGCGCGCCCGGAAACTTCTGCCCGCGCTCCTCGGTCGCCATTCGCAGATCGCGCAGCTGCTGGTGCTCGGGGTCAAAGAAGAACGGCGGCGGGCTTGGCACCTGCGCGCCGGCGAATCGCCGCCCCCATACGTCGGCCATGGAGCGCAGATCGAGTCGAAGCGCCGCCGCGGGAATGCCGTCCTTGAGGCCGAGGTAGTTTCGCACCGGGCCGAACGGTTCGAAGCATAGCATCGTGCGGTAGATGACCTCGGCGTTTGGGTGCACGCCGATGACGAAGTCGCTCACCTGGAGCAGGGTGGCCACCTCCCACATCGCCTTGTAGAGCAACACGACGATCCCGCTGTGGCGGTGATCCTTCCGGATCGCGAGGGTGCCGACCTCGGCTGCCTTCCGTTGCTGCTGGCGGAGCGCGGCGATCTCCTCGGGATAGGTCTTCTCCATCGGCAGCCCCAGCGGCGAATCGATGACGAGCGAGATGGTCCCGACCACCTCGCCCCGGTCGACGGCCACGAAGCGCACCGACGTCGGCAGCGCCAGAAAGGCGCTCATCCGCACGCGGACGCCACGGTTCGCGATGATCCTTGCATCGGTGTACGAATCGAAGAGGAGCTGCGCGGACGCGTCGTATTCGACCAGCGTGTTCGGGATCCGGAGGACGACCCCCGACAGCTTCTCGGCGTCGAACTTCACCTGACCGAGGACGAGCCGCTGTCGCGCCCAGCCGGGGAGGCGCTCGATCAGCCGGGTGCTGAGTCTCTTGTAGCTCTGGGTCATCTATTGGTCGGTCGGGTGGTCTGGCTACCTGCGCGCGCGGGCGTTTTTGGCCCCGGGGAGGGTCGTCAGCTGCAAGAACAGGATGTCGCTCGTCACGAACAGCAGCTCGACCTTGCCCAGGCCGAGCGTGTCGCCCGCGGAGAGCAGGACGTCTCGGTCGATCTCATATCCGTTGACGTAGGTCTTGTTCTTCGAGCGGTCGTCGCTGAGCCAGAACTGACCCCGCCGCCACCGCATCGTCGCGTGCAGCTTGGAGACCGAGGGGTCGGGCAACACCAGATCGGCGTCGAGGGAGCGCCCCAGCCGGAGCGAGCCCTCGAGCGTCGCGGGCAGAAAGTCCACGGTCATCTGCCTGAACTCCCTCAGCATCACGAGGAGCCGCCCGATCCACTGGCCATCGCTCGGCACCCCGACGGTGCCCGACTTGAGCATCGCCAGGTCGATCTCCGGCTCGGAGGGAGGGTGGAGCAGCGCCGCCGCGCCCCAGCGCTTCGCGAACGAAGTCGCATCGGGTTCCAGAGGGTTCAGCAAGCCTTCCACGGACGTGACGCGAGGGGTCACGGGATATGTCCTGCCGAGGCAAGTCTCATGCGTCTCGCGAACCTTACTCCGTTCGTCGCACGTCCGCCAAGAATGCGAGTTCGTATTCGTTGCCCGCGGCCCCGGCGACCGGGCACGGCCACCACGGTCGGCACCCTCGATCTCGGGGAAGAGCGGGCGCACTTCCGGCAGCACCTCGGGCGCCCTGGGCGGCAGCTGGACCAATACCGACGCGTTCGAGACTGAGGTCGCCGCGCCCGGGAGCCTTCGCCTGGGTCGCGCGGCCCTTCGCGCTGAGTGACACTCTGGATTGCCTTCTGCTCCCCGGAGGACTAACAGAAGCGATGGCCCGGGAATGGGTTCATTACACTGGGGGTGTACACATGACAGAGGTCAAGAGTTACAAGCCGGGGATGTTCTCGTGGGCGGATCTTTCCACGAGCGACGTGGCGGCCGCGAAGAGGTTCTACGGCGAGCTGCTGGGCTGGAAGGGCGAGGATCTGCCCATGGGACCGGATGCGAGCTACACGCTGGTGCGCCGCGACGGGAGGGAGGTCGCCGGCATCGCGGCGCAGCGGATCGAGGAGCAGGCCGGCAAGGTGCCGCCGCACTGGAACACCTACTTCACTGTGGCGAACGTCGACGAGATGGCCGCCAAGGTGAAGACGCTCGGAGGCAAGATCATTGCCCCGCCCGTGGACGTGATGGACGCCGGGCGCATGGCGGTGATCGCCGATCCGAGCGGCGCGGTGTTCTCGCTCTGGCAGCCGAAGAAGCTCCTGGGCGCGGCCTGGGTGAATGACGCTGGCGGTCCGTGCTGGTCGGAGCTGGCCACGAGCAGCCTCGACGCCTGCGGCTCGTTCTACGGCAAGCTCTTCGGCTGGACGCCAAAGGCCGAGAGGCTGGGCGAGACGGTCTACACGACCTTCAACGACGGCCGGGAGCTGCGGGCGGGCATGATGGCCCTCGCCCCGATGGCGCCCAAGGGCAGCGCGTCGCGCTGGACCATCTACTTCGGCACCGAGAACTGCGACAAACGGACAGTTCAGGCGAAGGCGCTGGGGGCGAAGGTGGTGGTCGAACCCAAGGAGATCCCCAACGTGGGTCGGTTCTCGATGATGTTCGACCCGCAGGGCGCCCTCTTTGCCCTGCTCCAACCGAAGCGCTAGGCGAGCCCGCGGGTCTTCGCCGCGCGCCAGCTTTGATCGATGAGCGTGGTATCGTAACGTGCGTGCACCGCTCGTTGCCGAGGGAGGCTAACCTCATGATCAAGCTTGCGCGACCGTACCTTCGCTGGCACCTGACCTCGCTGCTGCTCGTCGGCGTCGCCCTCCACGGCTGCAATTGCTCGACGCCCGCGACCGGCGTTCGGTGTCTCCTGGACGGGGGCTGCGCGACGGCTGGCTATCTCTGTCAGAGTGGCACCTGTCTCTTGCCCGACAGCGGCGCGTTCGACGCGGGACCCGATGGGGGGCGAGCGAACGACGGCGGCGACGGGGGAAGCTGGGGTGACGCGGGTGCTGGCGATGCTGGCGATGCTGGCCGGGACGCCGGTGCTGGCGCCTGTCTCGCGACGGGCACGGACTGTGCCCTGCTCTCCGGCGAGCCTTGCTGTTCAGGTGTTTGCACGCTCATCGATGGCGGGGCCTCGATCTGCGCCGCGCCGAGCTTCTGCCTCCCGGCGGGGGTTGCCTGCCAGAAGCCGACCGATTGCTGCTCGGATTCGTGCGTGGGTGGCCTGTGCGCCGGCGCCGCGTGCGCGCCCCTGGGGGTCGCCTGTGCCTCGCCCGCTGACTGCTGCAGCGCGACCTGTCTTGGGGGCAGCTGTCAGCCGATCGTCGACGGCGGGAGCTGCACCACCCTGGGCAACGCCTGCACCTCGGGCGCTCAGTGCTGCTCGACCAATTGCCAGGGGGGGACCTGCGTGCGCTCCTACACCTGCAACGCGAGCGGGGACATCTGTTTCGCGGGCCCCGACTGCTGCTCGGGGATCTGCTCCGGGAGTGACGGCGGGCCGGGGGGTTGCCAGGCCGGCACGGCGG
>VFSW01002624.1_pt1 | contig 27161 bp, 25 predicted proteins | sample 5358111 | NCBI WGS metagenome assembly VFSW01 (sample SAMN11554181, study PRJNA540505) | mine drainage metagenome | isolation source: sediment from site ElyBrook_90M | place: USA: Ely Copper Mine, Vershire, VT | collected 2017 | reverse complement strand
CTAGAAGCTGGGCAAGCAGCGCCGGATCCAGCGCGATTCCTGCTTGGCAATGGCCGATGTGGCCAGATCCGGCGAAGTATTGGCTCAGCATCCGGTGAATCCCGCTGGCGTCAGCGTAGCGATAGCGGAATCGGGTCGCCCTGAAGCTGCCAAGCCGCGCTGCCGGCAGGACGGTCCCCGGGATGCGCCGGGCGCGCTCAGGTGGTAAGACGCCGGTAGATTTCCGAGACCTTCAGCGGCAACCTGCGGACGTCGTCGATGAGCGTCCAGTTCACGGTTCCATACATGTGCGGAAGATAATCCCGTGCTTCGGTGTCGATTGTAATGCAGAAGGGGTGAATCCCGTCGCGCTTGGCTTCGATCAGCGCCTGGCGCGTGTCCTCAATTCCATAGTCGCCGCGATAGCCGTCGTAGTCATCGGGTTTTCCGTCGGATAGTGTGATGAGCAGCTTGGTGCGCGCCTCGACTTGGTTCAATAACTGGGTCAGGTGGCGGATGGTGACGCCCATGCGCGTGTAGTCTTCCGGCTTGATTCCGGCAATGCGTGCCCGCACGAGATCCGAGTACGGTTCGTCAAAGCGTTTGACGCGGTAGAGCTCACAGCGCTTGCGTGTGATGCCGGAGAACCCGTATATCGCGTAGCGATCGCCCAGGACCTCCAGTGCTTCACACAACAGCACCAGTGCCTCACGCTCGGCATCGTTTATCCATCCTTTGGTGGAACCGCTCATGTCGACCATGAACATGACGGCTATATTGCGCTCCAGCTTGTGCAGCTTTGTTAGCACGCGCTCGCTCATTTCCATTCCGTGACGCATGTCGGCATAGGCCTCGACCAATGCATCGAAATCGATGTTGTCCCCGTTATTCTGTTTTTTCATAAGCCTTTCCTCGCCTCGGAGCGCCTCAAAGGTTTTGCGTAAACTGGCGATAGGGGCCGCGTATTTCTGCCGGGTACGGGCAACGAAGTCGCTATCCAGCGGATGGACGTCGATCTCGCGCAGGACGCACCAGTGCTTGCGGTAGTGTTGGCGCCGAAAGTCCCACTCGTTGTAAAGAAAGGCTCCTTCCTCGTGATAAGTCCCTTTCCAAACATCATCAGGATTCTTCTCCTCGCCGTCGCGGCGGTAACCACCATCTCCCGCCGCCACCAGATAGTCGTCGGGGATATCACCAAGGTCCTGAATGATGGAGCCCATCATGGCTTTGACGTCCTGCGGTGGAGCGACAAGCTGACCATCGAGGGTCAGTTCGTAGCGCGATCTTTCGGGCCGGTCCGGATCGGGGGTGTGCTCCAGGCGAAAGCGATCGGTGCTGGTGTTCGGCTCGCCATCGAGTCCGGCATGCTCCGCACGTCTGCCCTTCTCGTCGAGCAGGCGCGCGAGTGCGGCGCGGAACTGCTCTTTCTCACGCTCCAGGCGTTGGGCCATGATCTGTTCGACACGTCCCGCCTGAAGCGTTCCCTGATAGCACAACGCGGCGGGCAAAACGTCATCGTACAGGGCATGCAGGGCATCGATCGTCGTCTGCACCGAAGCTCCGGGTGCGCGCAGCGCGCGCAGCTGTTCCTGCCACGTATCGGGGTAGGCAATCTCTCCGAGTGTTTCCCGAAGTTGCTGCATGTCCCGATGCAGTCCTGGCAGATCGGTCGAGAGACGCGCGTCCAGGCGCACGGTCTCGAGCGCATGAAAGAACCGCGCCGCCCTGTCCTGGTCAGGAAAGCCTGCAAACACCTCACACAGATCGAGGCGAAAAGTTCCATACCAGGTCTGCGCCCACTGGTGCGCGGTCATCGCTTTGTACAGGCAAAAATTCTGATCCTTGTTCGGGAGGAGGGCGATGCTGGACGGCAGAAACAACGTGCTGGTGTCGGTATAGGCCTGTTCGCCCGGCTCCAGCTTGAGCGGCCGACCAGACAATCCGCGCACGAAGATCTCCAGAATTCCAGAGACGTCTTCGAACGACACGCCACTGACCCGCGTGCGTGCCCGTGCGGCGTAGACCGTGCCTTCGTGAAATACCGCGCTTGCCGGATAAAGTCCCATTTTGTCGTAGGTATCCATGGCCTGGATGATCCACGATTCGATGTCGTCCGGGACCATCAGGCGCAGGCCCTCGGGCACCTGCGCGGCGAACTGATAGGCAAGCTCGGCGTTGGTTTTAGCGATAATGCCGATCCAGCGCAGCACGAATTCCTGCTGATTACGGTTGAATTCCGCGAGCGCTGCGGCCAGGCCCGTGGCGGTGCGACGCGATGACAGCACCGGATCGAGATACTCGTCGAGCTTTTCCTCGAGGTCGGTGGCGGACAGCGATGCGGATGGTGTTGTCATGGTCAGACGCGATGATCGGGAGGTTCCCTGCCGTAATCCGCCTAGAACAGCGACGCATTTAACTCATTGATGGCTGCAAGCATCTCGGCATCGTCGGTGAGTGCCTCGGAAATTGCGCCGCGACAGGCGCGGCGCGGTTCGATTCCGGTTGCCATGAGCTTGGCGGCATGTACCAGCAGGCGCGTGCTGGCGCCTTCGTCCAGGCCGTTACCTTTCAGATTGCGCGTCATTCCGGCGAATTTCACTAACTTGTCCGCGATCTCTGCACCTACGCCGGACTCGTGCACGATGATGCGCCGCTCCAGCTCCGAGGCAGGGTAATCGAATTCTATGGCGATGAAGCGCTGGCGCGTGCTCTGCTTGAGATCCTTGAGCACGCTTTGGTAGCCGGGGTTGTAGGAGATGGCGAGACAGAACTCCGGTGTTGCCTCGAGCAGCTCGCCGGTCTTTTCCACCGGCAGAACGCGGCGGTCGTCAGCCAGTGGATGGATTACGACGGTGGTGTCCTTGCGTGCCTCGACGATTTCGTCAAGGTAGCAGATTGCACCGATTCGGACGGCGCGCGCGAGCGGACCGTCCACCCATGCGGTTTCTGCGGCCGTGATGAGGTAGCGGCCAACCAGGTCCGAAGCGGTAAGATCATCATGGCAGGAAACTGTGACAAGTGGCCGACTGAGACGCCAAGCCATATGCTCCATGAAGCGCGTCTTGCCGCAACCGGTCGGGCCTTTCAGCAACACCGGGATCTGGTTGCGATATGCTGCCTCGAACAGGGCGATCTCATCGCCCTGGGGTTCATAGTAGGGTTCCCTCTTGACCAGGTATCCCTCGGTACTCACTGCATGTGCTTTCACGATTTCCCCTAATAATAAAGCAAGTATAACGCTGTGCGGGCGCGGTGATTCCGGTAATCAGCGGGCGGTGATTCGACCCCCAGTATGCCAAAAAATCACGCGCATGAAAAAAACGATTGACGCCCCTCTATCGCATCTCGGAAAATGGGCCGATTTTGCCACCGCGTTTGGCGGATGGTTGATATAGACAATCTATCCAGGCATACAAAATTTGAATTCGTTTATGAGGCGTCAGGCAGTAGCGTGAAGCAGGGTGGACACAGTATGTTTAGCCTCCCAATTCATTGCTGAATCTTGCAGCGTCTTGCCCAGGTTCCCAGAAGATCCGAAGGTGATGGAGGTTAGTCAATGACGGGCGCAGTCGCGACAAACGAGACCATCCTGGTCGTAGGCGGGGGCATCAGCGGTGTGACCGCGGCCCTCGAAGTTGCCGAATGCGGCAAAGACGTGGTGCTGGTGGAGAAAAATCCATCGCTCGGCGGGCGCGTCAGTCAGCTCTACAAGTATTTCCCGAAGCTGTGCTTCCCCACCTGCGGTATGGAAATCAATCTGCGGCGTATCAGGGCGAACAAGCGCCTGCGCGTGCTGACCATGGCCGAAGTCGACAAGGTTGAAGGCCGCCCCGGCGATTACACCGTGACGATCCGGCTCAGCCCGCGTTACGTGAATGAAAACTGCACGGCCTGCGGCGCCTGTGCTGAGGTGGTCGGCACCGAGATCGACAACCCCTTCAATTACAACCTCAGCAAGATGAAGGCGGTGTACCTTCCCTTCAACATGGCCTACCCGCAGCGCTATGTGATCGACCCCAGCATCATCGGTACTCCGGAGGCAGATAAGGCCAAAGCTGCCTGTAAATACGACGCCATTGATCTGGGCATGAAGGAACAGACCATGACGCTCAAGGTCGGCGCCATCGTATGGGCCACCGGCTGGCGTCCCTACGACGCCGCGAAGATCCAACCGTACGGCTATGACCGCTACGACAACGTCGTCACCAGCGTCGAGTTCGAGCGCATGATGGATCCCTTCGGGCCTACCGCCGGCAAGCTGCTGCGCCCGTCCGACGGCAAGGAGGCGAAGCACGTGGCCTTCATCCAGTGTGCCGGTTCACGCGACCGCAATCACCTCACACACTGTTCGCGCATCTGCTGCATGGCTTCGCTCAAACAGTCCACCTATGTGAATGAACAGTTCGGCGATCAGGCGGAATCGACGATCTACTACATTGATATTCGTGCCATCGACCGCCTCGAGGATTTCTATCAGAAGGTACTGGCCAATCCGACGGTGAAGTTCGTTAAGTCGAAGGTGGCGAACATCACCGAAGACCGGGACAGTGGCGACGTCATACTGCACGGTGTGGACACCGAGGGATATCATCGCTATGACAATCGCCACGATCTGTGCGTTCTGGCGATCGGAATGGAGCCAAGCGTCGATGCTCGCGGCATTCCCGGCGGTGTGCACGCCGATGCGAGCGGTTTCATCGAGGCCGATGCTGCGAATGGCGCCATCTTCGGGGCCGGCTGCGCCACCAACGCGCTGGATGTGAACCGAGCGGTCCAGAGCGCCACGGCCGCATCGCTGCGTGCCATACAGGTGATCAATAAGGTATCCGGGGCGGAGGTTTAGACATGGCAGACATCAAGATCGGCGCCTACGTATGCAAGGGGTGCGGTTTGGGCGAGCGCCTGAACACAGCACAGCTTATTACCGTTGCCCAGCGCGAGGGCAAGGCCCAGGTGGTGCGCGAACATGAATTCCTGTGTAGCGGCGCAGGGGTCTCCATGATCAGACAGGATATCGAGAAGGAAGGGGTCAACCATGTGGTTATCGCCGCCTGCTCGCGGCGTGCCAAGACGGAGGCCTTCGGATTTGACAACGTTGCAATCTCCCGCGCTAATCTGCGCGAGGGCGTGATCTGGGTGCAGCCCGACACCGAAGAGGCCAAGGAGGTTACCCAGGAGATGGCGGCCGACTACGTTCGCATGGGCTGTGCCGAGGTCACGAAGATGCAGGCACCGCAGACCAATCCAAGCCACGGCAACAACAAGCGTATCCTGATCGTCGGCGGTGGTATCAGCGGCATGACCTCGGCGATCGAGGCAGCCAAGGCTGGCTACGAGGTGTTGTTGGTCGAAAAAACCGGGGCGCTCGGCGGCTGGGTGGCAAAGCTGCACAAGCGCATCCCGTCGCATGAACCCTATGCCGACCCAATGGAAACTGGGGTGCCGGGGCTGGGCAGGCAGATCGAGGCAGACAAACGTATCAAGGTGTACCTGAATTCCACGGTCAGCCGTACGAGCGGCGCGCCAGGCCAGTTCAGCGTCGACATTTCCAAGGAATCCGGTGGAACCAGTACCGAAAACATCGGTTCCATCATCATGGCGAGTGGCTTTGAGCTCTACGACGTCAACAAGCTGCCCGAGCTCGGCGGCGGCAAGAGCCCGGACGTCGTGGATCAGGCGGGGCTGGAGAAGCTTGCACGTGCGGCCAATGGTGCGCCCATCAAACGTCCGTCCGATGGCAAGGAAATAAAGAGTGTCGTCTTCGTGCAATGTGCCGGCCAGCGCGATCCCAGCGGCAAGCATCTGGCGTATTGTTCCGGCCATTGCTGCAATACCAGCATCAAGCAGGCCATGTACTTCAAAGATTCCAACCCGAACGTGGACACGATGGTGATCTACACCGATCTGCGCACACCGGGCAATGGTGAGGATTTCTACCGCAGCGCCCAGCGCAAGGGTGTGACCTTTATCAAGGGCACGGTCAGCGAAGTCGTTCCGGGCGCAGAGCTGCAGGTGAAGTTCAAGGACCTTATTCTGAATGACGATGCCGTAGCCAAGGCCGATCTCGTCGTCCTTGCCACTGGAATGGTAGCCAACTCCGGAGTTGACATCGATGCCGCCGAAGGGGCTCCCAATATCCAGGGACAGGGTGCGGGTAGCGAGGCTAAGACGGTCTCGATTCTCAATCTGACCTATCGCCAGGGCAAGGATCTGCCCTTGCTTAAGCACGGTTTTAACGACTCGCATTTCATCTGTTTCCCGTACGAGACCCGGCGAACTGGAATCTATTCCTGCGGGCCGGTACGTCGTCCGATGGACGCCCAGCAGGCGATTGAAGATGCCACTGGCGCCGCACTCAAGGCGATTCAGGCGGCAGAGAACGCGGCCCTTGGGCGCGCGGCGCATCCGCGCTCGGGTGATCTCAGTTTCCCAACGTTCCGGCGCGAAGGATGCACCCAGTGCAAGCGCTGCACGGTGGAATGTCCGTTCGGCGCGATCGATGAGGATGAGCAGCGTTATCCCCAATTCAACGAGTCCCGCTGTCGCCGGTGCGGCACCTGCATGGGAGCTTGCCCGGTGCGCGTGATCTCGTTCGAGAACTATTCTGTCGACACCGTTGGCTACCAGCTCAAATCGGTGGATATGCCGGATCAGTTCTCGGAGAAGCCGCGCATCCTGGTGCTGGCCTGCGAGAACGACGCGTATCCGGCGCTCGACATGGCTGCCATGAACAAGATCCAGTACAGCGCGTTCGCGCGCGTCATTCCGGTGCGCTGCCTAGGCAGCGTCAATACCATCTGGATCAACGACGCATTGACCAGTGGCTACGACGGTGTCGTGCTCATGGGCTGCCAGAAGGGAGAGAACTACCAATGCCACTTTGTGAAGGGTTCGGAAATTGCGCAAACCCGCATGAGCAAGATCGACGACACCCTGAAGGGAATGTCTCTCGAGGTTGAGCGTGTGCGGACCTGCGAGGTCGCGATTACCGATATCCAACGGGCGCCGAAGATCATCAATGAAATGGCCGAGACGATCCAGAAGATCGGTCTGAGCCCCATGAAGTTCTAGGAGCCGATCATGAGCGAACTTAACAAAGTGATGGTGGAGAAGTATCGCAATGACTTCCTGAAGGAAGTCGAGGCGAACGTGGAGGAAGGAAACTGGGTCAAGATGTGCATGCAGTGCGGCGTGTGTTCGGGCTCCTGTCCCTTCGGGCCGTACTGGGAACACCCGCCCCAGGAGCTTTTCATGATGATCCGCGCCGGAAAGCGCGAGGAAGTGCTCGCGAGCGAATCCATGTGGATGTGCACCTCCTGCTACAACTGTATTGTGCGCTGTCCGCGTGAGCTTCCCATTACCCACATCATGCATGGGCTCGCGAACTATGCTCACCGTCTCGGGATTGCGCCGAAAATGAACCCGACGCGTCGCTTCGCCAAGCTCTTTTGGGAGAACATAATCAAGGGTGGACGCGTGAATGAGCTCAAGCTGTCGATCGGGCTTTATTTCATGGATGGGTTCTCGAATGGCGTAAAGAAGGGTCTCGAGATGCTGCCGGTGGGGCTCGGGATGTTCAAGACCGGGCGGTTGAACCCATTCGGCCTGCTTAGCGGGGGGAAATGCAAGGGCGCGGGCGACATCCACAAGATGCTGAAGAAGGCCAAAGAAATCGAGAACCGACGCAAGGGTTTTGCGCCGTAAGGAGCGTATCATGGCGAAAAAAGAATATTCCTTTTATCCCGGGTGCTCCTCGGAGCGCAAGGCCTCCGCGTCCAATTACATGGTTTCCGTCGAATCCATGTGCAAGACGCTGGACATCAAGCTCAACGAGATCCCCGACTGGAACTGCTGCGGAGCGTCTATCGGCTATGCCGAGGGCGGCGAGTTGCCGCGCCACGCGATGAATGCGCGCAACATTGCGCTGTCGGAAAAGCACAATCCTGGCCAGGACATTGTTGCCACCTGTGCCGCCTGCTGGCTGGGGGCGAAGGAGACGCATGAGCGTCTGTCGGCGTCCGAACAGATGCTGGCTGATACCAGAGAGGCGTTGAAGGAAGCCGGGCTGGATATGGACTACAAGGGCGAAGTTGAGATACGACACATGGTCGAAGTGCTGATCGAGGATTTCGGATACGATCAGCTTGCCAAGCCGGTGGTCAAGCCGCTCGAGGGCGTCAAGATTGCGGGCTACGTCGGATGCCAGACAAATCGCCCTTTTGGTGTTGTGGGTGAGTCGTTCGAGAACCCGAAGTATCTCGACAAGCTGACCGAGATCATGGGTGCTGAGCCGGTCGAGAAATATGACCAGAAAGTCACATGCTGTGGCGGTGCGCTCGCGTTCAGTGAGCCCGAGAAGAGCCAGGCACAGATCAAGAAGATCATCGAGTCGGCCTATGACTTCGGGGCGGAAATGATCGTGACACCCTGTCCCGTGTGCCAGATGAACGTCGAGGTTTATCAGGGCCAGATCAATAAAAAATATGGCACCAAGTTCCACATCCCGGTGACCTATTACAGCCAGCTCATGACGGTGGCATACGGCGGCAGCGCCAAGGAAGCGGGGCTCGACGGCAACATTGTCCGCGCGACGAAACTCGAGGAAATTGCCGCAAAGCCCGTGAAAAGATAGAGATAGCATAGCAAGCGCTCGCTTTCAGTAGACAGCTGAATCGGCGGGCAGTCCCTACCGCGGCTTCCAATGGATGTGGTCGCTGGCCAACCCATGATTTTCCTTCACTGGCCGGCTATTGTTGACAAGGCCCTTGGGCTGGAGTACCTCTGTCCTCAGGATTTCAGCATCCATTTCCGGAATCAGGAGGGCGTTATGCGGATTGAGACTACCGACCCCATTACGGGTAATACGATCAAGGATCCGGAGGGACATCTCTTTATCGTCGAAGGCATCGGCGATGGGGCGTTGAGGATCTACTTCGAATCCGAAGAAAGCAGACGGACGTACCAGGATATTGAAGTTGGACACCCCGGGAAGGATTTCAAGATCAACCTTGATAATCCCGCTCCCAGATAGTCCGGCCCCCCTGGGCGACGACGCACGCAGCTAGCCCATTACGCACACGTGGCGGGGCGTTTCCTTGCGCGAAGTGACCTCCCGCCTCGCGGCGGGAGGGAGAAGGGGCGTGTTTATTGACGTCCCTTGGCAATCACGAAAGTATAGCGTTGCGCATCCTGGCGGCTTTCAATCAGCGTGTTTCCGGTTTGGTTGGTCCACGCCTGAACGTCCTTGATCGAGCCGGGATCGGTCGCGATCAATTCGATGCGGTCGCCGGCGCCGACCGAATTGATCGCCTTAGAAAGCCGGAGTATCGGGAGTGGGCAGTTCAAGCCGCTGCAGTCAAGACTCGTGGTGCTCATGTTTTCTCTCCTTGCCGATTGTGTTGACGATATCGAAAGCGCGTCATGCCGCCTTCATCTGCTTTCGCCGTTCACCGCGCGTTGATAGTGGTCTAACGGCGCCTGGTTCTCGATGGAACCATGGTGGTACACCTGCCGACAGTGTCCGGAAGGCTTGCGAAAGATCCGGTTGGTGCGTATGGCGAGATCAGACTGCGCATCGTCGCAGCAGACGTAGCCGCGCTCGCGGCCGATCGCGCAGATGATCTCAGGTGTTTTGTGCAGGCTGTAGTCGTGGACTTCACGTCGATGACCGCCGCTCTGGCAAACAGGCGAGCGTATACTTCGCGTATTGCTGGCCACCGTGGCCGCTTGGCGTTAGCCCAACCGACAGTTCCTCGCCGGTCAGGCGTGTCTGCTCATACCTCATTGCCGCTTTCTCCTTCATGGGTACGGATGCCACGCAGGAACGTTGCGACATGCACAGTCGCAGCTGCGCGCGGCGGGTCGAGGCGGTAACGGGGGTCGCGTGCGACCGTGCGCATCACGCTCAGGCCCAACAGTCCCGCAAAAAAGTCGCGCGCAAGGAGCCGGGCGTCGCCAGCCTTGAACTTGCCTGAGTGCTGCCCTTCAGCGACCTCATAGGCGACGTAATCGATGATGCGTTGGAAATGTTCGTCGATCAGATCAGCGGCGCCGTCGTCCTGCTCCAGCGCTGCGTAAAGGGTCAGTCGCAGCCATGCCGGTTCGGCCTCGGTCTGCTCCATCACCCAGGTCGAGAGGCGCTGAAGCACGTCTTCGACGTCGTATTCTGGTGCGTAGTAAAGAAGTTGCTCCACCTCGGTGAAATGTCTGCGCGCACAGAGCTCGTCGAGAATTGCGTCATACAGATCGCGCTTTGTGGGAAAATGCTGGAACACCAGTGCGTCGCTTGTGCCCACCCGTTCGGCAATGTCCTTGACGCGCGTTGCGCGAAAGCCTTGCTGCGCGAACAGCTCAATTGCCTTGTGCACAATGAGGCTGCGTCGTTCCGCTGCAGAAAGTTTGTGGCGCACAGACTTAGTCATAACTAACTTTGTAATCACTAAGTACTGTTTTGTCAAGCCTGGACGATCATTGTCTTCCGGAAAAGTTGGATGAAATGTTCAAATTGTATTGTATTACAATGTGATAGATGAATCTGAACACTACCAGGAGCAACCCCTCCAGTCTTGACTACTCGATTGTTCAATGACGGCGTGGCGCGCCGGTGGCGCACGATGGCCAATGGACAGCAGGTTTCGCCATAAGCGAGATCGGATCGTCTGCGCCAACTGGGGCGTCTCTGGCTGATGTAGAAATTTGACACCGGGCGTTTCGCGGCTCCCCTTTGCCCGGGGTGCGCATGGCATCCCCTTGGCCATCCTTAACTGACCTCCGGCTGTCGGGTCGGGTCTGTGCCCAGCAAAAATGCCCTTTGCAGGGGGGTTGCTACCCGCAACTCAGTGGCTTTCACGGGCGATCGTCGAGCCCCCATCAATTCACTTTTTCATCGATGTTAGCGGAAATACGGCCGGCGAAAGGGTGGCAAAGGCTGCCCCGCAGGCCAGTCTGTGGCATACTAATATGTAGGTAGGGTGCTGCTTTCCGCATCAAAGCGCAGTAGTCGATGTCTAGACGGCCTATGCATAAAGACTCGGTAATACCACAATTTGATTTCCCCAAGTTGAAAGTTGCCTGTCGGGAATGCACGCTCTTTCAGTTGTGCCTGCCGGTGGGTGTATCCGAAGATGATCTCGATCTTCTCGAAAATATCATCAAGCGCCGCCGGCCGGTGCAACGTGGGGAGTATCTGTTTCAGATGGGCGAGTCATTCGAGTCTATCTATGCCGTGCGGTCCGGCTCGGTCAAGACCTATACGTTGACTGAGGATGGTCGCGAGCAGGTTACCGGTTTCCACCTGCCGGGAGAACTGGTCGGCCTTGATGCCATCGGTGGTGGTCGACACGCCTGCACAGCTAAGGCGCTGGAAACGACGAGCGTGTGCGAACTCCCTTACGGGCAGCTTGAGGACCTGTGGTCGCGGATTCCAAGCCTGCCGCGCCAGCTGCTACGCATCATGAGCAGGGAGGTGCTGCAGGATCAGATCCTGATGACGCTGCTCGGCAAGAAATCCGCTGAGGAGCGCCTGGCCTCGTACCTGCTGAGTCTGTCGACCCGACTGGGCCAGCGCGGATTCTCCTCGCACGAGTTCAATCTGAGCATGTCCCGGAACGACATCGGCAACTATCTGGGGTTGGCCGTAGAGACGGTAAGCCGCGTGTTCACGCGCTTCCAGGACGAGAAAGTTCTTACCGTGCAGCGCAGGAATGTCCGGATCCAGGACCTAGCTGCGCTGAAACGCATTTCCAGCAGTTCGAACATCTCACGCATTTGCCCGTCCACCGCGTGACCTGACCGCTTTCGCGGCCAAGGTTCCGATATTTGAATTTGTCCGGGGAACATAGGACGGCCGCTACGTATGCCGGTACTTGAAGTTTGGCGCGGTGTCGACCTGGGCGCCTTAAATCCCTGTCAGCCGAGCCCAGGACGAGTCGGCACCGAACGTTCCGGGGATGACGGCCTTAAAAAATGTTCCGCGGGCATGGCCAATCAAAGGCGGTAGTTCTCCGCGTTGCTACTTCCCTGAAGAATCGGGTGGCGCTCCGGCCTCCGTCTCTCGGCGCAGATCCTGCCGTTGCTGCTCAATGACCATGCGCTTGCGCGCAGCGCGTTTTTCCAAGGCATCCGGCTTGACCGGGATTATGTTCTCGCCGAATAACGCCTGCTTCAGGAAGCGGAACCCGAATTTCATCAGCTCTACCTCGTCCGCCATGAGGGTGTCCATCAGATCCGATCCGACTTCGTAGACGGTCTGGAAGCTCGGGCTTTTGATGAACTCGCGGAAGCTGTCGAGATCATAGCTGCACATGAAAAACAGTTGGAAGCTGCGATCGGAGGGTTTTCCGATCGTTGGTCCGCAGGAGCGTTTCTTGAGGACGATCTGCCGCCATTCGCGGTTCATCTCATCGTGCACATCGACCCCTTGCTCCGTGCGGTAGGCGCGTATCGTCTGTGACTTGGGCTCAAAATGCCCCAAACAATGGTCTTCCTTGACTATGAAGTAATGGTCTTCGTCGCTTGGCGAGTCCTTGGCGCGCATTGACATCATGCCGAGGGCGTAATAGCGGCAGGCGGTCGGGCGGTCGGCATAGACGCTGCAGCCCTCGTCAGTGACAAATTGGCACGCCATGGTGTCGTCGCGTGTCTTGAGCTTCAATCCCGGCATGCCATGGCCGTCCATTTCAAACGGGACGGTATGCTGATGGAGAAATTCAAACGACTTGAGCCCCAGATGATTTTTCAGGCGCAGGACATCGTAGGGAGTGAGCGTTATGTCGATGCTCTGGCAGCATTTGTTGAAACAGGCAATGCCCTTGTGGCAATTGAACTCGAATGTGTCGTCGAGTTCGAGCCTGATTGGGGTGATGGGGCTCTTGGCCAGGAGATCGGAAAAATCGAACTTGTCTTGCATGACGAACCCTCAACTTGGCCTGATTGGCCTGAGAACGGTTTGACTCTGGACACCGGGCAACGTGGTACGCCGGGGGTGCAAAGGCAAAACGTCCAGACTATCCAGAGAAAAAAGGGTCCGGGCAGTGCTGCCCGGACCCTTGTACTGCGCAGACTACCCGACGGCTTAGTGGCCGGTGGCGGTGGGCTTCGCTACCAGGTCCACGTGCGGTTTCTTGAAGACTGTCCACTTCTTGGACTTCCTGTCGTAGGTGGAGTTTACGAAGCACTTCCAGTTCTTCTCATCGATGAAGTTGAAGTCCATGCGATAATAGAAGCCAGGGTAGCGCGACTCCTCGCGGAACTGAATATGCTTCATGTGCGCCTCAGCGGTGAGAACGCGGTGGTAGTTCTCCCATGCGCGAAGCAGTTCATGCAGGTCCTTGGCGCGCATCTTGAGTGCGTCTTCCTTCAGCATTTCAAGCTTTTCCTCGCACACCCCGAGCATCTTGGCGTTGGTCTGGTACCAGGTCGCCACGCCCGCGCAGTACTCGTCCATGATCTTCTGCAGACGGAACTGCAGCATTTTGGGCGTGATGTAGTGCGGGTTGATGTCGATTGCAGTGGTGTAATCCTTGTGCTGCAGAAAGGTGCGCACCGGCCGGTAGATCTCTTCCACCAGATCGTTGACCGGTGTATCCAGCTCTGGCTTCCAGCTCTTGTTGTCGAGCGCGAACTTGATCATGCCCTTGGCCGCGATACGGCCCTCAGCATGTGAGCCGGAGGAGAACTTGTGACCGGATGCGCCCACGCCGTCACCGGCAGTAAACAGACCCTTTACAGTGGTCATGGAACGGTAGCCCCAGCTCCACTCCTTCGGTGCTCCCAAGTCTTCCGGGCCGGAGACCCAGATCCCGCAGCAGCCGGAGTGAGAACCCAGCAGGTACGGTTCGGTAGGCATGAGCTCGGAGGGCTTCTTCTCGGGTTCGATGTTTTCGCCGGCCCATACGCCAGCCTGGCCGATGCACATGTCGAGAAAATCTTCCCAGGCCTCGGCCTCGAGATGCTTGATCTCTTTCGGAGTCATGGTCTCAGCGAGCTTGGCAAGCGCCGCCGGGGTGTCCATGTAGATCGGGCCGCGGCCTTCCTTCATCTCGTGCATCATCAGGTGATTGCGCAGGCAGGATGCCGGCACCGCCGCCAGGCCGTAGGGCGGGTACTGCTTGAGCATCTCCTTGTTCTTGTCCATGTATACTTCGCCGAAGGCGTTGACGGCTTTGGCTTTGAACAACAGGAACCAGGCGCCCACCGGGCCGTAGCCGTCCTTGAAACGAGCGGGCACGAAGCGGTTTTCCATCATGGTGAGCTCCGCGCCAGCCTCAGCGGCCATCGCGTAGGTCGAGCCGGCATTCCACACCGGGTACCAGGCGCGGCCCGTGCCTTCGCCCACGGAACGTGGACGGAAGATGTTCACGGCGCCACCGGCGGCCAGCAGGCAGGCCTTGAACTTGTACACGAACACCTTATGCTCGCGCACGGAAAAGCCTACGGCGCCTGAAACGCGCTGTGGGTCGTTCTTGTCGTTGACGAGCTTGACGATGAAGACACGCTCCTGAATGTTGTCCATCCCCAGAGCTTTTTTAGCGGCTTCGGCGACGATCACTTTGTAGGACTCGCCATTGATCATGATCTGCCACTTGCCGGAGCGCACCGGCTTGCCGCCGTCCTTGAGCAATTTGCCTTCGTCGCCGGGTTGCTTCCAGATCGGCAGACCCCATTCCTCGAACAGATGCACGGAGTCATCGACGTGGCGGCCCACGTCATATGCCAGATCGTCACGGGTGATTCCCATGAGATCGTTGGCGACCATGCGTGCATAGTCGGCGGGGTCCTGACCACCCATGTAGGTGTTGATCGCGGACAGGCCCTGAGCCACTGCACCGGAACGGTCCATGGCAGCTTTGTCGACCAGCTTGATCTTCAGGCCAGTGCCTTCAGTCCAGCGCATCATCTCAAAGGCGCAGCCGCACGCGGCCATGCCGCCGCCGATAATGAGGAGGTCGACTTCCTCCTCAACTACCTGCGGGTTCCCAAAAGTTGCTTCTGTAGACATATTTCCACCTTCCAATTTGTTCGCGCCCGGCCGGGACAACTACGGCCCCTCTTGGCCGGTCACGGGTTGAAAAACCTTACTTGGCGTGCAGCAGCTGGCTGCGGTCGCACTTGTACGCAGCTCCCTCGGTGAACAGGACCGGAGTGTTGATGTCCTTGATTTCCGGCTTGGGCTTGTTCGCGTAGGGGTTGATCGAACCCTCTGCAGTGGTGCGGATCGGGAACTTGAAGCGCTTCATGTTGCCGTTGCGGAACTTGATCGTCCACATGATTGAATCCGTGCCACGCAGCGGCTGCACCGAACCGCCAAGCGGGACGACATCGGCGTAGTGACGCACTTCGATCGCATTCTGCGGGCAGATCTTGACGCAGGAATAACACTCCCAGCACTGTTCCGGCTCCTGGTTGAACGCCTTCATGGCATGGCCAGTCATGGAACCGTCCTTGTCCAGCAACATCAGGTCATGCGGGCAGATGTACATGCAAGCGGTCTTGTCCTGACCCTTGCAGCCATCACATTTGTCAGTACGTACGAATGTTGGCATGGTTACTCTCCATCTTTAGGTTGAACTTAGGTACTGGCCTGTATCTGTTCCGGAATCGCGCCTCGTGGGCGGCTTTTCGCCTCAGCTGACGGCTTCCGGGTTACTTCGCCGAATGGCCGCTCAGCTTGACTTCGACACGTTCATGATCCTGAAGGCCGGCGTAATATTTGCGCAGGATTTCCAGCACTTCGGGACGGCTGAACTCCGCCGGAACCGGTGCGCCCTCGGACAACGCCTTGCGCAGTTTCGTTCCGGATAACAGCAAGCGATCACCAGCCTCATGCGGGCAGGTGCGTGCGCTTGCCATACCGCCGCACTTGAAGCACCAGAAGGTCCAGTCGATCTTCAGAGGCTTGGTCTGCAGTGCGTTCTTCGGGATCTCGTCGAAGATCTTGTGGGCGTCGAACGGTCCGTAGTAATCGCCGACACCAGCGTGGTCGCGGCCGACGATCAGATGCGAGCAGCCGTAGTTCTGCCGGAACAGCGCATGTAGCAGTGCCTCGCGCGGGCCGGCATAGCGCATGTCGAGCGGGTAGCCGGACTGCACCACTGTATTCTTGACGAAGTATTTGTCAATCAACGTGGAGATGGCGTCAGAACGTACTTCTGCCGGGATGTCGCCGGGCTTGAGTTTGCCGAGCAGCGAATGAATCAGCACACCATCCAGGGTCTCCACAGCGATCTTAGCAAGGTATTCGTGCGAGCGGTGCATGGGGTTGCGCGTCTGGAACGCCGCAACGGTTGACCAGCCCTTTTCCTCGAACAGTTTGCGGGTCTGGGCCGGAGTCATGTAGTTGGGGTATTTCTTGGGGAATTCACCCTCGGAAAGAACCTTGACCGGTCCGGCAAGGTTCACTTCTCCCTGCTCCATGACCATTTTAACGCCGGGGTGCTCGAGATCGGTGGTCTTGTACACCATCATGCATTCGTGGGCCTTATCGATGGCGTATTTCTCGGTGACTTTCATCGTGGCCATCGTTTCGCCCGAATCCTTGTCGACCAGAGCGATGTCCGAGCCGGTCTTGATGCTGTCGGCGGTCGCCTTATCCGTAGACAGAGTGATCGGGATTGGCCAGAACAGGCCATTGGCCATTTTCATGCCATCGCAGACGCCTTCCCAGTCGGCGCGGGTCATGAATCCTTCGAGGGGAGTGAAGCCGCCGATGCCAATCATGATCAGGTCACCGGTTTCACGCGAGGAAATCTTCACTTTCGGCAGAGATTTCGCGTGCTCCAGCCCGGCCTTGAGCGCAGCGCCCTCGAGCAACAGAGGTTTGAGGGTGTCGCTGCCGTGCGGTTTTACCAGTTTTGCCATCTATTTATTTCCTCGTTACGACGCCAGTTACACGGATGAACTCACCACCGTTCTCGAAAATGGGAGCAAGAACCCTTTGCCGGAATCCAACCTTGCCCTGGGCAAAGGACTTCGAATCGGAGGCGAAATAACAGGTGACTTTATAGCGTTAAGTGGTCCAAAACTAATTAGTATTACTGCGGTCGTACATAAAGCACGTTTATTTATAGTTATTTCAAACTTGAGGCTATTTTACTGAGGGTCGGAAACCGGCCAGTTATCCCAAACACCACTTGTAAGAACCGGCAGTTTAGCGCATTTTGCACAAGTGACCGAAATATGTAGCGACTGGTCCTTAGTATAAAAAAGGTCGGGGAAGGCCGCGACGTGAGTCAAGACGGTGTGTGGCCCCCAGCTATACTTCCTCGTAAGTCAATGAATAGACTGCGGGACAAAGTCCGGGAACCGCCAAAGCGAATCCGTGCAGAAACCCGGTTCGGCGCCGATGGCACCTCTTTTCTCGGATAGGAACGATGTCAAACAAGCTGTCCCGCCGAGATTAAGCTCCAGACAGGTATTGATCCATGAATACCATCAACGTGCGTTATTTCGCAGGTATCCGTGAAAAGTTCGGGAGGGGCCAGGATGTTGTTAACGCAGACGGGATCCGGTGCGCGGCCGATGTTTGGCACCGCGTCTCCGGTGTTTCCAGCGTCTCCGCTCCGATCAATGTCCTGGTGGCAGTCAACCAGGAATATGCACCGATGGATCATCCCGTACGCGCCGGCGATGAAGTGGCCTTTTTCCCTCCGGTGACAGGGGGCTAAAGATGGTTCGAGTGCAGCGACATCCCTTTGATCCATGGGCAGAAATCGCCGCCCATGAGCGCCAATACCCACAGTGGGCCGGCAAGTACGGTGCGACTGCGGTTTTCGTGGGAAGCCTAAGGGACTTTAACCAGGGGCATACGGTGGCTGCGATGACTCTGGAGCACTACGCCGGCATGACGGAAAAGCACCTTGATAAGGTGAGCCGAGAAGCGATCGCCCGGTGGGAGATTTTGGACCCCCTGGTTATCCACCGTTATGGGCCGTTAGCGCCTGCCGATCCCATTGTGTTGGTGGCGGTCTGGTCTGCCCATCGTGATGGAGCCTTTCTGGCCTGTCGCTATATTATCGATGAGCTCAAGACCCGTGCCCCATTCTGGAAACACGAGGAAACAGACATCGGTCGACGCTGGGTGGTCCCGGAATAGTGCCGATTCGACTGCGCCCGCATCAGGGTGTTGCCACGGTCGTGTCGGCCGTCGGGTTCAGGGGTGATTTCTTGAGTTGACGGTAACGTGCTAAGTCAGCCGCGGCCTGCTGGCGGACTGCTGCTTCCTCCTGCTGTTCCTTTTCGATGGTTGCCTCATGGGTGGCGATCTGTGCCCGGGTGTCGGCGATAATCGTGGCTGTGCCGGCCGCAGCGGCCTTGTTCCGGGACGCTTGCGCGGTTTCCTCTGCCTGCAACCGCGGAAGAGTTGCACGCAAGGATTTCAGCGTGTCTTTTTCACCCTCGATTAACCCCTTGATATCAGAAATTTTGCGGTCGCGTACGTAGGTAATGTCGTTCTCGCTGGCGTACATCGACAGCAGTATACGGTCCTTTCTCGCCTGCGCCCTGACTTTTTGTGTCGCTTTTTCCGTCTTTGCCAACGTGGCGGCGTGTTCCTTGAGCTGCGTGGGTGTCAGGGGTGCAGCCAGCTCTTTGGTCTTTACTCCGGAATTAGTGATCTCGATCACCTTGGAGTGCGCGCAAGCCCGACCGGCGGTGTCCCCGTAATGCCACTCGCCGTTGGCGTCGCGGCACTTTTTGATGACGAAGCCCGGTTCGGCGAAGCCTGGCTTCAGCCCCAGTGTTACCAACAGGAAACAGACCGCAACTATGGTATGTTTGAAGTTCATGGACAGGATTGTTCTCTCAGTGGCCCGCTACTCAAGACTAGGGCCACGGACTAAAAAGTCAACGGCTGGAGACCCCAATCCGCCGACCGTGCAACGGCAGCCGCCGGGCGTGGAGACGGCTGCGGGTTGGCAAGGCCCATTGCCACTGCCGTTGGTGCAGGCAGGTCGGTAACCTGTCCGCATGGGCGCGTGGTCACAGCAGGTCCTGCTGTTGCTTGTGGCGTTGGCGGCGAACAGTTTTGCCGCGTTCGCCGGAGGCGGGGCGGGCCTGCTGCAGTTTCCGGCACTGATATTGCTGGGGCTGCCGTTTGCCGTCGCGTTGGCAACCCACAAAGTGGCGACTGTGGCGCTGGGTATCGGTGCGACGCTGCGCCATCTGCGCGAGCGCTCGCTCGATCGACGCTTCTCACTGTTCATTCTGGCCTGCGGCATGCCCGGGGTCGCCTTGGGTGCAGTTGCAATCCTGCACGTTCCTGCGGGCGTTGCGCAAACGCTGCTGGGCGTGCTGACCATCGGGCTTGGAATCTATTCACTGTCCAATCGTCGGCTCGGGCAGGAATACACGCTGCGTAATCGCGATGTTCGCGGCTGCATTGGCGGTGGTGCGGGCCTGTTCGTGATCGGTTTCCTGAACGGTTCTCTCACATCTGGCACCGGGCTTTTTTGCACGCTGTGGCTGATCCGGTGGTTCGGGCTGGACTACCGCAGGGCAGTTGCCTATACGCTGGTCCTGGTAGGGGTTTTCTGGAACGGAACAGGCGCATTTACCTTGGGTGCGCTCGGGCAGGTCCGCTGGTCCTGGGTTCCGGCGCTGCTCGCAGGTTCGCTGCTGGGAGGTTATCTTGGAGCGCACTGGGCAATTACCAAAGGTAATCGCTGGATCAAGCATGCCTTTGAAGCGATCACGATTGTGGTTGGCATCAAGCTTCTGACATGAATTTGTGCCACCGGTGCGGCATGCGTTGCGTTCATGCCGCTTTCCTCTTACTCTTTGCGCGGTTCCAACTGCATCCGGTCGGGGTGAAGGTCTTCCATGTTTGATTGGCTTTTCCGCTGGCGCCGGCGTAGGCGCACGCTGGATCGCACCGGCGAGTTCCGCAATGTTCTGGGTACCGGTGCGGTGTTTCGCGGCAGTTGGATGGGTGCCGAAAACAGCACTGTGTACGGTACCGTGGAAGGCGACGGCGAGCTAGAGGGTAGTCTGGTGCTGGCGCCAGGTTCGCATTGGAAGGGCGCCATCACGGCAGTCCATGTACTTGTCGCTGGACGGGTCGACGGGGACGTGGTGGCGCATGAGAAGCTTGAACTTGCCCCTAGCGCGCATGTTGTTGGTAACCTGACGAGCCGCAGGATCGCTATTGCCGAGGGCGCCGTCTGCGAAGGCATGATCCACGCGCTGCAGGATACTAGCACCACCCATTTCCGCGAGCGTCGCAACGCGACTGGTTGATGCGCACGGCGCCAGCATGGGCAGTACTAGCGACGGCGCGCGCTGGCAGGATTCAGGCACCGTAAAGCGTGCGGTAGGCGCGGATGGCCTCCAGGTGCCGGTGCAGCACCGCGTCTGAGGCAAGATAATCCACCAGGGTATCGAGTGTGATGATACTCGCGATCCTCAGGCCGTAACGCGTTTCCGCTTCTGCAACTGCCGAGACGGTTCCGAACCCACGTTCCTGCCGGTTCAGTGCAATGACTACCCCGGCTGCGAATGCGCCGGCGCTCCGGATGATTTCCACTGATTCCCCGATGGAAATGCCAGCGGAGATAACGTCATCGACGATCAGCACCGCTCCCTGCAACGGCGACCCCACGATCATTCCGCCCTCGGCATGATCCTTGGCTTCCTTGCGGTTGAAGGCGTAGGGAACGTCGCGCCCATGGTGATCGGCAAGCGCAATGGCAATGGAGGCCGCCAGCGGGATACCCTTGTAAGCAGGTCCATAGATCATGTCGAACTGCAGTCCGGAATCCAGGATTGCATGCGCATAGAAACGACCGAGCTGTGCCAGGCGGTGGCCTGTATTGAACAGGCCGGTATTGAAAAAGTAGGGGCTGCAGCGTCCGGACTTGAGCGTGAACTCGCCGAAGCGCAGTGCCCCGGAACTGACGGCGAAGTCGAGGAATTCCTTCTGATAGCCGCGAATCATCTTGAGCCCCATAGCTGCTGCTGCTGGTTTCTTGGTGTCGGATTATAACCGGCGACAGGTGTCAGCGTGCGACTGCCTATGGACTCGGTCCAAAGGCTAGGAGGTGCTGCTGGCGATCTGTCCAACCACCTTTCCGTCCAAATGTCGCGGCGCTACGCGCGATATCCGGGTTCCGGTAGCGCAAGTGAAGGCAGGGTCGCCGGTTTGACGGGAATGCATGCTGAGCCTTCCAGGCCAGATAGGATGGTGCAGCGCTTTATGGCTGGGTGACCATCAGTCTCTGCTGCCTGAGAGCTGTGCAGACCACAGGACTAAGGGCCGGACCTGGACGACGTTTTGCTTGAGTACCCGGGCACAGTCGGGAATTACCTGGCCGGTGAAGGTTGTGGCAAGGATGTCTGCAGCAGCACCCCGCAACGTATTCGCGCCAGGATCGTGGCCGCTGCCGCAAAAAAATTCAGCGCACTCCAGGTGTATGCCGGATCAGCATGTCCAGCTGGTCAGGCGGATTGTGGAACGATACCAGTAGCCAGTCTGTCACTGAAGCCGGTATGGGTCTCGAGTTTTGAGCGCGCACCCCCTGTCCGGCGGGACGTACCTTGCATCGTTGCCGACTTTGGCGATTTCCGTGTAGCCCCGGTGAACAAAAGGCGTGCCGGGCGTAAACTGGAGATTCCGGGTGCTGTTCGTCAGCGATTCCTGCATCTCCGAACAGGGTAATGAGCTGCAAGAGGAAGGATGAAAATTATCACCCTCAATGTCAACGGCATCCGCTCCGCGGCGTCCAAGGGGCTTTTTTCTTGGCTCGCGCGTCAGAGGGCGGATGCGGTTTGCGTCCAAGAAATCAAGATCCAGGAGGACCAGCTTACGCCGCAGATGTGCGCGCCGGGAGGTTATCGCGGTTTCTTCAGTTTTGCCGAGAAGAAAGGCTACGCTGGGGTAGGCCTTTATAGCAGGAAGCCGCCGGATCGTGTGCACTACGGATTTGGTTCCAGTGAGCACGACGGCGAAGGGCGCTATCTCCAAGCAGATTTCGGTGCACTCAGCATCGTTTCGTTGTATCTGCCGTCGGGCTCCGCCGGTCCCCATCGACAAGAATCCAAGTATCGATTTATGGAGCAGTTTCTGCCACACCTAAGGAAATTGCGCACGGACGGCCGCGACTATGTTCTGTGCGGTGACTGGAACATCGCGCACAAAGAGATAGACTTGAAAAACTGGCGCAGCAACCAGAAGAACTCGGGATTCCTGCCCGAGGAGCGTGCCTGGCTCTCAACGGTGTTCAATGAGATCGCATGGGTGGATGTTTTCCGCAAGCTCAACGCCAGACCGGATCAGTATACCTGGTGGTCCAACCGCGGCCAGGCCTGGACCAAGAACGTCGGCTGGCGCATCGATTACCAGATCGCTACGCCCGGCATTTCCGCAAAGGCGATGAAGGAGCGCATATACAAGGAAAAGCGTTTTTCCGATCATGCTCCATTGATTATCGACTACGAGTGGGAGCTGTGACAAGCTGTGTGTGTCGACACCCGCAGCTTGCAATATTTCAGGAAAAGCAGATTCCCTGGCGCGCGAGTTGTAAGAACCTGAAGGTATACCGATGACCCGTGTGAAATTATACAGTACCGGAATTTGTCCCATCTGCCAGAAAGCCAAAGGACTGCTCGAGAAGTGGAATATCCCGTTCACCGAGGTGCGCATCGATCAGGACCGCGCTGCAATGCGGGAATATTCCCAGGTTACCAACGGCGCGCGCACTGTTCCGCAGATTGTCATTGATGGCCGATGCATCGGCGGATTCACGGAATTGACCGAGCTGCACATGGAAGGTGCGCTGGATACGCTCATGGAGCGGGCACGAGACGATGCTGTGGGTTGAAGCTGCGCGGGTGCACATTTGCCCAGACGCGATGCATCTTTTTCTGGACAGTCAGTGCATGGCCCTGCCGGATGTGGTTCCTGCATTCTGCGCTGCGCGCACGCGTGCCACGGCGATCGCTGCCACGACAAGTCCGGAAAGTATCGAGAAGACCACCACTGCAAAGAGCTCTATCCAGTCTCCAACGTGCCCGGGATGGAGCAGACCGGTCAGCGGTGCGACCAGGTTGAATCCACCGGCCGGTGCGTGATGCAGTGATCCCAGGGCCTTGAGTGTCGCAAACGATAGCGCTGCCAACGCAAAGGCTATCAGGCCACCGCCGAGGCCACGCATTATGATTGCCCCGAGGGTCAGCGTGCGTGCAGGCGCGGTGGCCAGCGCATCGATGCACGGCTCACGTGCGCCCAGCGGTGAAAAGCGCTGCAGCATGATCAGGCCCGGTATTCCGATCACCATCGTGAACAGGAAGAAATCGCGCCAACCAAGCGTTGCCACCATGATTCCGGTCACGGGTCCGGCAAGGATGCGCGGTAGTGCGAAGATGCTCGAGAACAGGGCATACTGCGTTGCCGAATATTCCTTTTGCGTCATACGCAGCAACAGCACGCTGAATGCGCCCGTGCCCATGCCGGTGGCGAGGCTCTCGAACCCTATGGAGCCGTACATGACCCAGCGATTGACACCGATAATGGCTACCAGCACGTAGCCGAAGTTCGATAGCAGCTGCAACACACCAAATGTCCACAACGCATTGCCCAAGCCCATCGCCGTGGTCAGCGCCCCACCAAAGAACGTTCCCGCGAGGGTCGCGGCCAAGCCAATGGTGGCTGTCGCTACGCCGACGTCGAAATCATTGAACCCCACCTGCACCAGGAACGGCCGCACCAGGGCGCCTGAGAAATTGTCGGCGAGCTTGTAGAGGATCAGGAACGCCAGCAGCTCCAGTGCCCGTTGTTTCGCCAGGAACCCGACCAGCGGCTCCCACACCGCGGCCCGCAGCGTCTGCGGTGCGTGGATCTTGTCGGTTCCGCTAGCCGGCGAAAACCATGTCACGAACATCATCGGTATGTACAGTGCCGCGATTACGCAGAACATGATTGGCCACGACCACAGTCCGGCGAGGGTAATGGTTAACCCGCCGGCGACGAACATGGCGGCGCGATAGATTGCGATACGTGCGCCCACCGCAATCCCCTGCTCCTCCGGGCGTAGGATCTCGACCGCGTATGCGTCGATTGCAATATCCTGGCTCGCCGACGCGAAAGCGATCGCGAGCGTCAGGGCGCCTGTGATCCAGATTGCATCCGCGCGCGCGGCCACGCCACCGAGCAGCAGGGTGGTCAGCAGAAGCATGATCTGCCATAGGAGGGTCCAGCCCAGTTTGCGGCTGAGTCTGGGGATGGGGAGGGTGTAGCGGTCGATCAGGGGTGACCACAGGAATTTGAAGCTCCACGGTGCCTGCGCGAGGGTGAAAAGACCGATGACCCTGATGTCCACCCCTTTGCGCGCAAGCCATGTAGGGATGGCGATCCAGACGAGACCAAGTGGAAGGCCCGAAGCAAAGGACAGTAGGCTCACTGCGGCGGTGCGCCGGCTGCGCGTTGCCAGCCAAAGTGCCTGCCAGGTACGCGGACGGTCAGGCATGGGTATTGCGGGAGTCCAGCCAGTGATTGGTGGAGTGACTATTGGCGGCGTCGCCGACGGCTGCGTGCCGTGGGTCCTCGTGCGTCATATGCATCCGCATGATGGGCAGGACGTGTTGTACCATTCGGACTCGACCAAGTAAATGTGGCTGGGGCAGCCATATCGGTCCATGCCGTCTGCAGATTTTGGATCAGCCCGGATCTCATCGGCCGAGATCAGTAGGATTTGAGAAGACCCTGTCTGACTTGTATTCGCCCGGCCGTGGCGGTACTCAAAACCATTTGAAACCCTATCAATGTGCGGCACCCTTCCCAGCCGTATTAAGCCCGGAAGAGGAAGTTCGGTGACGTTCGCGAATGATGTGATTGTACCGTCCCCTGCCTCAGCCACAGAATCTGGGCGTTCCACTGCGACGATTTGTGATGCGCCTGCGGGGCTGGCCGATGCGGACTTTCGCCTCGCAGCGCTGCAGATTCCAGGTATTTCCTTTCTAAAGCCGTACGCCTGTCCGATGGCCCCACTCAATGTACTGAAGCCCTGTCGGCGTTACCACCGCGTTATGAACGGGGAGCCTTATCTCTGATCTCTGAATAAGCAGTTGGTGGCCACTTCAGTGTCAGTTCCGGCCATTTTCCATCGATTTTCTCAGTAGGGTTGAAATCAGTGTTGGCATGGCCTTTGCTTTTCCTTGGAATAACACAAGATTGGTGGCATCGGGCCATTGGAGGTCTTCAATGAGATTTCCGAACTTCTCTATGAGAGTGATTGCTTACTATCACGAAAACACTGTTCTGGCTAGAACTGGGTTTATGGCAGTTGGTTTCTGGTTGGCCGCTTTGGCAATAATGGCCACCCCAGCCGGAGCATCCGATGCTCCGCTTGCAAGTACGACTGTCAATTTACCGCTGTTCACGCAGAGCTCAGCATCTGGCGACCGTCTGTATCAGCAGGCGCTTATGCAGTTCAACAAAGGTCATCATGACCGGGCAGCGCTATTGTGGCGGTTGTTGGCCAAGGACGGCAATCGCGATGCCCAGTTTGCGCTCGGCGAACTTTATGCCAATGGTGACGCCCAGGCGGGCATAGACCGTAACCTAGGCATGGCCGCTCAATGGTACCGGCGTGCAGCGAAACAGGGGCATATCACTGCGCAATATAACCTCGGGGTGTTTTATGCCAGTGGTGCCGGCGTGCCATATGACTTGCGCCAGGCGGCGCGGTGGTGGCGCCTGGCCGCACTCCAGGGCCATATTCAGGCACAATTCAACCTCGGGCTGCTGTATGCCCAGGGTACCGGTGTCGATCCGAATCCGGCAGAGGCTGTGCGGTGGTGGGGCATGGCCGCGGAACATGGTTATGCTCCCGCGCAATTCAATTTGGGACTTATGTACATCATGGGAGAAGGTGTGCAAGAAAGCCGCACTCAGGCCGTGCATCTGTGGCAGTTATCCGCCAGGCAGGGTTTCGGGCAGGCGATACAGGCCCTGAAAGTCCTGAAATCTCCTCGGTAATTCTCCAAGCTGCTCTAGGGGAATACTGAAAAATATTTATAATACATACTGTTACATAGAAACGGTTGGCTTCTGCTTGTCCCCACGATACCGTCGCCAGCAGCTGCGGCGGCGGTTACACCTTCTTCCATGTTGCGGTCCGACGCAGTTCGCAGCAAAATGGGACCCGTCACACGAAGCGTCAGGTCTTAGCCCTGCGCGATAGCCACAATATTTCCACTTGGAAAACTAAATGAGAGGAGAAGGACATGACAATAAGATCTATCACGCGAGGCAGCGTAGCGCTTGGTCTTGCGCTTGCTATCATGGGGTGGTGCGTGAACGCCCTGGCGTCGGAGAAGTACGGGGTCTTCGAGCGCATACTTGATGCCTCGGGCAACTTTGCCCAGACGAACCAAGCCCTAGAGAAAAGTCTCGCGGCGTCCCACTTGGTCCTGCATGCGACGGATAATATCGCAGTACCTCATAACATCCAGCAGGCACGGGTTTATATCCTGACCTCGCCCACGTACGAAAATGCTGCCAAGGACATGGCGCCCAATACAATCTCGGCCCAGATTCTGCGGGTTGCGGTCTACACCTATGGCCCCGGCAAGAAAACCGAGATTGACATGGCAAACCCAGTTGCCTTGGCGATGGTGTATTACGCCAAGTCGAAGGAGTACGAGCAGATGATCGCGGCGGCCAAGGCTGCGTCGCAGGAGATCATGAACGCCGTGGACCAGGTGCCGGGAACGCCAGTCGCGATCCAGCTCGCTCCGCTACGTTCTGCCAGTGACCTCAATAGTTTCGATGGCGATGGCCCGGCTAAAATGATGGCCGATTGGGACAACTGGCATGAGAGTCAGGATACTGTTTTCAAGGCCAAGTCGGAAAACTTCGCGGCGACCGTCGCTAGGGTTTCCGCTGCGCTGAACGCCAGTACCCAGGGTGCGGATAAAGCGGACAACTCCGACGCTTGGCACGTTGTTGCAGAGGTTCCCGTGGGGCCCAACGCTGTCTGGTTCGGAATCGATAATGCCTATACCCAGAACAAGTGCATCCGGATTAACTCGCAATTCCGCAGCCGCGGCAAGACTAAGGATGCACCTTTCCCTGGCGTAGACCATGCACCGGCGCTGCCGCTTGAGGTGCTGGTGATCAACAACGGGAAACACGTGCAGGTGGCGCAGTACGGCGAGATGTGGCGCATGCAGCTGTACTTCTGGGATTCCGG
>VFSW01002623.1_pt1 | contig 27179 bp, 24 predicted proteins | sample 5358111 | NCBI WGS metagenome assembly VFSW01 (sample SAMN11554181, study PRJNA540505) | mine drainage metagenome | isolation source: sediment from site ElyBrook_90M | place: USA: Ely Copper Mine, Vershire, VT | collected 2017 | reverse complement strand
CCAAAGCCGGATTTCCCCCTCCACAGCCACGCGCCTGTCTGGGCGCCCAAAAACGCGGCGCGCGGACCTCTGCGGTCGGTGCGCCTTCATGATTCGATTCGATGGTGCGCGCGATCAGATGCTCAGGTGATACAGCTCCGCGCAGTTGTCATGCAGCACGTAGTTCTTCTCGTCCTCGTTCATGTTCGCGGTCTGCTTCTCCAACACATCCTGTGACCATGGCCACGTCGAGTCACTATGCGGGAAGTCGTTGGCCCACATCAGGCGGTGGATGTTGCACATGTCCTTCATCTTGAACGCGACCCAGTCATCCTGGAACGTGGTGTAGATGTTCTCGCGGAAGTACTCACTCGGCATCTTCGTGAGCGTGCCGGCGGGCAGCCAGTACCGATGGCGATCGTAGGCGTGGTCCATCCGGTACATGTAATGCGGAACCCATCCGGCGTCGGCCTCGACGCACACCACTTTGAGTTTCGGATGGCGCTCGAACACGCCGCCGAGGATGAAGGTGCCCATGATGTCCTGGCAGCCGCGGATGATCGACAGAAAGCCGTTGAGCTTCGGGCCGCGGGTTTTGAAGTTGTCCTGGCTGCTGGTCAGGATGTGGAAGCTTAGCGGCATCTCGAGATCGATCGCCGCCTCGTAGAAGGGTGCGTAGACCGGGCTGTCGTAATCCTCGACCTGCGGATTGCCGGGCATCATGACGCCCTTCAACCCGAGCTCCTTCATCTTGCGCAGATCCTCGATGCCTTCCTCGACCGAGCGCATCGCGGTCTGCCCGACGCCGATTAAGCGATCGGGATGCACACTGCAGTACTCCGCGATCCACAAATTGTAGGCATCAAAACACGCCTTCTTGTAGTCATAGTCGCGATGATTGCAGAGGATCATGCCGACGGTGGGGTAGATGACCTCGGCGGAGACGCCATCACGATCTTGATCGGCGAGGCGCGCGTTGGGATCCCATCCGCCCTTGTGCAGGTCTTCGAACTTCGCGCCGAAGATGCGCAACTTCTCGGCATCGATGCCGGCAGCGGCCGCGAGGCCGATCGTCACCGGACGCGGGAAATCCTTGACGATGAAGACGTCGCCGAGCTTCTCGTCGCGCACCATGTGCGGCGCGGTGTCCTTGTACTTGTGGTCGATCCGGTCCACGTAGGTGCCGGCCGGCTCAGTGATGTGGGAATCCGCGGATATGATTGGCTTCTTCATTCTTGCTCCTCGATTTTTTCCGTCGCTGGAAAACTTACCGGGAATTTTCTCTACGATCTTAGATAGCGGATGCTCGTGGCCTTTGACAAACCGACTATCTTAACTGCATCGGTCAGGTTCAAAACGCGTTCTCAGGCGGGAGGCCCAGCGCATGACGCCCAAGCGCTTCGGACACCCGGTCCGGGTGCGCGTTGATGTGCAGCGGCATCGCCTGGAAGTCGCGATAGCGCCGCTCGAAGGACTGCCCTTCCCGCAATCCATTGCCGCCGAGCACGCGCAGGATCAGTCGCATCGCATCGTCGCACAGCCGCAAAGCCATCATGCTCGCGCCGAGCTGTTCGAGGTAAGCGGTCTCGGTGGGAATTTGATGCGCCGCGATGCGCGTGTCGGTCTTCGCGCATGCGTCATAGATCGTGGCGCGCGCCGCGCCGATGATCGCGACGGCCTGACCCAGGTTTACGTGGATGGTGGGTCGCTCATCCATCTTGACCCCCATGATTGCAATGCGTCCCTTGATGCCGCTGCATGCTTCCTTGAATGCGGCGTCGGCGACGCCAACCGCCATGCATCCAAGCCATAAGTCCGAGAGTGCAACCCAATCCTCGCGATAACGATGATCGATCATCGGGTAGGATGGATCGCGGAAGGCGACGCGGTAAGGAAGCGGGAACGGCACCACCGACGCGAGAGGCACTCGCGCGCCCTCGTAATAAACGTGGTCGGTCGCCGAGGCGCGCAGACTCATCGCCCTCCAGGTCGGATCGATGCGCACGCCTTTCTGATTGGTACGCACCAACGCCAGCTGCGGCGCGCGCTCACCCTCGAAGACGAAGGTGACACCGGCGTAGTCGGCATAGCGGCCCCCGGAGCCGAAGGAGGCGACGCCGTTCAGCACGACCTCTTCCCCTGCTTTCTTGCCGATCACTCCCGTACCGGCGCCGGCGGGCAGGCATACCCAATGCTGATTCGCCGTTATGCTGCGCAGCAACTCGATGTGAGCAGGCCCAAAAAGCCCGCAGTAGAAGTGGAACACGCAGAGATGGTTCCACAGACACCACGCGGTCGAGCCGCACGCCGCGGCCACCGCTTCCAGCTCGCGTCCCATCGCGGTGATGCTGCTTTCCAGCCCGCCGATGGCTCGCACCGCCGACATCCGCATGACGTCGTTGTTCTTCAGCGCCGTGATCACGGCCGGTGCGACGGAGCGGGAGGTGTCAGCCTCCGGCGCCTGCGCCGCGATCATCGGCAGCAGCGGGGCCACCAGAAGACTATCAGGGGTTTCCATTTTGATGCTCATCGAATTTGCTCTGTGTCGCTATTATTCGATGTGCGTGTCATTTGACAAACAGACCGCATCGCTCGCATAGGTCATTGGTAGTCGGCCGCAGAACGATTACTCCGGGAGCATACATATGAGGATGAAAGACAAGGTCGGTATCGTCGTCGGCGCGGGGCAGACGCCCGGCGAGACAATCGGCAATGGCCGCGCGGCCGCGATCCTGCTCGCGCGCGAGGGCGCCAAGGTGCTGCTGGTCGATCGCGATATCAAATCGGCCGAGGACACCGCCGCGATGATCGCCAAGGAAGGCGGCACCACGAAATGCATCGCGGGCGACTGGACTCGTCCAGCGGACTGCAAAGCCTACATCAAGGCATGTGTCGATGCGTGGGGCCGGGTCGATTTCCTGCACAACAATGTCGGCATCGGCGCGAACGATGCGGCTCCGGAGCGCGTCACCGAGGAGGCCTTCGACCGCATCATCCAGGTCAATCTCAAGGGATGCCTGTTCTCGTGCCAGGCCGCGATTCCGGTGATGCGCGAGCAGCAAGCCGGCAGCATCGTCAATATCTCGTCGCTCGCGGCAACTGCGGGAGCGGTGCCTTTGACGGCCTACAAGATTTCGAAGATCGGCATGAATGCGCTCGGGCAATCGCTCGCGCTGAGCAACGCGAAGTATGGCGTCCGCGTCAATACCATCATGCCCGGTCTGATGGACACGCCGATGGCGATCGAAGGAATCACGCGCGCCAGCGGCCGCCCGCGCGAGGAGGTTCGCGCGCAGCGTGACAAGGCGGTTCCGCTTCGCGGCAAGATGGGCTCCGGATGGGACATCGGCTATGCGAGCCTGTTCCTGCATTCGGACGAGGCGCGCTTCATCACCGGCATCGTGCTGCCGGTCGATGGCGGGCAGGGCGCGAAAGTCGGCTGAGGATTCAAACCGTTACTGCGGGAAAGTCTTCTCGGTGAGGATTCACCGAGCTGCGCAGGCGATGGGTTCAGTGCCAAATTAGCGGTGTCACATATTGCATAGTCTGCAGCGCGGAGCCTATGAGAACCAGGAACGCGCCGTAGCCGCCTAACACTCGGTCCGGCAAGTTGTCGGCCCACCATTCCACTGGGGGGCTCAGGATCGTAACGGTGGTATTCAGAACGCCAACCACCACGCCGATTTGGATGCCGTGCAGCAGGGCTTCAGCGCGCCCGGTCACTGCGCCGCCGATTACGCTGGCAAGACCGATCAGCGCGCCTCTGACAAGATCGCCCCGTACCACTTGCCGCTCCAGGCGCGGCCTCTGGTAGATGCGATACGCGTTCGTGCCGAAGCCGAACTCGTATGCGAGATGCATTGCGACCGTGCTCAGGATGCCGAAGGCGACCCCGAAGTCCCGGCCAACGGTGAGCCATCCGGCCACACCGAAAGCCAACCCGCGCAGGGCCGCCATCGTTGCCCACTCCGATGTAGAAGGGGAAATCCCTCGCGCTCGCCGCTCCAGCTGAAATTGCATCGCGGGTCCCAGAACGAACGCCCCGGCCAGACCGAACCACAGCCCCAGCAGCGCACCATAGCCCAGTCCGAAAATGGCGCTATAAGTGAAGAGTCGCGACAACAGCCGCAGCGGACCGCGTTTTGATCCGAGCAGATCGTACGCGAGATAAAGTCCGCCCAAAGCGTTGAGCACCACCCCCGTGAGGCTCAACAGCGGAATGATCCGGTCCATCCTGAGGAAATGAATTCCCATCGGCGCGATTTAATTTTACAGTCGCGCTGACGAAGTCGAAGCGATCGCTATGCGCCTGCTTCACAAATTTGTAACTGAGGAACGCCTTGACCTGCGCGCCGGATAGACTTACTCTCCGGCGAAACGGCACGGCGCTGGAGAAAGTGGCCGACCTACCTAGAATCATTCCCCTGTTCCCGCTTCCGAACCTGGTTCTCTTTCCTGGAGTAGCGGTTCCGTTGCACATCTTTGAGCCCCGCTATCGCGAGATGATCGCTGACGTCGCGTCGTCGCACGGCATCATCGGCATGATGCTGCTTAAGGGCGAGTGGGAGCGCGACTACTATGAGAACCCTGATACCTTCGCGATCGGATGCGCGGGGAAGATTTCCGAGCTGGTGAAACTTCCCGACGGACGCTTCAACCTGATCCTTACCGGGTTGAGCGAGTTCCGCGTCGTGCGTGAGAATCGCGAGCGCTCATTTCGCCAGGCCGAGGTCGAATGGTGCCCGGTCGACCCTCCGATGGACATCGATGCCGAGGCGATGGAGGGGCTCCGTCAGCTGCTGTTCGAGTATCTAGGGGATACGGCAGCGGCGGCATGGAAGTCATTGGTCGAGCGCGGGCTGCGAGGGGCCGATTTGGTCAACTTCCTTTGTTTTCATATCGATGTTCCCGCCATTGAGAAGCAGACCCTCCTGGAAGCGCGCGGCGCGCGGCTCGATTGCCTGTTCGATGTTCTGACCTTCAAGCTCGAAGAGCGCAAGTTGGGTGGCCCCGGACCGCATGGCGGACCCGGCAGCGTGCAGTAAACCTGCTTCATTAGCGGCACTCAAATACACATATGGTGGGGCCTTGGAATACAGGCCGGATCGTTCGTGTCGCGTCTGCAACAGCTCCGGCACTAATTTGGCGTGTATACAGGAGTCGTGAAGGGTGCCGAATGCCGATCTTGCGGGGCCTAAGGCGACAGGATTGGGCGATATCTTGTCCCAAAATGTTGCGGAAGGGTTCAAAAGAGTCACCGGTGACGCAAAAAGGCTACAAAGCTGCATTGGGAAAGCTTCTCGCAGAAGGCATTTGGGTTCGCATAATGCGAGAACAAAAGGAAAAGATGTTGATATTTGCGAGCTTTAATTCAGGAGAGACGCTCAATACTCGATTGCGATCATTTGTTGCAGCCGTGCAAATCACCCGGGCATAGAGATTGCTTCTGATCGCGCCCAGATTAGATACAAGTTCCGTGGACGAGGCAAGAGGGGTTCGTTCGAAAGGAACAGGGGGATGCCCCATCGGGGCACAGATTGAAAATGGAATGGGAAAACACCGCGATTGGTAACTTGTTCGTGCCCGACGTGCTCACGCCGGAGCAGTTCTACGACAGCCGCCGCGACGACAGCAACATTCGTCCGGTCAAGAAGCTGATGATGGCCATCCTCGAAGATGCGCTGCGCTGCTTCCAGAACAATTGCGACGCCAAGGGCGGATCGCGTAAGCGGCTGTTCCAGGAGGCCGAGCACTGGCTCTGCGGCGAGGGTGGCGAGGGACCATTCTCGTTCGAAATGGTGTGTGAAACCTTGGGAATCGAGCCGAGCTTCCTGCGCAACGGTCTCAAGGAATGGCGCCATCAGCAGCTCGAGGGCAACTCGGCCCGCCGGCTCGCGCGGCGTTCCCCGGTGGTCCGCACCGGACGTATCAGCGCGCCTTCACGCCGCAATTCGAAAGCTGCGCAGCAAGCTTCGTAAGCTGGCCGCGTCCCTAAATCCGCATAGATAAAGAGGCGGCACCGAGCGCATAAGCGTTCGGTACCGCCCTTCCATTAAATCCAGAGCCCGCCTACGAGCCCGTCGCCCAAGACAATCCTATCGATTGCCTTGCGGCTGATTGCCCAGAGCCGCGCCCGTCGTTCCCGGCCCGGTAGCGCCCGGTCCGCTATAGGGCTGACCGCCAGGTCCCGGCATGGTCGCATTGCCGACCATCGCCGCACCGCTAGGCGGAGGCGGAACGTAGCCCTTGGGCTGCGACGCAGTAAACGCCTCGCAGGAAGCGATTTCCTCGGGGGTTACGTTCTCGTGGGACATGATCTTCTCGTCATCCCACTTAAGCTTGGTCTTTTCCAGATGAATGCCCGGGCACTTCACCTGAAGGTTGAAGTCGCGCATCCCGGTCTGGCCGGCTGCTCCCGCACCCGCAGCCGAGCTTGCCCCACCACCGGCGGGTGCTCCCGCGCCGCCACCGGATGGCGCACATCCCGCGACCAGAACTGCCAGCCCGGAAGCCAGCGCAAAGCTAATCGTGCGTTTCATCGCATCCTCCTTCGATCTATGGGAGCAACTCCTCCCCCGATACTCGCCGTTCGGTTTCGATGTACCCAACCCATCTCCCGAAACTGCGACAAAAATACACTAGGATTTAAAATTAGCAACCCCCCCGAATTGTGCAGCAAAACTTATGTAGCTTGGAACAGAAAACACCCGTCGCGTTCGGTCTTCTTCGCCCGACCTTCGATATAGGCGTGTTCGAGGTGCGCCAGGGTCTCGAAGGTCGCCGCCATCACATGAAAGATCGGCCGTTCCTCGTCGGCGAAGATTTGCTGCGCGACATCGAATGCGGTCTGCGGTTTTTTACGAATCAAATCCAGCATCTCAGCCTCGCGATACTGATGATGCTCGATGAGCTGGTTGGCCCGATGACGATGGTCCGAGTAGACATTGCCGTGCGCGGGCAGCACATGTTCTACGTCGAATTTCTGAACTTTCTGTTGCGAGTTGATGAAATCTCCGAGCGGGTCGCCGGTCGCATCGGGATACAGTCCGACGTGCGGCGTGATCTTCGGCAACAGATGATCGCCAACGATCATCACCTTTTCCTGACGCAAATAGATTACGCAATGACCAGGCGCATGACCCGGCGTCCAGATCACTTCGAACTTGCGATTGCCGACTGAGATAACCTCCGTGTCATTCAGATTCGCATCCGGCTCGGTGACCGGATCGTAAAGATCGGTGCCCATCCATGCGGGCCGCATCCCGGTCGGCGGATTATTGCCGATGGGAAATCCATGACTCTCGAAAAACGGCCGCGACTCCGGCCGCTCGCTCATCGGTCCCATCTTGCCGAAGAACAGCATCCGGTTAGCGCGCTCGGCTTCGAACTTATGCAGGTAGGTCTTCGCATGACTGCGACGGCGGATTTCGCTCGACGCGCCGAAATGATCGATATGATGATGGGTCCCGATGAGGACCTTGAGATCCTCGAAGCGGGCGCCCACCTGCATGAACGCGTCCTCCATCACCAGGAAGCTTTCCGGCAGGTTCATCCCGGTATCGATCATCGCCCATTCGCCGCCGCCACAATCGATTAGGTAGACATTGATGATGGTGGGCTTCATTGGAAGCGGCAGGAAGATTTCAAAGATTCCGGGCAGAACGTGTTTGAATGCCATCTTGTTAGGACTCTCAGTGGCGACGGTTTCGCATGAATGCTTTCCTTGCGCTCCGCGCCGCAAACTGCGGGCTGGGTCTCAGTCCCGCGTTAGGTTGTCGCGATCGCTGTCGATGTGATCGCGATACTCATCATATATTGCGAGCGCAGGTGCTCGCATCACTCGTGCAATTGATCCTTGACCGCGAAAGTCAGTTTGACGCTGACCTTCCAGCGCACCACTTTGTTGTTCTCCACCGACGCACTGACGTCAGTCACATGCGCGGTATGGATTCCGGAAATCGTCACTCCCGCCCTCGCGACCGCGAGTCCCACCGCATCCTCGATCGAATTGGCGGAGATTCCGGTCAGCGCAATTGATTTTTCAACCATAAAAGCAGCTCCTCGGCCGGCAAACATCGCGATTTGACGGGCCTCGTAAATGGGCGCTAGCGTGGCCCTTGGGTTGGTGATTAGCGCACGCCGGAAGTTCAAACAAGGCGCTCCTCTCGCGCTGGGGACGGATTCAACCGAAGGTGGCGCGCAATTCAACATGACAATTCATATTGAAACGCCCGCCGATGAAATGGCGCTGACCGAGTTCGTGCGCTTTCACGATCGCGTTTATGAGTACCGCGCCGCGCGATGGCCCGCGTCGCAACGCCTCCAGCTCCACATCTTAATGGGCGCGCCTCCATATGGTGTCGGCCGCGAGATCAAACCGTTCCTCGCGCGCGATGGCGCTACGATCGTCGCGCGCGCCACCGCCATCGTCGACCAGCACTACATCAAGCATTGGAACGAACCGCTCGGCCATATCGTGATGTTCGAGGCTCTCCCCAACACCTGCGACGCCGTCAAGATGCTGCTCGATGCGGCATGCGGATGGCTTCGCACTCGTGGCATGGAAACCGCGCGCGCCGGTTCCGGTCTGCTCGAACCGCCCTTCGCCATCGATGACTACGAGATGCTTCCGCCGAGCATCGTGCGGCAGAACCCCGGTTACTATCATGCGCTGCTCAAGGACGGCGGCTTCGAAACCGAGCAGGGATGGGTCGATTACAAAATCGAGGTGACGCCCGCACTCATCGCGCGGTACGAAAGCGCGCTGGAAGCCGCACTGCGCGCCGGCTTCGCCATCACGCCATTGAAGGACCTCGATGCAACCCAGCGGGTGCATCATTTCGCGATGATCTGGAACGATGCCTTCAAGCTCCACTTCGGCGCGTCGCCGATGCCTGAAGACGAAGTGGCGGGCATGTTCAAGTACTTCGCCGGCGCGGGCGGACTCGACACATCCGTCATCGCGTATCGCGCGGCGGAACCGGTCGGCGCGCTGATGGTGCTCCCGGCGTCCACTGAGAGTGTGATCCTGGCGCCGGGGCGTGCGGTGCGCGAAGCCGAGAAGCTCAACTGGCTCGGCATCGCGGTCCACGAATCGGCGCGTGGCCGCGGCGTCAACCTCGCGATGGCGTCGTACGCGTATCTCGAGCTGATCCGTCAGGGCGCGAAATATCTGAGTTACACGTTGGTGCTGGATGATAACTGGCCGTCACGCCGCACTGCCGAAAAGTTGGGCGCCAGAGTATTCACCAGTTATGTGACTTATCGACGGCCGCTGCACTGATGGGGCGGAATTCAACCTCGATGACCGGCGGTGATCGGTCTCGGCTCAAGCCACTGCCGGCGCTGACCGGAGTGAGATTTCTCGCGGCATTTTATGTATTGGTGTTCCATTTCGGCGCGTCCTTTGCCCAACGCCATGGTGCGCCGCGACTCCTGTGCAATTTCCTCAACCACGGCTACATCGGAGTCTCGGTTTTCTTCGTATTGTCCGGCTTCATCCTCACCTATACCTACGCTGCGAGGCTCACCGATGCATTGGAGCGGAGACTCTTCTGGGAGGCGCGGTTTGCACGCATCTATCCTGTCTATCTGCTGGCGTTGCTGATCACGTTGCCGTGGTATGTGGGCGGCGAGGCGAACTGGGGCTATACACTCGCGGTGCTTACCGGGATACAGGCGTGGTTTCCGAGCAATTGGCATATCGCGATGGCGTGGAATACCCCGGCCTGGACGCTATCGGTTGAAGCATTTTTCTACTTGCTGTTTCCCTTCATGATCGGCCGCCTGTACGCGAGCTCCTCGCGAATGATCGGAGGATTATTGGGGGCGGGTTTTCTGTACGCGATATTTTTTCATTCCACCGAGCTTCATCCCGGCCCCGGGTGGGGTGAACCGCTTACCGGTTTGCTTCCGACTGCAATCATGCGGCTGCCCGAATTTGTGATCGGAATATGCCTGGGAATTTTCTTCCTGCGTTCCACCGGTTCGGGTTATCGCAGCTGGCAGATGGGATTGGCATGCGCGGCGTTGTTTTTGCTCTGTCTGCCCATCGGTCCCTGGGTTTCTATCAGCGTGGTTCCGTTTTCCGTCATTTTGTATCAACTGGCCTTTGACGAAGGGATGCTCGCCGCGATGCTCTCGACTCGAACGATGTTGCTGCTCGGTGGGGCGAGCTATGCGATCTATCTGCTGCAAGAACCGACTCGGCAATTGGTGCGAACGGTTTTTCAGCACCTCGGTCCGAATTCCTCGATTGACGCTTTTATAAGCCCCATCGTGCTGATCGGATTATCGATCCTGATCTTCCGCAATTTCGAGGAGCCCTTGCGGCGTTGGTTACGAGATCTCTTCGCGCGCGGCACTCGTATCGATTCAGAAGCGCCGGTGAAAGCGGCCGCGCCCTAGCCGCCTGCCGCGTGGATGTCATGCGAGCCGTTTTCCTGACTTAATCCCCAGCCCTAACCTCCTTTAGGGAAGGGGTTAGAGGGGTTAGGTCTGCTATGCCGGAAGATCTACGACCGCGGGCCGCCGTATTCCTGCAACACCTTTTCGAGGTTGCCCGCCGCCGCGAGGATCTCGTGCGCGTGGCGTTCGAGGATCGCGCGGATGTGCGGTGGTGGATTTTGCGCCAGCTCCTGCTGATATTCCTTCGCTGCCGCTTCCGCATCCTTGCGGCACCAGTCGACGACGCCCGTATCGCCCATGCTCATCACCACGCTGAAATCCATCGCCGCGGTATCGAGAATGCCGCCCATCGAGCCGGACTCACTTTTATGTTTTCCGAGTTTGTCGCGCTCCGCCTCCAACTCATCGGCATGGCTCTTTCGCAACGCCGACTGCCGATTGAAAAACTGCGCCAGATATTCCTTGCCGACGTCAAGGGCGGCATGGTGATAGCGTTTTTGACTATCGACGGAAACCGCAATCAGGCGGTCGAGGGTTTTTTCGAGGTTCATCAGGCACGCTCCTCAGGCTCAGGTTAATCCCACTCACTAAAGGTAATTCTACCCGCCCGATTGCATCACTTCGATGCCTCGCATCCGGACAGAATTGCGACACTTATAGAATCGAGCTGCTAACTACGAGAGTTGCTCGCGCAGCATCACTTCGAGGCGAGCGAGGTCGATCGGCTTGACCATGTGCTCATTGAAGCCCGCGGCGAAAGCGCGCTGACGGTCAGACTCCTGACCATAACCGGTGACTGCGATGAGCCGTGCCGAGGCTAGCTGCGGATTCGCGCGTAGCTGTCGCGCCAGCTCGTAGCCATCCATCACCGGCAGCCCGATGTCGATAAGCATCACGTCGGGCCGGAAGTCCTCGACCACCGCGAGCGCCGCGGGAGCATCGAAGGCGACCAGCGTTTCGTATCCCGAGGCTTCCAGCGTCTCGCCGAGAATCTCCGCGGCGTCCTTGTTGTCATCGACGATAAGAATCTTTCCGCGCGCGATGACCTCATCATACTCCGGAGCGAGAACCGTTACCTCCGGCGCCGGAGCCTCACCATTGGGCGGATGCGCGGAGCGAAGACGAATTAGGAATTCGCTACCCTTGCCGCTGCCCTCGCTATGCGCCTCGACACTGCCGCCATGAAGATCGACCAGGCTCTTGACGATCGTCAGTCCGATTCCCAACCCGCCCTGCGCGCGGTCGAGCGCGCGGGTTCCTTGCGAGAACAGATCGAATACGCGCGGCAGCATCTCGGGCGCGATCCCGATTCCGTTGTCGCGCACGCGCAGCACGATGGCGTCGTCCTCGCGATCGGCGCGAATCCATATATTGCCGCCCGGTTCGGTGTACTTCGCGGCGTTGGTGAGCAGATTGCAAATGACTTGCGCGAGCCGCGTCTGGTCGGCATAAAGGCGCAATCCAACCGGCGGAATGATCGCCGCCAGATGATGCATCCGCTGCTCGATGATGGGACTCGCCATCTCGATCGCTTTCACCACCACTTCAATCAGTTCCACCGGTTCGAGCTTGAGCTGGATTTTGCCGCGCGTGATGCGCGATACGTCGAGCAGATCATCGACCAGACTCATCAGGTGATGGACCTGGCGCTCGATGATATCGCGCTCGCGCCGAAACGCATCGTTACCGCGCATCTGCATCAGGTTGAGCGAGGTCAAAATTGGCGAGAGTGGATTGCGCAGCTCATGCCCAAGCATCGCGAGGAATTCATCCTTGGCGCGATCGGCGCGCCCCAGCGCCTCGGCCGTTCGGCGTTGTTCCTCATGCGCGAGCGCGTTGGCGATCGCGCCGGCGATCTGATCAACCGCCAGGTCGATGAAGCCGCGATAGCGATGATCGACCTCCAGTCGCGGGCTCAGGCCCGCCACCAGAAAACCGTAGGGACGATTTTGGCCCGCGCGGCGAAGTGGCGCGACGATCGCCTTCTGCGCCGGCTCCGGCCAACGTCCGCCGGGCAGCCCGCCAAATCGTTGCGCCGGGTCGGCGAGCTCAAGACTGTGGCCGAGTCGCTCCGCCTCGGCCAGCGGCCACGAAGTGGTTTCAAATGAAGCCGCGTCACCTGAAGCCGCAGTCGGGGAGTCGAGTGCGACAAACTCGGGCGCGCCCGGTCCCGCATAGCGATCGAATCCCGCCATACTTACCCGCCGCGCGCGATGACCCCCGGGTTGGATGAGATAAAGTAACGCGAATGGCACGTCGGCAGGATTGGCGGCGAGAATTTCCGCGGCCGCCGCGCACACGTCCTCGGCGGTTTTCGCTTCCGCACAATGCGCGGCCAGATCCCGCAGCAGCTTGAGGCGTCTTTCGGTCAGCACCTGCGCGGTGGTTTCCTGCACCGTAATCAGCAACCCGCCGACGCCATCGTCGCTGGGAATCGGACTGTACGCGAAGGTGAAATAGGTCTCCTCGACGTAGCCGTAACGATTCATCTCGAGGAGCAAATCGGCGCTGAAGGTCGCGGGGCCGCCGCGCATGATTTGCGCCGCCATCGGTCCGACCACGTTCCAGATCTCGGCCCACACTTCTGACGCAGGCTGCGCGATCGACGCCGGATGCTTTGCGCCCAGCATCGGGCGATACCCGTCGTTGTACAGATGGAGCAGGCGGGGTCCCCACCAGATGCACATCGGGAAGCGATTGCCGAGCACCACGGTGACCATGGTGCGCAGGCTGGACGGCCACTGCGCGATCGGACCGAGCGGAGTCGCGGCCCAGTCAATGGCGCGCATGAGAGCGCCCATCTCGCCTCCCCCGGCGAGGCAATCTTCGAACCGATCTTGAGGCGCTGGAGAAGTTTTTTTGGGAGGTTCGGTGCGGCTGGTCATGGAGGTTTGAGGCCCGCGAGGACGAGGCGACTGAGCTAAGGTTTAACCACCCCGCGCGCCCGCCGCAACGATGCGGAATGATCGCGGCAGTTCTCGTATTTGCGATCGGGTGCCTGCGTCTTGGTAGGGGCGGTTCGCGAAGGGGAGTATGTACTTGACGCAAATTTCCCTGATAGAGAGAAGGATTGGCGGTGGCGCGTTTCCAACGGGTTGACCCCTGGGGCTTGGGTCTGCGGGAACAGCGTGAGCCTTAGGCCGACGATTTCCGCCACCGCCAACCATTTTTTCACGCATCGCGGATTTGCTGGCAATCCGAGATATTTAGGGGTTGAGATGCGGCGGTAGGCGAGCTGGAACGCCGGAGCAATGTTCTCGGTCGAATGGAACCGGCTAGAGAGCAAAGCCCCCAAGCCTGCCGCCGCGCTACCTTTTTCGAGCGCGGCGGTTTTGCTGGCAAATCGCTCCAAATCCCAATCCCGACGATTCGGAAAAGCGCTGTGTATTAAAGGGTTTTTGCCATTTGACGCAACTATGCGGACTAGCGACGATGCGGCATGGATGACGACGACCACACTTCAGAGAAAGAACTTCTCAAGTACGCCGACAAAGTAGACCAGCTATCATTGCTTGTTTTTACGCTGCTGGACACGATCCTTACCGCGCGACCGGAAATAGAAGACGAACTCGTCTCCCGTCTCGAAAGTGACCATCCCGCAGATTCGCGCCGCATCAGTATCAAGCGCCACTGCATTGATACGGTTAAGGGTCTCGCGAAGGTGATCGCGGCGCGTAGTCGCGGCTGAGGGGCGATATTGACGTAGCGCCGCAAGCTCTTCCTTGAAGGGATTTGCGTCAAGTACATACTCCCCTTCGCGAACCGCCCGCAGCGATATCGCGGCTTCGAAGATCTTCGCGATTGCGGAGGGCCGGCGCGAATGCCTCATCGTTGCGGGTCGTTCCCGAACGACCCCTACGAGGATAACAATCCGCTGGAAGATACTTCGCCGTGCCGATGGGGCGATGCGGGATCATGCGCGGCTGTCTACCACGCCACGCATTCTTAGCAACAACATAGTCTGCGTTAGGACTGTCTGCACGACTGAAAGTTTCATTTCGCCGGGCTGCCAGGCTTATCGGGCCTTGACCGAAAAACGCCGGACGCAGTAGGACAGCAAAGACGGCCAGCGAAGCCAAATCCCCAACACTGTGGCTTCAAAGCCGCGAACAGCGAGGTGTCAGGCGCGACGGAACGGCTAGTTGGGTTGCCACCCGGGCGGCATCTGTTTCTTGGTAGCGACGACGAGCTTCCATTGCGGGGGGATTTTGCTTTGCATCCTCTACCAGCTTGTAAGTGCCGATGATCACGCCACCGCTATAACAACAACTGGGATCGGTGCGATTGTAGATCGGCTCGAAGAACTTCATGGTTCCGCCCTCAAAATAAGCGGAGCCATATTCCCCGCTCGCCGGAAGCGGTGCCCATCGATCGTTGTCGATCTTGTAGAAATCGATATTGTTATAGTGGAAGTCATCAGACGACGGGATCTCGAGAAAGAATCCGCTTTGCTGAGTGACGCCGGAATCGCTGATGCGCTCGTAGCTCGCCTTGAAGATGGATGGACGCCCGAAGTGGATTCCGGTTCCGTCTTCCTCCGGGTCGGAGTACATCACCTGTTCTTGTTGGTATTGATCTGGCGCGACTTTCTTCCAGATCACCAATCGATCGGAGCGGTCCTGTCCCGCATGGACAGTGACGATCAATGGGGTATTGAGCCCGGAGCGATTTGCGAGCGGCACCTTGTAGACTAACTGCGACGGATATTCGTGATCGGAATCGGCCGGAATCATCGCGTCCATCTCCTTCGCGCTGTAAAGACGATTATCCGGACCGGGAAGCTTGTCGCCCGGCAGAGCTTCATTATTCTGCGCGGCTTCGGCCGCCTTTTGCGCTTCACCGCCGACATGGAGGAGGGCATTTGTCGCACTGCTGCGCACGTCGGAGCTCGGGTCTTTGAGCGCGGCCGTAAGAGCCGCAATCGCATCCGGCGGGATCGGTTTCATGCCGGCCAGCGCCGCGGCCGCGTTTTGTCGGACATACAGGTGTGAACTTTTGAGCGCGCTAGCGAGCGCCGGCACCGCGGGCGCCCCGATCTCGGAGAGCGGACCCACTGAATCGGACGGAGGTTGTTCGCCCAGGTAAGCGATCAGCATCTGCGTCAGGTTGGGACAGGGCGGCTTGATCCCCAATATCGCGCTAAGCAGATTTCTTCGATTGTCCGGGTCGTGTGCGAAGGCATTCTCCAGCGCAGAGCACGCCCCGACACCTTCTAGAGCTGAGCCAAGGCTTGTCCAGCCGGCGCCCGAATGTAGGATTGCCGATCTTTGGCAAGCGCATGTTCCAGCGCGGGAATCGCCGGCTTGGCCGCCGGTCCCATTTTTTGAAGAGCCTCGATCGCGGAGCCCTCAGACGAGCCATCTCCCTCCATGACCAGCCGGATGAAAATCGGAAGCACCCGGAGATCGGTTGGATCGGCATAGTGAACCGCGAAGGCCGCATAGCCTTGCGTCTCGGGATCGGGATCCTTGAGCGCTCCCGTCAACTCGGGCAACACACGATCCAGATCCTTGGGTTCAATTCTGTTCTTGTCCCGGCGTCCTGCAGCGGACATCTGGGACCAACCGGCCATGGTGTCGATTGCCCGCAGCGCGCCTTTCCTCATCTCCGGGTCACTGCTACGCAGTTGGTCGAAGAGCAGCGGAAGCACAGGTTTACCTACCGACGACAACTCGTCCATCGCGCCGATACCGATCAAAATCGGCCATACGTCGGGGTCCTTGGAAGCGAGGCATCCCAGCTCATTGACTCCGATCTGCCGCAGGAAGCCGCCGGTCTGGACCCAGCGCTGTAGGGTCGGAATCGCGGCGGTCCCGGCATTACAGATAGCCGACTAGGCGTACTCCCTGACCTGATTGTCGCCGCCTGTCGCCTCCACAATCGTGACCATTGTTTGCAGGGTCTCGGATGAAACCGGTTCGATGTTGCTGAGAGCTTTGGCTGCGTCGCGCTGCTTCTGGATATCCGGATCATGCAACTGCTGCAGGAGATGCGCGGTATCCTGGGCAGCATGCGCGACGCTCGAGCAGGCTACCCCGGCCAGAACGATGACGCTGACAAGCAGCGCGATGCGAGTGTCCGTTCGCAATACTCTGGCCATGACTGTCACAGAGTTTACCACACCTATCAGGATGACTCGCCGGATTTTGAAAACGAAATTCGCTTCCGGTCCGGCCCGCGTAACACTGCCGCACCGAATTGCTGTCATTCTTCGCCTGGTCGCCAGTCAGTGATGGCGGAAATTCCCTTCGAAAGTGCAGAAGGCCGGCACCAGTGGACGATCGACCCTTAGTTTATGCCGAGTACTTGCTCCTGTGCGCTCCAACGCGGCGCCAATACGAAATTGAAGGGATCGTGTAATCGGTTTGGACCAGGCGCTTCACCGCTTTCGAAGAAACTCCGAAGAGACGAGAACGATTGACACAACCTCAAAGGTTCCAGTAACCCCTTTTTTGCCCGAAGCGATTTTGTATACCTAGAATTGAAACACCGACACGAAACCCTCGCTCGCGTATGCGTTGAAGCAAGCAGGACAAATGCGCTGAAGAGCATTGGCGGTAGTCGGAAAAGTAGTCGAGCCCGTATGACCAACCAACGCCACCTGACCCGATGGCCCCAACGACAGCGCATTTATCACGTCGAAATTAATGCCGCCAAGGTAGGTGGAGTAGACCAGCTGGTCGACACCGCTCGCTGACGGGTCCAAGACAGTGAAGAACCCGTCACTCCCTGCATTGTCGTCGGCATGTACTGGACACGAGAGGCAGCTTGGCTCCAGGGCATCCGATGTGACCGGGAACGTGGTCGAGAAAGTGTGGCCCCCAGCGTAGATCAGTCCCAGCGAATCGACGCCAAGAGCGGTTACGGTATCGTCGGCCAAGGGACTTGATTTGCCGCCAAGGTAACTACCGTAAACGAGTTGCTGCGAAACGGGCGCCTTCGGATCGATAACCGCGACAAAACCGCTGGCGCAACCTATAGCCCAGGGGCACGAAGGCGAATAGCTGTTCGGCGTCGTGGGCATGTCATTCCCGCTGGTGAAACCACCGATATACAATCGGCCCGCCGAATCCGTCACAACCGCATTCGCCTTTGTGCTCGAACCGCGAGATCCATTAAAATAGGTCGAATAGACCAACTGGTTGTTCTCTTGCGCAGTAGTGTCGATGACGCTAAGGACTGCGGCGGGGACGTAACCTTGGTTTTGTGACTGCAGCGCGTTTGCCGTGACCGGAAAATCAAAGGAAGAGACGGCTCCGCTCAGAACTGCACGCCCACTCGGGTCGGATGCAACGGCCAGCATCCAATCGCTCTGCGCCTCGGTGTTGGGTAGCGAGAATCCGCTTCCACTCAAGAAGCTTGAATAGACCAGTGAGGCGTTGCCGATCGCGGTCGGATCGATTTTGGAAAGGAAGCCCCCGTAAGTGTAAAAGCCGCCGGCTCCGCACGGAGCGCAGCTGTGCTGCAACGCGTTCGCAGTGATCGGGAAAGACTTGTCGCTAGTCCCCCCAACCACCAGCGCATTTCCTTGCGGGTCTATTGCAACGCCGGTGGGAATCCCGCTAGCGAAGGCGCCGGAATACAGAAGCTTTGAGCCGGTAGCGTCTAGCTTGCTGAAAAACGCATCGCAGATGCTGCACGCAGACTGAAACGCATTCGGGGTCAGCGGAAAATCGGGCGAGGAGGTTTGTCCCACGACGTATGCTTCGCCGGCTGGATCGACCGCGAGGGAGGTCGCGTCATCGGCGACAGAGCCGCCAAGATAGGTTGCGTAAATCAGTTGCTGATCCGGTGGTGCAGCGGGATTTAACTTCACTACAAAAGCATTGCCGCCGGAGTACACACCCGTACTCGACAGCTCTCCGCATGCTGCGCAGGCTGGCTGAGACGCACCGGGGGTTACCGGAAAATCGACCGAAGTCGTCAACCCCGTTACGTACACTGCACCAGAAGCATCCATGGCGACACTGGTGGCGTTGTCGCCGCCAATGTGCACTCCCGAGCCCCCGAGGAAACTTGAATATACGAGCGATGCCGGGCCGCTGGTCGCTTCCGGATTGATTCGCGCCACAAACCCGTCGGAGCCGAACTTCGCACATGCTGGGCACTGCGGCTGGTTAGCGTTGCTGGTGATCGGGAAAACTGAAGCGAAGGTTACGCCGGCGGCGTGTAGCAAGCCGTTACCAAAGGCGAGGGCGTTGGCCGCGTCATACTCGCTGAGAGGTGTCAGACTCCCTCCGGGAGGCTTAGGCGGAATGCTCTCGGCACCCCCGAGATAGGTCGAATAGAGCGGGCGCGCCTTACCCGGCTTGATCGCCATCACGAATGCCGCTCCGCGCGATAATTTGCACCCCTCGCAAGGAGTGAAGGAAGGCTGGACCGCGTTTGTCGTCACCGGGAAATCGGTGGACGACGTCTGGCCCCCGACGTAGACCGTCCCCGCGTCATCCACAGCAACCGCATTCGCCGAGTCCACACCATTGCCGCCGAACTCAGCCGAGTACGCAAGCGAGGCGCGGCCCGCCGCGCCGATATCCACGCCGAGCAGAAACGCGGCTCCGCACCAGGCAGCTTTGCTGCAATGTTTATGGCTGCCGAACTTCGAAGGCGCGATCGACGATGGATCATTGGCCACTCCAACCGCCCAGGCATGGCGTTTCGAATCAATCGCTATCGCATTGACGTAGTCGCCAAACCGTCCAGTGCCGAACGTTCGCGCGTATCGCACGCTTGCCTTGGTGCTGCCTCGCGAAGGATCAAGTACGGCGAGAAATGCCGGTTGTCTCCCAGTTTGGGCAAATTGCACCTGCCCTCCCAATACGATCAGGTGCTCTTTAGTGATCGCCAGAGCGTTGCCCGCGCTTCCTTCGATCGCAACTCCATAAAAGGACTGTGTAGCGGCAGGATCCAGCACGGTGGCGAACGCGTTGCCTTCTATCGTTCCGCCAACGTAAACCTTATTCTGCCCATCGATTGCGATCCCGTTGGCAGAGCCCCCGTTGTTTGCGCTGAGGAGAGTAGAAAACACTAAACTCGACCCGTCCGCGCTGAGCTTCGTGGCGAATGGAACCCCAAAACAGTCACCGTTGCAGGTGGGTATTACAACACCGGGGGTGGTCGGAAAACTATTGGAATGGGTCACGCCGGCAACATACGCTTCTCCCCCGTTGTCCACCGCAATCGCGTTTGCACTGTCACCGGACACGGAAAAGCCACCACCGAGAAACGTCGAATAGACCACCGCGCCAGTTTTCCCGTCCAGCTTCGTCACAAAAGCTGGGTAGCAACCGTCAGCTTTGGAACAGGAGGAGAGAAAAGCGGTGTTAGCGCTTGGAAAATCCAACGATGCAGCGGCCCCCGCTACATATTCGTTACCGGTAGCATCGAGAGCGATCGCGCGAATTACATCCCCAGTGATGCTCCCGCGATTATCCGGTTCACCGCTACCGCCAAGGAAAGTCGAATATGTCAACGTCGGATCGACAATCAGGCGTGCCGATGGTTTATGTCGCGCAACCCGCAGATCGATCTCTAGTCGATCGTTCGGCTCCGATTTCGGGATGAAACGCGAAGCCACCTCAAACCTCCCAGACCGGTCTTCCTCGACAACATGTGGTGCGGTGAACACTATCCGCCGCGCGCCACATCGCACTTCCACGGCGCCATTCTTCAGCAGTGGCTTGCGGCCCGAGTCGCCAATTGACAATCGGATTCTTGATGGCTCTGCGCCGGGATGCACGATGAACGAGATCTCGATGCCGCTACCGTTGGTTTCCTTGGCAGGTGCATATAACGCATCGATGCCCGGCCACGCACCACGAACAATTACCCCGTGAAACGTTGGAATATTGGCGATCCATCGATGCGGGTCGCGACCGATGAAGTAATTGATCTTCCCCGCAAGTGGACCGTCACCAACCACCGTAGCGTCGGAGCGCGAGCCTATGAGCCGGACTTTGATCATCGGCGGCGCATCCGGACGTCTGGAGGTTCTGAGTCGATTCCCAATTCGGCGCGGATGCGAAAACATCAGTGACAGGCCATCAGGGCGGATCAGAATCAGCCCACCGTTACTATGTGCTATGAACTTTGTTTCGGACGGCGCCTGCCCGGAATTCGCTTCGAATATCATCGGTATAGCTGAAACGCGAGGAGACGGGGCAATGAATCGTGTCACCGAGCTGGCATCCGGCGCGCCGATGGCTACACCCAGCCACGTCAGCAGCGCGGTTGTGAGTAGCGCCTGTCGCGTTAGCCAACACAGCGCAGAAAATTTGGTCATTTTACGTGCCAAGCGGATGATTTTGTGCCCTCCCAAGTCTACTAGTCAATGCGTGAATAGTAGTCTAACTGCGCGACAGGACCATTGCCGAGTCCTGATATCAAACCCGGTCGACGTGCCGGCGATGACAAGCGAAGGGCCGAACCTGGCGGATTTGGAGCGACTGCTCTTGGGTGCTCCACCGCGGCGCCAATTTGACTCGGCGGGTGAGTGCAACGACGCTCATCTCGGGCGGCTGGCGACCTTCGACCATCGCTTCAACGATCCGCGGAGACAGGAATCCCAATTGAATCAATCGCCGGAGCGAGCGGCCATCAACTTTTTCCTTTCGAGCGAGTTCGCCCAAGGAGGTGGTGCGACCCGCAATAAGGTCCAGAGACCATCTGCGTGCTCGGGCGACGGCCTTCAGCAGCGGTAAATCGATCCGGCTCCGGCCAACATCGCCTTCAATGACCATGCGCATTTCGATGCCGGGCCTCTTCAAGCGTATGAGCACAAGTTTGGTAAGTACCAATTGCCCTGGCGGTCGGTCGCCTTTCTCATCTTTGGGAACCAGCGGAAATTTGATTGAGAGACGGACTCCCTCGTGAGCGAGTTCCGCCCTCTCAGCAATCTCCGCGAGAGCAGACAGGCATTCGGTTTCAGATTCTAAACGTTCGCTCTGGAACGCTGCGGACCGCAGCACGGACGCGAGCGAAGCAGACTCATTACCCGACTCGTCAAGCGCCAAAGTAATCGCCGCTTGGTCACTGAGCATTCCTCGCGCAGCGCTCGCAATCGCGTGCTCAATCTCGTTCGCCGGCAAGCGCCAACCACGTTGCGCATCTTTCCCCTCGCCTCTGACTAAACTCCGCGAGACGTAGTAGCGATACCGTCTCTGCCCCTTGGCGGCTCCTTGCACGTACAAAGGTTCCCCGTTTTCGTCGAACAACTTACCGGCGAGCGGGCTCGGTGAAGCCACATCCACAATCGTGATCATTGTTTGCAGGGTCTCGGATGAAACCGGTTGGATGTTGCTGAGCGCTTTGGCTGCGTCGCGCTGCTTCTGGATATCCGGATCATGCAACTGCTGCAGGAGATGCGCGGTATCCTGGGCAGCATGCGCGACGCTCGAGCAGGCTACCCCGGCCAGAACGATGACGCTGACAAGCAGCGCGATGCGAGTGTCCGTTCGCAATATTCTGGCCATGACTGTCACAGAGTTTACCATACCGATCAGGATGATTGGTCGGACTTTGAGGACGTTTCCCCAGCTTGGCCGGCTCAGCACTCGGTTCGGCTCCCCCCGCCTCTATACCTTCGAGGGTCTTTTTCGCCCTTTAACCTTGTGGACAGATCTGATTAAATTTGATCGCGCTTGACCGAGCGCTTCGTTATAAGAGTTTTCGATTAAAGCCCCATCGTAAAAGTAGCTCTGAGAATAGCACTGCGCGCCAATCCTGCGCCCTGCGTGCGCGGGTGATGAAAAGGTTCCACGAAAATGGCTCAACGACCGCTCCAACCTCCCCTCAATGTCCTCTTCGTCTGCGAGAGCAAATCAATCCGGAGCATCATGGCCGAGGCGCTGCTAAACCGCTTCGGGGACGGGCGTTTCAGGGCTTTCAGCGCGGACCTGGAGCCGGCGGCGGAACTGCATCCGATGGCGCTGGAGATGCTGCAGGTCAGCGGCCTGCCGACCGCGCATCTGAAGCCGAGCAGCGTGCGCGACTTTATGGCGCCGGACGCGCCGCGAATGGATTTCGTCATCTGCATGGGCAAAGACCTGACGGCGGCCGTGCGTGGCCTCCCCGGCAGCCCGATGCTCGCACAATGGGGCATCAGCAATCCCATCACCACCGACCGCGACCCGGTGGCGCAGCGATTCGCGTTTCGGCGCGCGTTTCGCGAGCTGGAAAATCGCATCAGGCTGTTCGTCCTGGTCAGGCATAATCGCGAGCCGGAGCGGGAAATCGAAAGAAGTCGAGTGGCGCAGAACGCCTGAAGCGATCTTCCCCGAATTTCGTCATAAATATAGCGAAAGCATAAGCGTCCCTGCGGGAAGGACACTTACTGCACCAATTTGAGACGTGTTCGGCGATAAATTCGCAATCTGATCGCTGAAAACCCTAGCGAATCGCAGAACGCGAGGATTCTCCGCCTCGTCGCACCCAAAAAGGCTAGCATTTGCGTAGAGCCTCGAATGGCACCTGCCTTGCTGAGTAACGGCAAGGCTGAAGTTCAAGGAGGATACGACCATGCAGGTTACATCAACGATCAATTCGACCAACGCGAAACCCTTCAACTATAACATCGAGCCAACGGCGAGCGTCCGGGCACTTCAGAACATTGTTCTAAGTGAACTTCCGGGAATCGCCTTCGCGGTGCTCACTCTGGTCTACATCGTGAGCTCGCTGGTTCGACTCTAAACCACATGAAAGGAGAGACGCATGCCGATAATGGCATTAATCGCCGGCATCGCCGTAGCCCTGATTATCGCGGGAGAGCGTTTGCTGCCGCGCAAGAATTAGAGGCGCAAAACCGATGAAACGTTACGAACTCATTAAATGGTGCGCGACGCGGCCCCTGTGCTGCGATTCAGGATCGGCCTCGATCGCTGATGCCGTAACCGACGCGGCTTGCGCACCAATACTCCTCGTATCCGGTCTCGCCAAGTAATTCTCATCCTGTAAAAGAACATCAACTAAGGGAGTAGTTGACCTTCGTCAGTTGCTCCGATATTCGCCAAAGCTTCGCCGCGACGTCGGCATCCTTCGCAGCCGCGCTGCAGTTCACCTTGGTCGGATGGCCCCACATCTCGGCGAAGCCATCGGGACCGATGTAGTCGCCGCCGCGAACATCGGCGGAGGTGGCGGCATAGAGCGTCGGCAGCGCACCCATCGCGGCACTTTGCGCGAAGGCGCCGTTGAGGGTGCCCCATAGCGACTCCATCATCGATGATCCCTTCATGCGCGGACCGGCCGCTTGCAGATTGGTGGCGGCGTATCCGGGATGGCATGCGATGGCGAGGAGCTTCGCGCCGGCCGCATCGATGCGGCGCTGCAACTCGAAAGTGAACAGCAGGTTCGCCAACTTGCTCTGCCCGTATGCGAACCATTTGTAGTAGCCGCGCTCCGACTGGAGGTCATCGAAGCGGATGCGCCCCATCCGATGCGCACCGCTGGCCACATTGACCACCCGCGCACCATCGGTGGCGCGCAGCGTATCGAGGAGGAGTCCGGTCAGCGCGAAATGCCCCAGGTGATTGGTGCCGAACTGCATCTCGAAGCCATCAACGGTCTTGCGATACGGGAGCGCCATCACACCCGCGTTGTTCACCAGAACATCGAGTTTGCGGTTCGATTGATGGAACGCATTGGCGAAGTCGCGAATCGACGCGAGGCTCGACAGATCGAGCTCCATCACTTCGACGATCGAGCCCGGATAGGAAGTTACAATCTGCCCGGCCGCCGCGGTGGCTTTGTCGAGGCTGCGGCACGCGAGGATCGTGGTCGCATTCTTTCGCGCGAACTGCAGCGCCGCCTCATAACCGATCCCACTGTTGCCGCCGGTGACGATGACGGTCTTTCCCGAGAGGTCCGGCATGTCATCGGCGGTCCATGGTCTGACGTTGGGCATCTCGACGTTCTCCTCGATGCGGCGATAACGTGCGTGTAGCCTATCCGACCGCATCGGTGAACGGCGAGAGCGCCTTTGCTACGGTTCGCGCGCCGCGATATCCATTGGCTGAATCATGCGAGGGAATCATGACGAAGCAGCTTCCATTTCGATTCGGAATTCTCGGCGCCGCGAAGATCGCGCCGAATGCCCTGACGCTTCCGGCCAAACAGGTGCCCGAGGTCGAGGTTACCGCGATTGCCGCGCGCGATCCGGCGCGGGCGCGTGAATTTGCGAAGGCCAATGACATTCCGCGCGTGCTCGCCTCCTACGAGGATCTCATTGCGGACCCCGACATCGATGTCATCTACAATCCGCTCCCCAACTCGCTCCACTGCGAGTGGAGCATTCGCGCGATGCGCGCGGGCAAGCAGGTCTTCTGCGAAAAGCCGCTTGCTTCGAATGCCGATGAGGCTGTGCAGATGGCGCGAGTCGCCGATGAAACCGGCCTGCTACTGGTTGAAGCGTTTCACTACCGCTATCATCCGCTCTCCGATCGGATCCGCGCGCTGATTCGCGACGGCGCGATCGGCAGGCTCCATCGCGTCGAAGCGAACTTCTCGGTGCCCATACCTCCGGACAACATTCGCTTCGATTGGAACCTCGCCGGTGGCGCGACGATGGATCTGGGATGCTACCCGCTGCACATGATTCGCTACTTCTCGGGCATGACACCGCGCGTCATCGCAGCGAAGGCGCAAATCGGGCCTCCCAACATCGATGTCGCGATGGAAGCCGACCTGGAGTTCGCGACCGGCTTGACCGCGCGGATGACTTGCTCGATGGCGGCTGACGCGAAGCTCGGCGCGAGCTTCCTCGCGCGCGGCGATCGCGGCGAACTCGAGGCCAGCAATCCGGTGGGCCCTCATTGGGGGCATCAACTGACGGTCACGACGCCCGCAGGAACGACCAACGAAACTGTGCCGGGCGACACCAGCTATACGCATCAGCTCCGCGCCTTCGTCCTCGCGCTGCGAGGCGACCTGAGCGCGTTCCCGACCGATGCGCACGATGGTGTCATCGGAATGCGTGTCATCGATGAGGTTTACCGCGCCGCCGGCCTGCCTCCCAGGGGCACGAAACCGGTCAAATCGTGAGGCGAAGAAAAGACGAAGAGCCTTATTCCGTAATGGTTATTTGGCTTCGTTTGGTAAAACGCGCGATCTTTGAGGTGGGTTTGTTTTTGCCTCATCGATTCCGCATCCGCCGATGGATTTTGTCCCCGCTCAGCCATATCACGTGCCGCGACAGCTATCCTCCATTCTCCTCTTACCCGCGATCCCACGCCATCGCTGATTCACTTGCGCAGGGTGAATCGCAACCCGGCATTCGTCGTCGATGCGGCTGATCCTGACCAACCCCGCATCAAGAGCGGTCTCGCAGATGATTGGATTCGCCGGCTGCGGGAGCTACCAGCCAGAAGAGGTGCGACATTTCGAGGTGAAGGTTGAGAGGGCGTGCGGCTGATTGCTCACGTTTTCAATCGACCATACTACTCGCTCGTATGGGGGTCTTTCCCCGGCTTTCGACACGACCAAGAAGTCTTCTGTCAAACAGCCTACCTCCGCAATGTTCTTTGGAACTTATGCAAAAAACTGGTCGACCCGGATCATCTGCGTTAACGACGTCTACGTACCAGAAGGGCATGTTCCATTCGAGTAAAAAACACCCCTGAGTGAAAGTCGTCGCGACGATCAGACCTAATAGAGCAAAACCCAAAAAATGCCGCATTTAATCTATTCGTCAATCGGGGCGACCTTTCGAAATGCCCACGCATGCGACATCAGAAGGCCGACAACCCTTCCATCTTTGTCAACGCGGAAGACCAGCGGCTCGCCCGCAGGCCGGCCCGCATCTAGTTTGAACAGCAACGGATCGTCGGTGGGTACCAGCCGCTGATCGGGTCCCGGCGCACCCGTGGCGCTGCCCGGATTGAGGATCATCAGCTCACCGCTCCGGCTGACCATCCAGATCACACCACCCATCTGCGGGTCCTCATATCTCCCGACGAAACGACGATACTTCTCCGGGGTCGCAACCGGCTTGGATAGCGAGTGCATCGCCTCGGCGGCGGCGCGAATCGCTGGAATTATCGCTTCCAGCAATTCGTAACCGATGGTTTCAAACGCCATGTGCGGGTTGGCGTTAGTCAGAACGATCGTTCCCACGCGATGCTGCTTGTTGAAGGTAATCTTGGTCAGGAAACCGTGAATTCCACCGCTATGATGATGGTAGATATTTTCGCCGCGGCGGTCCGCGCGCCACCCCAGCGTGTAACCGGTCATCCAGTTCGGCTCCATGAACTGCATCCGATGCATCGCGGAAAGTGCGGCGCCCTTGAGAACCTGCGCGCTTCCGCGCGCTGGTGCTTCGGTACGGAACTGGAGCGAAATCCAGCGCGCGAGGTCGTTGACCGTCGAGTCTAGAGAGCCCGCGGCGTCCCATCCGTGAAGTATTGGATGGGGTGCGATCTGGGGTTCGCCTTCCGCGGTGCGAATCGTATATCCGGTCGCCATCCGAAGGCGCATCGGATCAGGCAAATGAAAACCGCTGTCGTTCATCCCGAGCGGATCTAAAAGGTTGCGTTGAACGTAGTCGGCATAGGGCTGGCCGCTGACGCGCGCGATCACTTCACCGAGCAGTGCATAACCCAAGTTCGAATATTTATACTGCGACTCGGGCTCGATCACGATTTCGGTCCGCCCGAGGGCCGCGACCATATCTTCTATCCGGGGAAACTCCAGTTTCTCCCATCCATTGTTGGGCCCTTCGCCCGCCAGCCCCGACGTATGCGTGAGTAGGCTGGCCTTGCCCCCTCCAAGTATCCCAGCGATAGGTTAGTGTCTGCCGGAAGGGA
>VFSW01002622.1_pt1 | contig 27182 bp, 24 predicted proteins | sample 5358111 | NCBI WGS metagenome assembly VFSW01 (sample SAMN11554181, study PRJNA540505) | mine drainage metagenome | isolation source: sediment from site ElyBrook_90M | place: USA: Ely Copper Mine, Vershire, VT | collected 2017 | reverse complement strand
CCAACTACCTCTCTTCATCCCCCCCCGGCGGGTTTCCCCCCCCCCCCGCCCTATACCCCCATCCCCCCCCCCCCGCGGGCGGCGGGCGGCCGGGCACTACGCAAAACCAAGCCGGCAGGCCTGTTCGTGCGCCTACCGAATGGCCTCTACCCGGGTGAGCGCGCCAAGAACCGATGCCGGCGTCAGCAGTTGCGGCAGCACGACGGCGCGCCCGCGAGAGGCGGGAGGATAGAGCAGATAAAGGGGAACGCCGCTTCTGCCATAGCGGCTTAGTTCGGCTGTGATGGCCGGACTGCGGTTCGTCCAGTCACCCTTTAAGGTCACCACACGGTCTTTCTTCAGCCGGGCAACAACCGCCATATCGTCCAAGGCGACGCGCTCATTTACCAAACAGGTGACGCACCACGCCGCGGAAAAATCGACCAGCACCGGTTTTCCGGCCCGGCGCGCATCGGCGACCGCCTCGGTCGACCATGGCGCCCAACCGGTTACTGCCGGAGCCATGCGAATGTGAAGGCTCAAAACGACCAGCACCGCCACCCCGGCAAGGCCGATGATCCAGCGGAGCCACAGCGGCAGCAGCGGCAGCAGCCACAAAAGGAAAACCAGCCCCAGACCGACGGAGAGTGCAACCGCAAGACCATCCGAGCCCACTTGCTGGCTTAGAACCCAGATCAGCCAAATAGCGGTCGCGAACATGGGGAAGGCCAGAAACTCCTTGAACCGCACCATCCAGGGACCAGGTTTCGGTATCAGCCGTACCAGAGCCGGTGTGAAGGCGAGCGCGCTGAACGGAAGTGCGAAGCCAATTCCCAAAGCCAGAAAGACGGCAGCGGCGGCCGTCGCCGGCTGCGTCAGCGCATAGCCCAGGGCAGAGCCCATGAACGGCGCCGTACAAGGGCTGGCAACCAGCACAGCAAGCGCACCTGTGAAGAAGGCACCCTGCCCGCCTTCGGCGCGCGTCAGATCATTGCCCACGCCCGCCAAGCTCAGCGGGACCTCGAATGCGCCAAGCAAGTTCAACCCGATGGCTACCATCAACAACGCCAATGTGAAGACAACCAATGGCGACTGAAGCTGGAACCCCCAACCCAGCGCCGCGCCACCGGCCTTAAGCAGCAAAAGCGAGCCGCCGATGACGGCGAACGTCGCCAATACACCTGTGAAATAGAACACACCGTCGCGGCGCATGCCGCGCGAACTGCCCCCGGACTGTGCCAGCGCCAGCGCCTTCATCGAGAGGATCGGCAGGACGCAGGGCATAAGGTTCAAGATCAAACCACCCAGGAAGGCGAGGAGGACAGCCCCAGCCAGAGTCAAAGCGTCGGCATGTACGGGCGATCCTGTGGCTGCCGGTGCAGAAGCTATCGGTATCGCGGACACCGTGAATGCACCGACACCCCGGATGTCCAGAACACCGTCGAAGGTACGAAACGGCTTTACATGCGACGGTCGCGCCGCTTCCCAGGTCAGCGTGTCGCCATCGATGCGCACGCGCGGCGAGACATCGTAGTCCACGGCCAGCATCGTTGCCGGATAGAACTGCACCGCATCGGCCTTGGTGCCCGCGAGGGCGGCCCCAGTCAACCTCAATGCCACGGTTTTCGCACCTACGGCGACGTGGGCAGAACCGCCAAACGGGCGCGGCAACCTGGCGCGCGCGGCGGCAAAGATCGCGGGCGCGGCACTGCGCAGATCGAGATCGAGCGTAGCTTGCTCCGGTATGCACATCTGCGCACATTCGAGTAAGAAAAGTTTCGCCTGGGCCGGACCGATCACCGCATCAGGTGCGATCGTCAGCGGAACGAGCAGCGTGGCGTTACCGGTATAGCCGTAATTGACGATGGGGCCCGTGGTAAAGCGCTCCGGCGTCGGCCATTGCGGCGCTCCAGCCGTCACGCCGTTCGGCAGGCCCCAGGAAACGGACGTCGCCAATCCGGAATCACCAGGATTGCGCCAATAGGTATGCCATCCAAGTGCAATATCCTGCCGAATTGCCACCCACACGGTCGATCCCGGCTTGGCGGCCGATTCGAGCGCAATACTCAGCGTCACGTGATCGACCTGCACCGTGGACGCCGCGCATCCGGGCACAGCACACAGAAAAGCGGCCGTCACCGCCGCCATCAACGCGCGAAAGAATGCTGTGCCCATCGTTCTACCGGATGCACCAGGCGCGCACGCCTTCGCGCTTCAAGAAGGCTTCGGCGCGCTTGCCCTGTAGCATCGCAAGCGTCGCAAACATGCCAGCCTCGATGCAGGTCGGCGCGGCCACCGTCACCGACCGGGGCGTGTGTTCGACCGGCCAACCGGTACGCGGGTTCAATATATGTCCGTAGCGGACGCCGTCCTTCAACAAGAAGCGGCGCGCATCGCCGCTGGTCGCCAGTGCGCCGTCGGCAAGTTCGAGCATTCCGGCAACCTGGCCGTTCTTGTCGACGGATTCGATCGCGACTTTCCAGCGCGTGCCGTATTTTCGTGGCCCGGAGACGCACAGATCGCCGCCGAAATTCACCAGCACAGGCAGCGGCGTGATCTCGCGGATCGCTCCGAGTGTCTTGTCTACCGCGTATTCCTTGGCCAGCCCACCGAAATCAATCTCCATGCCCGCGGGCAAAACGATCGCTGGCGGCTGCCATGATACCTTTTGCCAGCCGATCAGGCTGCGCAGAGATTTTATCTGGGCGTCCGACGGGACACGGTCCGATCCGTCGAACCGCCACAACCGGCGCAGCACCCCGGAAGTGATGTCAAAGAGGCCGTCGCTCACCCGAAAACATTGCGCCGCGAAATCCAGCAGATGCGACGTTTCCGCATCGACCGCCATTTCCTTGCCGCCAGCGGCATTGATCCGACCTACGACACTGTCACTGCGGTACCGGGTAAACTTCTGCTCAATGCGACGCGCTTCCGCCTCGGCGACGCGGGCGACGGCTTCCGCCAAGGCCGCATCTTCCGTTTCCAACCTCACCTCGCACGGCGTCGCCATCGCGTGAAAGGTGAACAGGAAGTCCGGACCGGAACGCCCCAACCTTGATGCTGGCACAACCGGTGTAGCCACCGCCAATTCCATCTTCGATGTCGTTGCCACCGTCACCTAATGGAAGTCCCACGTATAGCCGAGTAGGAAAAAGCCAGCATTGGTGCCAGCGAACAGATTCTGCTGTTTGAGCTGCCCGATCACGTCCGCTGGATGGCCGTTACCGGTCTGCCGATAATAATCACCGCTGAGATAAAATTCGGTCCTTCCCGTCAATTTGAACCCGACCTTCAGCCCGTAGGTCATGGACGTGAACTTGCCCAATCGCGGGTCGGATGACACGTAGGCAGGAAGCGCCTGGTTGTCCACCAGATAGTAATGGAAGAAATTCGCCGACGACTGCTGATACCAGCGCGCGTTGGGTTCCACGTAAATGGAAGACGACAGGTCGATGCGTTCCGAGAATTCCGCGGTTTTTGAGGATATGCCCCAGCTGTCCTTGAAATAACGCAAGGACAGCTCCGTTACGGTCGGCCCGTAGTCAAATTTGTTGTCCCAATAGATGCTTTGGCTGGTCCGATTGTTCGGCCGGTTCTCGTAGAGATAACTCGTCGGCTCACCGCTCGTGGGATCGACCAAGGAGACAACCCGATACGGATCGTTCTGATAGCCGCTCTGCGTATCGTATGAATAGTTGAGCTGCATCAACCAGCGCCTGGTCACTACCTCGGTAATGCCGGCAACAAAGCCGACTTGCGTCTTGCCGCGGGAGGTCGGCGTCTTCAACTGCCCACTCATCACAGTCAGTGGCGTTGGAATACCGCCATAAGGAAACGAGGAGTCGAGTTCGGTGTTCACAGCCAGACTGACGGTCGTGTTGTCCGCATTGAAGTTCTGCGATATCCGGACATTCCCCGTGATGGCCCGATAGTCCTGCTCGATGGAATAGCCCCCTCCGAAACCGACCAGTGAAATTCCGTCAAGCGGCCGCGAATAGCCGAAGTTGAACGCCATGCGATGATCGTGAAAGCCCTTGTCGACCGGCAGCGTGTTCGGCGCGACCGTATACTGCCTGGCCACTGTGGAGACCTGCCCCGGGGTCGACGGCAGATGAATGACCGTGCTGCCGCCGGAAGCGCTGGTCACCGTCGCCGTCCCACCGCTGTGTCCGCCGGTCACGATCTTTACGGGCGTAACAAACGTCTGCGTCTGATCCGAAGGGGCGGCGCCGTTGGGCGTCGCGCCGGAGACTGCGTCGGCGACGAGACCTAGCGTGAGTTCCTGGCCATCGGCGCCGTGCACCGACAAGTCCGTCGCAGGCTCAATGGCCTGCACGCGGCCACCAGATTCCTTGTAGACAAGCAGCGCACTGTCGATCTCCGAATAGGCGACACCAGGGCCAAAGTTATTATCGTTGTTGTAGCCAGATCCCGCATCATAATACTGCTGCGCCATCGCCTTGTCGGCATGGGTCGCGATCGTGGCGGCAAGCAGACTTGCAGAGAAGGTCGCGAGGCTCTCGCGAACCTGTCCCTTGCGCCTTTTTTTCTTCAGTTGCACCCGCAACCTCCCCCAGCGAAGCCGCGGCCACCGCTTGACGCTTCTTTGCTGAAGTAGATGTGCTCTTCGGCTGCAGTCTTCATAGGATAGGGATCTACCTGCATTTCCTTCCGCGCCATGAGGTCCTTCTCCCATGGCTTGGGACCGAGGGATGCGCAGGCGCTACACAGCATCGCCAGCGCAGCGCATGCTATGCCGGCCGAAACGACTCTCTTGAGCGGGAAATGGCTTCGCGTGTTCACGTCATGGTGCCTTTTCATCGAGCAGTTTGTTGACATCGAAGAGATATGATCCCTCTCGATTGGGATAGAATCCGTTGTGCACGTAATGAACCTTGCCATCACGCCCGATCAGGAACGACGTCGGCATGTCCTTGAAATTGTACTGGCTGGCGATCTTGCCATCCGGATCGTAAACTATCTTGAACTTCGCATTATTGGCCTGAAGGAATTCGTCCGCGAGTTCACGGTCGTGGTCGACGTTGACTGCGATGATCACCAGGCCCCTGCGCCCATACGTCTCCTGCAAGTCGTTCATCCAAGGAAACGACACCCGACAAGGGTTGCACCACGACGCCCAGAAATCGAGATAAACGACCTTGCCCTTGTAGGCGCTGAGGTCAAGACCATCGGCTTTGGCGGGGAGTACGGAGACAGAAAACAACGCGACAAAAAGGGACAAGAATACTGCCGTCCTGAAACGTAGGCCCATGGTCCGCGAATCCTCTGCCGTGCTGTGCATCTATGGCTGTAGGGATTACAGATACATTGGCTATGCCGCCCTGGCATTACGGGAGTCCGTATTTTTTGTCGGGTTTTCTGGGCAATGCGAAGTTGTATGATGAAATCGGCATTATGTAAGATTCAATTCCCTTCGCCTTTCCACTATACAATTTCCCAATTATTTTGCCGCGCGCCACGTCAGGCGGCGGCGGGGAACGCGATGCTGATTCTCAGCCCCGGTTTGTTATCGCTCGCGGTGATCCTGGCCCCATGCAGTTCCGCAACGGCGGCGACGATGCTGAGACCGAGTCCGTTACCGGCCATCGTTCTGCTGCGTTCGAGGCGGTAAAATCTCTTGAAAATATGCTCACGTTCCGCTTCAGGGACGCCGCAACCGTTGTCCGCGACACTGAGATCGACGCCGTTATGGCTCGCCTTGAGCGACACCGTCACCGTGGCGCCAGCGGGCGTGTGCGCGATCGCATTCTCTAGGAGATTGGCAAGTGCCTGAACCAATAGCTCCCGGTCGCCATGCGCCCAGAGGCCACGTTGAATATCCGTCCGCAAAGACTTTCCCACATCCTCGATGGACGGTGCAAAGGTCTCGCACACGTCGGCGGCCAGATCGCTCAACACAAGGTTCTGGAATCCGTTGCGCCGGCTGCCGCTCTCGATCTGCGCGATCCGCAGGATGGCGCCGAAAGTGTCCAGGATACCGTCTACTTCCGACACCGCCCTGTCGATCGCCGCACGATACTCGTCCGGCGACGATGTCGTTCGTCTCGCCTCTTCGAGAGAGCGGCGAAGCCGGCCCAAAGGCGTTCGCAGGTCGTGGGCGATATCGTTTGAGACGTGCCGCAGGCTTTCCATCAAGCTGGTCGTGCGGTCCAGCATGCGGTTGAGCGTCGCCGCCAGCCGGTCCAGATCATCCGGCGCAGCCCGACGCGGAATGCGGCGGCTGATGTCGCCCTCGATGATCGCCTCGGCCGTGCGGTTTATCGCCTCAATGCGCCCAAGTACCCTGGAACTGAGGAAAAACCCTCCGGCCACAGCCATCGTGACGGTCAGCAGAAATACCCAGCCGAAACTATCCAAGATGAGCGTTCCAAATTTCTGGACCTTGCCGACGTCATCACCGACAAGCAGGCAGTAGCCATGGGTCAATGGCGTTATCAAGACACCCAGTTTTTCCATTTCACCGGTCGGCTCGTCACCGTCAGGCGGACCGGTGAAGGTTACCCAGCCGCTCGTACACCGCACCACGGGCAGCGTTCCAAAAAGGTGCCTGCCCTTGGCGTCATAAAGCGTATAGTCGAGCCCGCCAATCAGCCGTCCGCGCTGCCGCTCAGTGATCGCCTGCAGCAACTGATCCTTTCCTCCGTGCGCGTATTCTTCGCGAAGGGCATTCGAGTCCGCGACGATTCGTGTCCGGATTGCGCGATCCAGTTCGGATGTCGACGAGAAATAAATCAGCCCCGCCAGGATGCCGACGGAAACGCTGAAAAGGCCCACATAGGCCGCCGTGAGCTTGAAGCTTGCCGACTTAAGAAGATGTTCGAGCCGCACGTATCAGATATCCCGAACCGCGTACCGTCTGGATGATGTCACCGCCGATCTTCGAACGAAGGCGGCTGATATGGGTTTCGACGATATTCGTCTTCGGGTCGAAGTGATAGTCCCAGACACCTTCCAGCAGCATGGTGCGCGTTGCGATCTGATCCGGACGTCGCATCAGGTATTCCAGCAGCGAGAACTCCCGCGGCTGCAGATCGACCTCCCGGCCTGCCCGCGTCACCCGCCGCTTGATGAGATCCATCTCCAGATCGCCGACGCGAATCGTCGTCGGCTGCCCCGCCAGATGCGGACGCCGCAGTAAGGCGTTGACGCGCGCCAGAAGCTCGGTAAAGGCAAAAGGCTTGGAAAGATAATCGTCGCCACCGGAATTCAGCCCCTCGACACGGTCGTCGAGGCCGCCGAGATTGCTCAGGAACAGCACCGGCAATTTCGACTGCTTTCCACGCAGGCTCTTCACCAGCGTCAAGCCGTCCATCCCCGGAAGCATGCGGTCGACGATCAGCAGATCATAATTGCCCCTGCTGGCGAGATCGTAGCCGCTGTCTCCGCGCGCAGCGTGATCGACATGATGGCCGCTTTCCGCCAACCCCCGAAGGACGTAAGCCGCAAGATCGGGATCGTCCTCGACCAGAAGAATGTTCATAGCGTTTCCATGCTCACCAGGCACCGCGTCGTCGAACGGGTGCGTCCGCCATGGACGCACCCGCCGAGGGATTAGGTTAGGCCTTGGTATCTACCGAGACACCCATACCCTTGGGTGGCGCGGCAGACGTACCGGCTGTACTGGCAACGCTGCTGTTGTCGGCGTCGCCGTCATGATCCGGCCCAGGACCTTCCGAAGCCTCCGGTGCCCGCGCGGTATGCATCGCGGCCATCGTCGACGGAAGTGCTGCAATACTCATCGAGTTCTCCTCTTATCATATACAGCACCTGCGACGGTAAGGTGGGCGACTCAAGGTCGCGTAAAGCCGACATTGGGCTTTTGTATACTGACGTCCCCGTTCCCTAGCGGTTTTGGGGCCGCCTGAAACGCCGCGGGGATGGCCTCACGCAGTGGCGTAGGCCGATGGTCATCATTGTAAATTGGTGGCACTTACGGCCCGGCCGCGTAGGCGTACATGCCGATCACGGTGCCGACGAACCCACCCGCGGTCTTGGTGCTCAAGATGGTTCCGTCGGCATTGCGCAACAGCGGCGTCCATTCATCCGGCCTGGTGCCGTAATAGAAATCATATGCCCTGCCGCGCGCCTCGATCTTCAGGTAGAGTGCCACGATGGCGACTGCGTCGATCGACACCGATGCCGCGATGGTGCCGTCTTGCGGATCGGACGGGCCGGCTCGCTTCTTGACGCACACCACCAGCTTTCCACCTTCGCGCGCCAATCCGAGGAAATAGTAGTAATCGCTGTTCTGAAACGCGACGAGACCTGCCACATCGCCGTCCCTCTGCGACACGAAATGCAGATGCGTCGATGCCGAGGCCCATAGGTGCTGCAGACGCCGGCCGATGAACGATGGTTGGCCAGAGCCGCCGATGGATTGTGGCCGAGCCCGTATGTCGAGTGCTCCCGCCAGCCCGTACCATTTCTCCCTGGGCGTGCGTATGAAGACCCAGTAAGGCGCGAGCGCGGCGCCGCCGAAGGCGTCGCGCATCGAGAAATGCCGTTTGTGGGAACGACGGGCGCGGGTTGCGGGGGCAATGCCGGCCGCACATGCGCATACGGCACCGCAAGGCTCGGCTTGAGAATGATCAGCCAGCCATGCCGCCAATGCACCTGCAGCAAGAACGTCTCGCGGCATGTGTTGTACGAGTCGTCCGTGTACGGACGCGCGCCCAGGAACACGGCCCACCACTGGCCTTTTTGCGTTCGAACAAACTGTGCATGTCCGGTGGAGGTCACGGGGAACGACCGCGACGGATCGAGCGTACGTTGCGTCAGAATGGGATTGCCTTTGTACGGCGTATAGGGCCCGAACACCTTGTCGCTGCGGAACACGACTTCCGAGTGATTGTAACCCGTGCCGCCTTCGGCGCAGATCAGGTAGTATTTTCCGTTTCGCCAACGCGTCTTCTTCTGCAAACCCCTGAAACACCACGGGCCGGCAAGCTGCCGGCCCGTTTCATTTATGCAATGCAACCAAAAGGCTATCTCAGGCCACGGTCCTTGAGCATCGGACCGATGTCCGGATCCTTGCCATAGAAAGAACGGAACATCGGACCGTAGTCCTCCGTATGGCCGCGCGACAGGATCAGGTCGCGGAACCGCTGGCCGTTGGCACGGGTCATCCCGCCATGCTTCAGAAACCACTGATACGCGTCGTCGTCCAGCATTTCGGTCCACAGATAGGCGTAGTAGCCGGCCGCGTAGCCATTGCTCCAGATGTGCAGGAAATAGCTGGAACGATAGCGGGTCGGGACGTCGGACAGGTCCATGTGCGTCTTTTTCAACGCTTCGATTTCGAACTTGTCGACGTCCTGCTTGGGCGCGCTTGCCGGCAGCGTGTGCCACTGCATGTCCAGTTCTGCGGCGGCCAGCTCTTCTCCCAGGTCATAGCCCTGGTTGAACTTGGCGGCCTTCTTGATCCTATCCACGAGCGCCTGCGGCATCGGCTCGCCGGTCTTGTAGTTGATGGCATAGTGCTTGAGTACCTGCGGATATAGCGCCCAATGCTGGTTGAACTGCGACGGGAACTCGACGAAGTCGCGGGCCACGTTGGTGCCGGACAGTGTCGGATATTCCTCGTCGGCGAATAGCCCGTGCAAGGCATGGCCGAATTCGTGGAACATGGTGACCACGTCGTCAAAACTCAGCAACGCCGGCTGGCCGGGTGCGGGCTTGGTGAAATTGGCGACGTTGTAGATCACTGGCTTGTCGCCCAGAAGCTTGGACTGTTGCACGAAGTTATCCATCCATGCGCCGCCAGACTTGTTGTCGCGCTTGAAGTAATCGAAGTACATCAACCCCAACGGCGACCCGTCCTTGTCGAAGACCTCAAAAACGCGCACGTCGGGCTGGTAGACGGGGATGTCCGTGCGCTCCTTGAAGGTCAGTCCGTAGAGCTCATGCGCGGCATAGAACACGCCCTTCTCGAGCACGTTGTTGAGCTCGAAGTATGGTTTCACCTGGTTCTCATCCAGGTCGTACTTGGCCTTGCGGACCTGTTCGGCGTAGTGCTCCCAATCCCAGGGCTTGAGCTTGAAGTGCTGGCCGTCCTTGTAGATCACTTCCTGGATGGCTCGGGCTTCCGCGCGTGCCTTGGCGACGGTCGGCGGTACAAGCTGCGCCATGAATTTCTCGACCGCGGCCGGGGTCTTGGCCATCTGATCTTCCAGCACATAAGCGGCATAGTTGGGATAGCCGAGCAGCGCGGCTTTTTCGGCGCGGAGCTTGGCAATGGTGGCGATGGTGTCGCGCGTGTCGTTGGCGTCGCCCTTTTCTGTGCGAGTCCAGGAGTCTTCAAACAGCTCCTTGCGCACGGCGCGATTATCGAGTGGCCGCAGCGCCGGCTGCTGGGTGGTGTTCTGTAGCGGAATGAGCCACTTGCCCTTGAGACCGCGACTGTCGGCGGCCTGCGCCGCTGCCGCGATTTCACCTTCGCTCATGCCGGCCAGCTTGGCCTTGTCGTCCACGATCAGAGCGGCGGCCTTGGTGCCGGCCAGCAGCTTGCGATTAAACGCCGCCTCCAGCGTCGACAACTGCTCATTGATGGCGCGCAGCTTGGTCTTGTCGGCATCCGACAATCTCGCGCCGGCGTGAACGAATTGCTGGTAATACACTTTAACCAACTGCAGCGCTTCAGGATCCAGGCCAAGTTTGTTGCGCTGTTCATAAATGCTCTGGACGCGCTGGAAGAGCTTGGAGTTGAGATAGATGGCGTCGTGATGGGCAGCGAGCTTGGGCGCCTCGATCTCTTCCACCTTCTGCAACGCGTCATCGGTATTCGCCGACGACAGTCCATTGAAGGCTTCTTCCGTCCGGTCGAGCATGCGGCCCGATTTCTCCATCGCCACGATGGTGTTTTCAAATGTGGCCGGTTCGGGGTTGTCGGCGATCTTCTCGATCTCCGTCAGCTCGCGCTTCATGCCTTCCTCAAAGGCGGGCTGGAAATCGCTATCCTTGATGAGGTTGAACGGCGGTGCATGGAACGGCAGCGTGCTCGCCTGCTCGAACGGATTTGGCGGCGCCGGCTGTGCGACCGGTACGGAAGGCACGGGCCTAGGCACGGCGGTGAGCGACGTCGAACACGCAGCCAGCGCGAAGGTCGCGGTAGCCATACTTAACATACGAAACCGATGCATTGAGAGGTCCCTCAAAATTGTGGCGGCGGCCAAATCGGCCTGCCGAACGCATAGTTGGCGCGGACCTTAGCCGCCGCCGCGCGGTTCGACCAAATAGGCGGCAATCACTTTTCTTTTATCGGGGATCGCAAATTCAATTCGTTCAGAAACAACATCAGGAAATATGAGTTATAACTTTGATATCGCACAGAAAACCCTATCGCACCGACGCGACACAGATCAGGCTTGAGCGTACGCGTTCGACGATCGGCACGCGGCCCGTCTCACAGGGCACCAAAAAAAGGCCATGCCGCATGGCCCACTGCCCGATCCTACGGCTGCTGGTGATTCCGGCAAACGGAATCGCCAGCAAGGGGCCGACAAGGAGCAGGGAAAACCACCAAAGGCTGCCCGGCGCATACTCGTAGATCAGCGCCCCAGCTGAAATCGCCACGGCGGTGTGCATGCCGAATGTCCGGACGATAATGCTCCAAGCGGGACGGTGCTCGGTGCGTTGCTGGTTGCCCCAGCCCTTGGCCTCGCCCAACAGAATATTGAAGACGAACACGGTCTGGGAAAGCATCGTGATCGGCGCCAGCAAGGTCGAAAAGACGCCTTCCAGAAGTACGCTGAGAGCCGCGTTCCAGCCGCCGCCATGCGCCAAGCGGGCTTCCGGGTCGCGCAGAATGAGCATCAGCGCGATGAATTTCGGCCCATAGAGGAGAACAGCCATCGCCGAAATCAGTGCCACGAATTCGATCGTGTGGGATTCCGGCCAAGCCAGGATGGGATACTGTCCGAGATAGGTTACCGGCGCGATATGCCTCTGGACCAGCATCATCATCGCCGAGGCAACGAGCATCGCCAGCCACAGGGGCGAAGACAGATACGACATCACGCCGGTCGCAAGGTGCCCGCGGCTCTCCGTACGGAAGCCCTGGGCGAAGATCAATCGCAGATGTTGCAGGTTACCCTGGCACCATCGGCGGTCGCGTTTCAGATAATCCACGAGGGTTGGCGGAGGTTCTTCGTAGCTGCCGTCAAGGTCGGTTGCGAGATGGATTTCCCACCCAGCCTTGCGCAGCAACGCTGCCTCTACGAAGTCGTGGCTCATGATCTCGCCGCCGAGCGGCGCACGGCCAGGCAACTCCGGCAGGCCGCAATTCTGCATAAAAGGTTGCACGCGGATGATGCCGTTGTGGCCCCAGTAGTTCCCGTCAGGGCCTTGAAGCAACGCGAGGCCCGCCGAATAGATCGGCCCATATACGCTCGATGAAAATTGCTGGATACGGGCAAAAAGCGAATCCCGGCCGACGAGTTGAGGCGACACCTGGATCAACGCCGTTCGCGGATTGATGTCCATCAGGCGGACCATGGCCACCAAAGTCTCCGCCGTCATAAGGCTGTCGGCGTCCAGAACCACCATGTAGTCGTAAAGAGCGCCCCAATTCCTGCAGAAATCGGCAATGTTGCCGCTCTTGCGGCCGGTGTTTTTCTCCCGGCACCGATAGAAGAGGTTTACACCCGAGGACTCGCGGAGACTCAAATATCCCGCTTCTTCGGCGGCGCGATGCGACGACATGGTGCTGTCGCTCAAAATGAAGAAATCGAAACGGTCGAGCACGCCGTTGTCATGGATAGAACCAATTACGGCCGTGATCCCTGCAAATAAGCGCCCAGCCTCTTCGTTGCGGATCGGAAACAGAAGCGCGGTCTTGGACGGCGACGAGCGCAATTGCGGATCGCTATCTCGCGGTTGCGCCAGCGTGCCGCTTGAGAGACCGCGCCATCGGGCATAGGCGCCAATGCAGAACAGCCAGAAAGAGACGCTGATCCAGCAAAATAGAACCGCCACGAGCGCGAGGAACAGCACCTCCGTCGCGTCGAGACCGTCAACCCGCAGGATATCCCAAAGACGGGACATCGCGGAGGCTGTCGTGGTGAGAACCAATCCAAGGAAAAGCCAGCGCAAGGCGACCATGGGATGCCTTACGGCGGCGACCTATCGAGCGCATCGGAACTGCGGCGCGGCAACCATGCAAAGGCCCACCGCGCAAAGAAGCCGGCAAGGCGCGCGGGTGTCCATATTTCGATTTGCTGCGTTGGCATCGGCGACGGTCTGGGCGCGGGGGCCATGGCGTATTCGGACGCTGGTAACTGAACCGAACTCTCTGTACGCATAATGTCTCACTCTTGACGCTGTTTAATCACAGCCAGCCGGGCCGCACGGATATGAGTAGAGTCGAAGAACCGTTCGGTGGTTCTAGGGCTTCTACTACGTACAGATGTTTGGCGACATTAGGTCTGGAATAAGGAAATGCACGTACGCAGCAGGTTTTCCGGATATGGCTCAGCCGTCCGCAATACAACTCGACTCAATCGGCTGCGTTGGTTACTTAACAAAGACCATAGGGAGCTGACCGTTGCCGATCAACCGTCGAAACTTTCTCGCGAGTGGCATCCCCTGGGGAATGGCGGCCCTGACCGGTTCACGGAGCGTGCTGGCGGCAGCGCCATGCCTAATTTTCGACCGTCCCCGCTCCTTCAGCTTCGGCTGGCTGCGTGCACGGGCTAAATCGCTGGCGCGTTCAGCCTTTGTGCCGGAGAAGCCGCCAGTTCCCAATCTGGTGCAGGCGATCAATTTCGATGTCAGTCAGAAGATCAAATTCCGACCGGAATATGCTTTATGGAGAGGTGGACCGGGCAAGCTGCCGGTGCGGTTCTTCCATCTGAACGAATTCGTCGGACTTCCGGTGACGATTAACGTCGTTAACGGCAGGACGGCACAGAGGATCATCTACCGTTCCCGCTACTTCGATTACGGCAGCACCGGACTGGGCGACAAATTGCCGCTGAACCTCGGTTTCTCCGGCTTCCGTGTGATGAACGGTCGCACGAATGAGGTGGACTGGCTCGCATTCCAGGGCGCTACTTACTTTCGCAGCTCGGGTGAGGACAACCAGTACGGTGCTTCGGCGCGCGGCATCGCGGTCGACACCGCTCTTTCCACCCAGGAAGAATTCCCGCGTTTCACCGAATTCTGGATCGCCGAGAACCCTGGCGTCAGCAATATGGTCACGGTCTACGCATTGCTGGAGGGACCGAGCATCACCGGCGCCTACAAGTTCGTGGCCAACCACGGCAAAGGCGTTGTGATGGACGTGCATGCGGAGCTGTTCGCGCGCGCGGATATCCAGCGCCTGGGAATCGCGCCGCTCACCAGCATGTACTGGTACAGCGACAGCAATTATTGGCAGCGCGAGGACTGGCGTCCGGCAATCCATGACAGCGACGGGCTTGCGATGTGGACAGGCAAAGGCGAACGCATCTGGCGGCCGTTGAACGACTCACCGGGTGTGCAGGTGAACTCGTTTATGGACGTCAACCCGAAGGGGTTCGGCCTGATGCAGCGCGACCGGGATTTCGATCACTATCAGGACGATGGCGCATTCTATAATCGTCGGCCGAGCATCTGGGTCGAGCCGCGCGGCAATTGGGGCGAAGGCGCGGTGCAGCTCGTCGAAATCCCAACCAACGACGAAATCCACGACAACATCGTGGCGTACTGGCTGCCAAAAGCACCAGTCAAGAACGGCACCGCGATGGCACTCGATTACCGGCTGTATTGGCAGGACAAAGAACCGCATCCGCCCACCAGCGTCGGACAGGTCGTGGCAACGCGCAGCGGACGCGGCGGCATTCCCGGCGGGCCGGTTCAACAGAACAAACGGAAATTCGTCATCGATTTCGAGGGCGGACCACTGTCCGGTATGGCCACGCGATATGATGTGACGCCAGTTATCTCGCTTTCGCGGGGAAAAGCGGACCACGCTTACGTCATCAAGGTCGTCGGCACGTCGACATGGCGCGCCTTCTTCGACGTCACCGTGGAGGGAAAGGGTCCGATCGATATGCGCTGCTATCTGCGCCTGGGCGACAAGACTCTGACCGAAACCTGGCTGTACCAATACTTCCCGGTGACGTGACGTCAGCGGAAATCCCTGCTTTTCGGAATAAGGCGCGCAGGAGCGTTGCGCGGATGGCAACACGTCGCCATTTCGGGATCGATACGATCCGCTTGTTTGACTTCGCCATTTTGAGACGGTGCTGGCGCCATTTCTGAATCCGACAAACGACAAAGTTCGTCCGACATGTCTTCGATCTTCTCGGCGATGACATGAACAACCAGCCCCTCGCGCTGTAGCCTTCCGCTCACCATCATCAGGCGACTGGCGAGGAACGGCAGGCGATAGGTTTCGAATGTCTTCCGCCATACGACGATGTTGGCGATGCCGGTTTCGTCTTCAAGGGTCGCGAAAGTCACGCCTTTGGCCGTTCCGGGCTGCTGGCGCACCAGCACGAGGCCGGCCACTCGAATGTGCACGTTGTTCGCGGCCGTCGCCAGATCGGCATTGCGAGCGACACCGCGCCGGGACAGCCGTTCGCGAAGCAACGCAACGGGATGCTCCTTCAAAGACAACCGCAGGGTGGCGTAGTCCTGGATGATATGTTCGCCCAGCCCCAAAGGCGGCAGTTCCACGTTTTCCTCGACACGCAAGGTTTCAGGATCAACACCGACAAAGAGCGGCAATTCCGGAACGATGCTGCGTGATGCTTCGGCGGCGCCATCGAGACCTTTCACAAGCCACAAGGCCTGCCGACGGTCGAGGCCGGTTGAACGGAACGCATCGGCATCCGCGAGTTTCGCAAGCGCATCGTTGGAAAGAACCGCAACAGCGGCCAAATAACGAACGCCCACATAGCCGTGTCCGCGCGCGGCCACGACGGCAGCGGCTTCCGCTTCCCGGAAACCGTTGATCTGGCGAAAACCGAGCCGCGTGGCGCACTGCCCCCCTGCCCGCTCCTCCAACGTGCAATCCCAATGGCTGGCGTTGATATCGGGCGGGCGAACCTCCACGCCGTGGTCACGGGCATCGCGAACGATCTGTGCCGGAGCATAAAAACCCATGGGCTGGGCGTTCAGGAGTGCGGCGCAGAAGACTTCCGGATAATGGCGCTTCAGCCAGGCGGAAACATAAACCAGCAAAGCAAAACTCGCTGCGTGACTCATTGGAAAGCCGTAATCGCCGAAGCCTTCGATCTGCTGGAAGCAGCGTGCCGCATATTCGGTGTCGTAACCGTTCTTCACCATCCCGGTGATGAACTTGTCGCGGAACGTGTCGATGGTGCCCATGCGCCGGAAGGTGGCCATGGCGCGGCGCAGTCTGTCGGCTTCGGGTGGACTGAACCCCGCGGCGACAATGGCGATCTTCATCGCCTGTTCCTGAAACAGCGGCACGCCCAGCGTGGGCTTGAGAACGTCCTCCAGCGCCTTGGTTGGAAATCCGACAGGCTCTAGGCCGTCGCGACGGCGCAGATAAGGATGGACCATGTCGCCCTGGATGGGACCGGGGCGGACGATGGCGACCTCGATCACAAGATCGAAGAAATTCTTCGGCTTCAGGCGCGGCAGCATCGACATCTGCGCGCGGGATTCCACCTGGAACACACCCACGGAATCACCGCATTGAAGCATTTCGTAGACGGCCTGGTCTTCGGTCGGAACCGAGGCAATCTCGTAAGCCTTGCCATAATGGCGTTCGATCAGTGCGAAGGCCTTGGCGATGCAGGTGAGCATGCCGAGCCCCAGCACATCGATCTTGAGGATGCCGAGCGCATCGAGATCGTCCTTGTCCCATTCGACGAAGGTGCGGTCTTCCATGGCGCCGTTGCCGATGGGGATCAGCTCCTCAAGAGGCCCGCGCGTGATCACGAACCCGCCCACATGTTGCGAGAGATGGCGCGGAAAGCCGACCAGCTCTCGCGCCAGAACCAATGCGGTGCGCAGCATGCCGTCCGAAGCGTCGAGGCCGATTTCGCGGAGATGCGTGTCGGATAGGCTCTCGCGGCCCCAGCCGGTCAGGTTGCTCGCCAAAAGACCCACCATGTCCTGCGAGAGCCCCAGTGCCTTGCCCACATCGCGGATCGCGCTCTTGGAACGGTAACTGATGACTGTGGCGGCGATGCCAGCGCGGTCGCGGCCATACTTGTCATAAAGATACTGGATGACTTCTTCGCGCCGCTCGTGTTCGAAATCCACGTCGATGTCTGGTGGTTCGTTGCGTTCGGCCGAGACGAAGCGTTCGAACAGCAGGTCCATCCGGTTCGGATCGACCGCCGTGATCCCCAGCACGAAACAGACAGCGGAATTGGCGGCGCTGCCGCGGCCCTGGCAGAGGATGTCGCGCGATCGCGCGTAATGGACGATATCCCAGACAGTGAGAAAATAGGTTGCGTAGTGCAACTCCGCGATGAGCTTCAACTCGTGAACGATCTGGACGCGTACCTTGTCGGGAACACCGTCCGGATAGCGTCGCTTGGCACCTTCCCACGACAAGCGTTCCAGCGCGGCCTGTGCCGTTTCGCCCAACTTCGCGCCCGCGATCTCGCCCGGATATTCGTAGCGCAACTCATCGAGTGTAAACGAGACGCGCGCGGTGATTTCCGACGTGCGCTTGATCGCATCGGGATACTTCGCGAAGAGGCGCGTCATTTCTTCGGGCGGCTTCAGATACTGCTCGGCATTCGCCGCCAGCAGCCGTCCCGCTTTGACGATGGTGGTCTTCTCGCGTATGCAGGAAAGTACATCGGCCAGGGTTTGTCGATCTGGAACATGGTAATGCACGTCGTTGACCGCCACGAGTGGAACGCCAGCCTCGCTCGCCAGTTCGGCCAGCAAAGCCAGGCGGCGTTCGTTGTGCACGCCGTAAAGCCATGTGGCGGCAAGATAGGTCCGCCCTGAGGCGTTCGCCGCAAGCGAAGCAAGATTGGCGCGAAAGCCAGGAGACAAATTCTCCGGCGGCATGACGATAAATATCTGGCCCTCGCTTTCGCCGAGGATGTCGGCCGGTGCCAAATGGCATTCGCCTTTCTTGGCGCGGCGGTTGCCGCGCGTCAGCAGGCGGCAAAGCCGCCCGTAAGCCGCGCGGTCCATCGGATAGCAGATAGCTTCGAAGCCGTCGTTGGTGACCAGCCGCGCGCCGACCAGGAGGCGCAGCTTCTTCTCCTTCGCCATGGTGTGAGCACGGACGACACCCGCCAGCGTATTGCGGTCCGCAACCCCGATGGCCGCCAGTCCGAGTTCACTGGCCCGCTGCACCATCTCCTCCGCATGGCTGGCACCGCGCAGGAAGGAGAAATTCGTCGTAATCGCCAATTCCGCATAACTCATGCAAAAACACCATGCACATACCAGCGTGGATGGGCGTCATCGTCTGCCATCACTTCGCGATAGAGCCAGAAGCGACGCCCTGCCTCGTCTTCCACCGCATAGTAGTCGCGCGTGCGCGAGCGCCGTTGTTTGCGCCACCATTCGGGGCGGATGCGCTCGGGTCCTTCGGCAAGCGCCACACCATAGAAGACGCCGCGCCAACGAAAGCACTTTGGCGGGCCTTCTGGCATGATGGCCGTGACCTCGACCGGCTCGGCACAAGGAAGCATCAGAAGCGGACGCCGCACGTCGCTCTCACCGCTCCAATCGGCTTCGGCAGAGGAATAACCGACCGCGCGCTCGGGAATATGTGTATCTGCCGGCTTGAGGCGGACGATGTTCTCAAGTCCCAGCCGGCTGCCAAGCCGGTCGATCAGGAGAGAAAGACACTCTCCTTGCTTTTCTTCCGTCAGTGTTTTCTGCGTGGCTGATATGACTTCGCATTCGACTGCTTCGAGGCGTGCCGCCTCGAAGCCGAACCCTGCGTCATACTCCTCGGCCAGAGCGTCGAGTTTCAACGAAAAGAGGTTGACGATGTGCGCGACGTCACGGCTTGCCGCAGCCAATTTGATAGCTGTTTCCTTGACCTCTCCATCCACGCGATACAGCGTCAGCCGAAGCGTGCGCGCGCCCTTGCCGTCCCGAAGGAGCGCAGGCACGAGATCGCAGGCCAACCGCCGCGTGAGATCGAGAACGTGGTCTTGCGCCATGATCGGTTCGGCAAGTGCGGACTGCGCGCGATAGGTGATGGATGCAGCTAGCGGCGAGAATGGTTCCGGCAGACGGCCAAGCGCCTGGTCCAGCCGTTCGACAAAATCCGCTCCGAAGCGTTGTGCCAGCGGTGCACGCGGCAGATGCGCAACAGCTGCAATGTGTTTGAAACCGAGGCGGTTGATGCCCGCCGCCTGCTTTTCCGAAATCCGCAGCGCCGCCACTGGCAGGCGCGACAGTGCCTCCCCTTCCTTTCCTTCGGGAACGACGCATTCCTCGTACCCGAAACGGCAGAGCCCGTGCGCGGCTCCGATGGTGCCGGCGATGGCAACGCGTGTTGTGAGGCCAAAGTGCGAAAGTCGTTGCCGCATGTGCCGCGCCATACGACTTTCGCCGCCGAACAGATGCGCACAGCCTTCGATGTCGAAGGTCAGCCCGTGCGCGGGGCCGGTCCACGGCGCGACATGGGGAGAGAAACAGGCCGCCCAGCTTGCGAGTTTGGCGAGCGCTTTCTGGTCCGCTTCCGGTTCGGCTTCGCGCACATCGAGCGCACCCAGCCGCGCGCGTACGTCGGCCAGCAATTCACCTGGCATGACACCAAGATCCTGTGCCCGTTTGTCGGCTGCCGAGATTCGCCATCCTCCCGACGCGGAGGTCACAACGACGACAGGACGAGCGGCGCTTCCGCTAGGCGGCGCGGCGTTCCGTTCGATCGGCCAGTACGGCAGAAAGACGCAGGCGTAGCGTCTCATAATCCCACTCCACCACCCATTCGCCAGTGCGGCCGCCCTTCGCGTAATCCAGCGCCACGCGCCAGCGCGGCTCGCCGAACAAACCGAAGCGGTCACGCGCGCCCGGCATGGCCGCGACCCGCCAGCGGCTCACCGCAGCGCTCTGCTGGCAGTCATCGTGCCCACGCAACAGGAAGATCGGTGTGCCGGAATGCTGTGCGGCAAGCTGAAGACGACGACTTGCCGTCAAATCCATGCCACGCGTGCGCGCTCCCACGACAGCGCCGGCGCCAGCGCGTAACGCCTCTTCCATCGTCCAGGCTGCATCTTGCTCGCGGCGGCAGCGCACCATCAGGAAATCGCGCGGATCAAGGCCGAAGGATTTGAGACCTCGTGCATACGGAACGCCAAAGGCTCCACCGGGAACCAGCGGCCACACCACAACGTCCTTGCGATCGACGCACGCCATAAGTGCGAGTAAATAACCCCACGCGGCCGGAACGGCGCGAAAGTCGGCGGCAGCAATTTCGTGCAACGCCCCAAGCGCAAGCCCGCCGCACAGACAGGCGTCGATCTCTGCAATACCGGTGTTCACGCCAGAGGACGTTCGAACGTCCCCCCGGCGCAAAGCTTCGATAAGCACGTACCGATCTTCGGGGACCGTCGGCATTATTTGTTCCCTATTTGTTCTATATCAGCATTGAAGCCTTTGACGAGTCAATAGGGTCCGGGCCGATCCCGTAACCACCTATTATTTCAACGAAATTACCCGCGATCTATCGCATGAAGGCTATGAAGCCTTCGCTCCATCGCGCTTTTTTAGGCTCGATCGCATAGGGATTGAGAGCCGCCATCCGCCCCAGATCGAGATCTTCGCATTGGCTCGAAGACAGTTTGCTCGCCGTATTCCAGCCCTCGGCATAGATGCGGCTTAAACGAAATGCCGCGTCGATCATGCCCCTGGGACATCTTGGGCAAGCATCTCTTTCACGAGTTCACTCGGGCGGCATAATCGCACTGCCCTTTCCGTCACCACGATCGGACGGTTGATGAGGATCGGGTTCTCTATCATCGCGTCAAGTAGTTCGTCTTCGCCGACATCTCTCTCGTCAAGGCGAAGTTCGCGGTACAAGGCTTCCTTCTTCCTGACAACGTCCCGGACGTTCACCTTCATGCGTGTGATCAGATTTTTAAGCTCTTCGCGCGTCGGAGGCGTCTTCATGTATTCCACGATGCGCGGCTCATGGCCCGCGGCGCGGATGGCGGCGAGCGCATTGCGCGACGTTCCGCAGTTCGGATTGTGGTAGATCGTAATTTGCATGGTGTTTCTCCTGGCGTCACTTCAAACGCCTCTGAAAGGCCTTCATCGCATCTCGCGCGCTCCCACGCCGGGATTTCGCTGACGCGGCAACCGGAGTGGACAAATCAGGCTGCGCCCCGTCACGCATCAGAGCTTCGTGCAACTCGTCTGGGTCGATTGGTATATATTCCGTCGTGCCGCTCCGGGTGAGTTGCATTGCGGTCATGACACGCTTCCATGCCGGAAAAGACAGCGTGTCGATCAGTTCTTCTTCGGTATCGACCGTGTAGGTACCAGCTGGCTGCAGCGCGTCAAACCCGCTGAGCAGGAACGGACGGCGGAAGACCACCTGCCGGCTATTCGTGCGCGTTACCATGCGTTGCCTCCAATCGTGTTCCTCGGCGCGACAAACAACGCCGCCACCGCCCGGCTTCATCAGCCGAACGAAACAGATAAATCTTCCCGTCGATTAAACGATACGAAGCGAAGGCTTTGGCGTCGGATCCGGCGGCGCAAAGAGAGAGCCGATGAGGAAATCCAGCGTTTCCGCGCCATGTTTGTTGCCCAGATTCTCGGCTGCGTCGCGAGCCGCCGTCAAACGCTCGCGAAGAACTTTTGTGTCCGCGCCGAGATCCATGACGACCGTCGCAAGCACGCGCACCGCGTCGAACAAGGCACCCTCGTGCTCGGAGACCGGTCTATCTGCCATAGCGTATCTCCGTTACGGGTACGTCTTGCTTGGCGTCAATTAACTTCGGCAGACCCGTCGTCAAGCCAAGCTTTGGCGCGATCGGGAAAAATGGCCCAAACTTCGCCGGCCCGTTCCCGCGGCCGATAAAACAGCACATCCCTGGAAACACGGGCTTTTGCGTCGTCCGTATCTGCACAAAACTGCCGAAACGTACGCTCGACTTCGTCTTCGAATTTCTGAGGAATGTCCCGCGCAGCGTTTTCGCGCTCCTTGCGGATCGCCCGCATTACCGACCAGCGCCGGAGCCCGGCGGGATGGGCCGCGAGGACTTTGATGAGTTCCATCAACATGGATTGATCCGCGCGCGACCTTCGCGCACCCGCGCCAGCTCTGTGCTCCTGTTCGAGCATTTCACTGTGTTCGTCATACGTCATTTGTTATCCTCGTAGCGGAGGCTCGATTGTGCCGGCAGTCGGCGCGCGAATTCCGCTGTCGAGCAGGAACCGGCGGAGAGTTCTCATCTCCGCCGTTCCCGTCTGAACTCTTACACGGCCTGAAGATTGACGGCCTTCGAGCCCTTGGCGTCCGGCTGGATGTCGAACGATACGCGCTGGCCTTCCGCCAGAGTGCGCATGCCGGCCATTTCAACGGCAGTTGCATGGACGAACACGTCCTTGCCGCCGCCTTCCGGCGAGATGAAACCAAAGCCCTTGGCGGTATTGAAAAACTTCACTGTTCCGATAGGCATGAATGCTCCTAGTGCATCAAGTTGTATCCAAGCACATGCTTGGACGTTACGAACGGAGACAATCAGGCTGGAAGTTCGGCTGTCTCGGCCAGGCGCGCACAATGCGAGTCGGGAGTACAACAGTGCGCTTCATCTGACGGAACGCCGTCGCTCATCACATATACTTGCTATGCGCGCAAATAGCAACCTTCCTCCGGGAAATGCAGCAATTGCCTGAAATTATGTGCCTTCCCGCTAGGCCGCACGGCGGGCGCCATTGTTACCTCGGCCGCCTTTCCCGCGCTTTCCCCGAAAAGGCGCCTTGCGGGCATAATCGCGGGTGGGTTTGGCCTGATCGGCGCCCGGCTCTCCTTGCACGACCGTAAGAGGCAATTTGGTCAGCCTCTCGATGTCCCGCAGATAGCCGTTCTCCGCAGGGTCGCAGAACGCGATGGCGATGCCTGTGGCACCTGCGCGAGCCGTCCTGCCGATGCGGTGCACGTAGCTTTCCGGCTCATTCGGCAACTCGAAATTGACCACATGCGTGACGTTGTCGATGTCGATGCCGCGCGCCGCGATGTCGGTCGCGACCAGGACACGGGCATCTCCCGAGCGAAACCGCTCCAGCGCCCGCTGGCGTGCGCCCTGCGATTTGTTGCCGTGGATCGCATCGGCGGAGAACCCGCTTTTGTCCAAGTGCTCGGCAACGCGATTTGCGACGTGCTTGGTGCGCGTGAAGACCAGAACGCGCTCCAGCGCGGCATCCCTGAGAAGAGACGACAGCAGTGCCCGCTTCTCCGCCGCGGGGACGAAATAGACCCGTTGCTCGATGTTCTCGGCCGTGCGCTTCGGCGGCGAGACGTCGATACGAACCGGCTGATGCAGGATCGACTGCGCCAGATGCTCCACGTCCGTCGGCATAGTCGCCGAGAACAGCATGGAATGCCGCTTCTTCGGTAGCGCCGCGACGATCCTGCGGATATCGCGGATGAAGCCCATGTCGAGCATCCGATCGGCCTCATCGAGCACAAGATGCGTCGCGGCATCAAGGCGCGCATGCCCCTGATTTACGAGATCGAGCAGCCGTCCCGGCGTCGCCACGAGAATGTCGACCCCGCCGGCCAGCGCCTTGATCTGCGGCTGCTGGCCCACGCCACCGACAATGACGGTATTGCGCAGGTGAAGATGGCGGCCGTAGGTCCTCAGGCTATCGTGGATCTGGATCGCCAGTTCCCGCGTCGGCGCCAGGATCAGGCCGCGCACAGAGCGCGGGCGCCGTTGCTCGTGTCCGGTGGAGAGCCGCTGCAGCAGCGGCAGGGCAAAGGCCGCCGTCTTGCCGGTTCCGGTCTGTGCAAGGCCCAGAAGGTCCTGCCCGGCCAGAAGAACCGGGATGGCTTGAACCTGGATTGGTGTCGGCTGGGTATAGCCCTCGGCCTCAAGAGCGCGCCGAAGGGGCTCGACAATGCCGAGCTCGGTGAAAGATGGATTCGTCACAGAAGTGTCCTCAATTACGCCAAGAAATCGGGCGACCGTTTTGGGCGCGCGGGTACGGCGTGTTGCCGTTTCCCGTGCACGTGAGGAAAAAACGGATTGTTTCGATAACTCCCGCGATGACAGGCACCAAGTGCGCGTCGTGCAAATCGCGAGAATGGGAGCGTGTACCCGTCTTCTTAATATAATGTCAAGAGCGCGACGGCGGGCCGCGATGTTCACCAACCTGGCATTAGCTGGCGGCCGTCATTCCAAAGGTTGCGCTCTGCGCCGTGGCTTTACGTCCGCACATTCCACGGTTGCCGACGGCGACACCTGACTGCCGAAACATGCCCCTCGTCCACCATCCGCCGGATCGCCGCCACGCGCTTTTTCCGCTGGGATAAAAGTCCATGATTGCCTTGGGGAGCTATGTGGTAAGTATACGGTCGGGCGTATTGGACGGGTTGCGTGAAGAGACTTCGGATCGGGATCGTCGGGGTCGGCAAGATCGCGAGGGAGCAGCACATTCCCGCGATATCCGCGAGCGCGGCCTTTGAACTCGCAGCGTGTGCCAGTATATGCGGCACAGCGGCCGGAGTTCCCAACTTTCCGAGCATTGAGGCGATGTTGGCGGATTGCCCCGACCTTGACGCCGTCGCGATCTGTACGCCGCCGCAGGTGCATTACGAGGAGACACGACTGGCTTTGCAGTATGGCAAGCACGTTATCCTTGAAAAACCGCCCTGCATGACGACGGCGCAATTGGATCAGCTGACCCTCCAGGCGCGCCAAGCCGACCGCACGCTATTCCAGACATGGCATGCACGGCACGCCACCGCGGTGAGCACGGCACAGGACTGGCTCACTTATCGCGTCGTCCGCGGAGCACTTGTCACCTGGAAAGAGGACGTACGGCAATGTCACGCCGGCCAGGATTGGATTTGGCAGCCCGGCGGTTTCGGCGTGTTCGATGCCGGGATCAATGCCATCTCGATTCTCACCAAAATCATGCCCGAGCCGATCTTCGTCAAAGCGGCCGATCTCTTTTTCCCGGCAAATTGCGATTCTCCGATCGCCGCGAACGTGACCTTCACGACCGGCGCAGGCACCGAACTCAACGCGACATTCGATTTCCGATATGCCGGCGTTCCGGCATGGGACATCGAGGTCGAAACGGATGACGGAGCCTTGAGCCTCAAGGCGCACAGGAACGCGCTGGCCGTCGACGGAAAGCCTGTCGTCGTCGGGGCGGCGGACGAATACGCGTCCCTCTATCAGAGTTTTGCCGACTTGATCGAACACCACAGGTCCGACGTGGACAAACGGCCGCTACAGCTTGTGGCGGACCTGTTTCTCATTGGCAGACGATTTGTCGTTGAACCTATCGTGGTTCCCATGCCGGCCGAAAGTTCAATGCTCCGTCCATAATTCGCCAGCTTTCTGCGCGACAGGCAGTCTCTTAACGTCTTCGGTCACCGCGCGCCGGCCTGCCGTCAGCCAGCCCGGCGGACGTGGCCGTCTCTCTACGCTTCAGGCGTGTGTATCCTCCTGCCTCGTTATAATGTGATCAAATCTCCGGTTTTCATTTCGAATTGTCTGACTTAATGTTTCCGGCACGGCGCCGGAAGAGCGTCCGGGCATCACAACGCGGGAGCGGTCATGAAGAGAATTTTAGGTGCCGGCTTTGCCGGAATTGCACTGACGGCGATGGCGACAGCCTGTTGGGCAGCCAAGACGCCAGACGTCCAGGAAGCGCCGTTCGGGCAGACGGCAAGCGGAAAGGCGGTCCAAGTTTATACACTGACCAACGAGCACGGCATTCAGGCCCGCATCATGACCTATGGCGGGACCCTTGTGTCGCTGAAGACCCCCGACCGGAATGGCAAACTGGCCGACATCGTGCTCGGTTTCGACAGCGTCAAACCCTATGTCGAGGGCGTGCCCTACTATGGCGCCCTTATCGGACGCTATGCGAACCGGATCGCCAATGGCCGCTTTACCCTGGACGGCAAGACCTATCAGCTGCCCAAGAACGACGGCCCCAACAGCCTGCACGGCGGAGACAAAGGTTTCGACAAGCGGCTGTGGACAGCAAAGCCCTTCGAGACAAAAGAGGGCCCCGGACTTCGGCTCACCTATGTCAGCGCCGACGGCGAAGAAGGCTATCCCGGGAAACTGACCACGCATGTCACCTATCAGCTGCGCAACGACAACTCGCTTAGCATCGAATACGAAGCGACAACCACCAAGCCGACCCCGATCAACCTCACGAACCACAGCTATTTCAATCTCTCTGGCAATCCGCAGAACACCATCCTGAACGACGTTCTGCTGATCAACGCGGACAAGTTCACGCCGATCAATGCGACAATGATCCCCACCGGCGAATTGCAGCCCGTGGCGGGAACACCCTTTGACTTCCGCAAACCGACCGTCATCGGCGCGCGCATCAATGACAACAACGAACAGCTGCACTATGCGCATGGCTACGACGACAACTGGGTCCTCGTGAAGCCACATCCCGACGCCATGACGACCGCCGCCGTGCTCACAGATCCGGGCAGCGGGCGCGTGCTGGAAGTAAAGACGACCGAGCCAGGGATCCAGTTCTATACCGGCAACTTCCAAGACGGTAAGCCGGCCGGCAAAGGCACGGTCTACAACTATCGGACGGGTCTCACGCTGGAGACGCAGCATTTTCCGGACTCGCCGAACCAGCCGTCCTTCCCCTCGACAATCCTCCGTCCGGGGCAGACGTTTAAGTCGCACACCGTGTTCATCTTCCGTACGACGAAATAACTCCGAGCCAGACCGATATGCAGCAGGAGCAGAAGCGGTCATACCGCTTCTGCTCTTTTTTTCGGCAACCCGGCGCGGGCGACAGCCGACAGCGACTGGCGCTTCCGTGGCCGCCCCTCGCCCCGCGAGACAATCCGATTGTTCGGACTCGCCTGATCGACCGCGAGCACGTCGTGATGGGTATGCCCGAGCATGGCTCGCACGGTCGACGGGTCTGGAGGACTCCGCATGCGCAAACGGCGGAGCTCACAACGAGCTCCGCCGTCATGTTGCGCCGTGGCGGGGGCCCCCCCGGGCCCGCGGGCGGGATGTGGGGAGCCGAGGGAACCCCGGCCCGGTAGGCGGGCGCGCCCCCGGGAGGCG
>VFSW01002621.1_pt1 | contig 27185 bp, 24 predicted proteins | sample 5358111 | NCBI WGS metagenome assembly VFSW01 (sample SAMN11554181, study PRJNA540505) | mine drainage metagenome | isolation source: sediment from site ElyBrook_90M | place: USA: Ely Copper Mine, Vershire, VT | collected 2017 | reverse complement strand
TTGGGCGCCTGGCTGCCACCCGCCATCACTATACATCTCAACGGCTAGGCAAACTATTATGCCGCCAAGGGGCGGGCGGGGGGCCGTATAGGCAGCGGCCCGCCGCAAGACAGCCATATCATTGCCGAGGACAATATCATTGTCGGCAATACGGTTCTGTACGGCGCCATCGCGGGCGAATCCTATTTTCGCGGTGTCGCGGGCGAGCGTTTCGCAGTACGAAACTCCGGCGCGGTCGCTGTGGTTGAAGGAGTAGGTGATCACGGTTGCGAGTACATGACCGGCGGAACGGTGGTGGTCCTCGGGCTTGCCGGGCGCAATTTTGCGGCCGGCATGAGCGGCGGGATTGCGTACGTGCTTGATGAAGCCGGCGACTTTACCAAACGTTGCAACCTGTCGATGGTTGAACTCGCGCCGGTTCCGGAAGAGGACAGTGCCATTGCCGAGAGCGAAGCCGGCGGCGGGGAGCTCGAGAGCCACGGTATGGTAAACGTCAACCATCTGGAAGACAGCGATGCCGCGATTCTGCGGCGCCTGATCCAGAATCATTTCCGCTATACGGGCAGCCTGCGCGCGCGCGCAATTCTGGACAATTTCGACACCTATCTGCCTAAATTCGTGAAGGTCATGCCGGTAGACTATCGACGTGCACTTGCGGAAATGGCCGCGACTCGGACCAAGTCGCAGCAGCCTGAAGGACGGGTGAAACATGGGTAAGCCTACCGGATTTCTGGAATTCAAGCGGCACGATCCTGCAAACCTTCCGGTCAAGGAGCGCATCCGGTTTTACCGGGAGTTTGCGCTGCCTCTCGACCAGAAGGAAATCGTCCAGCAGGGCGCACGCTGCATGGATTGCGGCATACCGTTTTGCCAGACCGGCTGTCCGGTAAACAATATTATTCCGGACTGGAACGACCTCGTTTATCACGAGCGCTGGAAAGAAGCGCTCGCGGTGCTCCACTCGACCAACAACTTCCCGGAATTCACCGGCCGGATCTGTCCCGCACCCTGCGAGGAAGCGTGCACGCTTAACATCGGCAATGATCCTGTCACGATCAAGAATATCGAGCACACGATCATCGACCGCGGCTGGGAAGAAGGATGGGTGCAACCCCAGCCTGCGCAACGCAAGACCGGCAAGCGCGCCGCCATCATCGGGTCGGGACCTGCGGGCCTTGCCTGTGCCCAGCAGCTCGCGCGCGCCGGGCATGCGGTGACGGTATTCGAAAAAAATGACCGTGTTGGCGGACTGCTCCGCTATGGCATTCCGGATTTTAAGATGGAAAAGCATCACATCGACCGGCGCCTGCAGCAAATGCAGGCCGAGGGCGTGGAATTCCGCGTAAACCAGCACGTAGGGGTTGGCACACCCGTTCCAGCTTTGCTGAAAGAGTTTGACGCGATTGTGCTTGCCGGCGGCTCAGAGAGTCCGCGCGATCTGAATGTGCCGGGGCGCGAGCTCAAAGGTGTTCACTTCGCCATGGACTTCCTGCCACAGCAGAACCGGCGCGTCGCTGGTGACCGGGTACCGGAAGAAAACGCCATAATGGCCACAGGCAGGCACGTAGTGGTTATCGGCGGTGGCGATACCGGCTCGGACTGCATAGGGACTTCTATCAGGCAGGGCGCTGCATCCGTGACCCAGCTCGAATTGCTGCCCCGGCCTCCGGAGAAGGAGGAAAAGCTGCTTAACTGGCCCAACTGGCCCATCAGATTGCGCACATCCACATCTCAGCAGGAGGGTGTGTCGCGAGAATGGAGCGTTGCGACCAAGGCATTAGCAGGCAGCGACGGACGCGTCAGTGCTCTCCACGGCATTCGCCTTGAGTGGCGCCAGAACGAAAACGGAGCGCCCACCATGCACGATATCCCCGGCAGCGAGTTTGAGCTCAAGGCCGATCTGGTCCTGCTTGCCATGGGATACATGCACCCGGTGCACGAAGGCATGATCAAGGCGATGGGTATCGGCCTCGACCGGCGAGGAAACGTACAGGCAGATGAGCGCCGCTATCAGACTTCCATTCCCAAGGTATTCGCGGCGGGCGACATGCGCCGCGGCCAGTCACTGGTGGTCTGGGCTATCCGCGAAGGGCGTCAGGCGGCACGCGCAGTCGACGAGTTTCTCATGGGAGAATCGGATTTGCCGCGCTGATCCGATTTGCGCGTGCAATGGCCAGATAATGAAAGTTCCCGCACTGCCGGCTGAGAGCCCCGCACCGCTTCAAAATGACCGTCTGCTGCGGGCTTTGCTGCGTCAGCCGGTCGACATGACGCCGGTGTGGGTAATGCGCCAGGCCGGCCGCTATCTGCCGGAATACCGAAAGACACGCGAACGTGCCGGTTCGTTCATGGAATTATGCACAAATCCCGAACTTGCCTGTGAAGTGACCCTGCAGCCATTGCAGCGTTTCCAGCTCGACGCGGCGATACTGTTCTCTGACATCCTGACCATTCCCGATGCCATGGGTCTCGGTCTGCACTTCAGCGAAGGTGAAGGTCCGCGACTCGAACGCCCGTTGCGTTCATCAGCGGATATCAAACAGCTGGCGGTGCCGGATCCGGCAGACAGCCTGCGCTACGTGCTTGACGCGGTGCGTATCATCCGGCGCGAACTTGCGGGACGCATTCCGCTGATCGGATTCGCCGGATCGCCCTGGACGCTTGCAACCTACATGGTTGAGGGCGGCTCCAGCAAAGAGTACGCGCGCATCAAGGGCCTGATGTATCAGGACCCGGTTGCGATGCACCAGCTTCTCGACATCAATGCGCGTGTCGTTGCCGCGCATCTCAATGCCCAGGTTGACGCAGGTGCCCAGGCAATCATGATTTTCGATACCTGGGGTGGTGTTCTGACTCCGCGCGACTACCGGGAATTTTCCCTCCGATATATGAGCCAGGTTGTCGCTGATCTGCGTCGCGAAGCCGAAGGCCGACGCATTCCCGTTATCCTGTTTACCAAGGGCGGCGGCGCCTGGCTCGAGGACATGGCTGCGAGCGGCTGTGACGCTCTGGGAGTTGACTGGACGACCGATCTGTCGCAGGCACGCAACCGCGTTGCCGGCCGGGTAGCGTTGCAGGGAAACATGGACCCGTCGATTCTGCATGGTTCTGCGGCACGAATCCGCGAGGAAGTACAGATTATCCTCGACAGCTATGGTCCGGGTCCGGGGCATGTTTTCAACCTTGGTCACGGCGTGCATCAGGGGACGGACCCGGACAACATCGCAGCAATGGTCGATTCTGTGCACGAGCTGAGTGCCAAGTTCCATGTGCCGGGCGTTGCGGGTGTGCGAGCTTAAGCGCGCCTACTCGCGTTCCGCCACCGGCGCACGGCACTTCTTCTCCTAGCGCAGGTCGCTCAGGATCAATGCCAGCATGTCTTCCGCCTGTGCCAGGTAGCTGCCACCGAACAGATTAAGGTGGTTCAGCACATGATAGAGATTGTAGAGGGTTTTCCTTGTCGCGTATCCGTGAGCGAGCGGCAGACTCTCCCGGTAGGCCTGATAAAACCGCTGAGGAAACCCCCCGAAGAGCTCCGTCATCGCCAGATCGGCCTCGCGGTCACCAAAATACACCGCCGGGTCGAAGATGACAGGCTCGCTGTTCCGGTCGGCTGCAAAATTTCCTGACCACAGATCTCCGTGGAGCAGCGACGCCGCCGGCTTATGATCGGCAAACAGGGCCGGCAGCAAATCGAGGAGACGATCGCCATCACGCTGCAGGGCACCACCATGACCTCTGGCGGCGGCAAGTTGGAGCTGATAGCCCAGGCGTCTTTCTCTCCAGAACTCGGCCCAATCATGCATCGGCGTATTGATCTGCGGGGTCGTGCCGATGGTATTGTCCCGAAACCACCCGAACTGGCTTTGGTGGAATCGATGCAGGTCTGCCAGAGCGATGCCGAATTTCTCGGCAGTCTGTCCATTGCCGGGGCCGAGGTCGAGGTATTCGAGCACAAGGTAGGCATTTGCCCCGGTCTCGCCCCAGCAGAGGGGTTCGGGAACGCGAATAGCACCGGAGTGGGCCAGTTCGCGCAGACCCGCGGCCTCCGCCTCGAACATAGCCGCACGTCCAGCCAGGTTCAGCTTGAGAAAGAAACGCCTCCCGCCGCCTTCCAGTATCGATGTTGAATTGATGGACCCGCCGGCCGCCGGCAGATTTGCCGTCGGCACAAAGCTGGCTCCCGTTGTCCGCGAAATATGCTCGGCGATTTCAAATTGCAAATTGGTCATGAATGAGTTTCGCGATGGGTCGGCTCGTAAAGTATCGATTTTGGTGCGTCCGCGAATATAGCATTGTGACTTGCCGATCCCTTATGGCTACGCAGCACACAAACGCCTTCCCCCATATTTGCCGCCATATAGGGCAAATCGCGTTGCTTTACCTCACCAGCCGGTTGTGGCGGCGGAAATTCCCTTAACTCAGAAGCATCTGACCTGCAAGAGAATCCGCCGGCACAGAAGACTTCCGCGATCAAGCATTTATTCACAGCCCTTGAAAATACCGCAAATTTCTTGCGGCTAAATCGAAATCAGTGAAAATTCCGCGCGTTTTTTCTTATCACATTGTTTTAACGCCTGTTTTTTAGTTCACTTTTTAGTCAATCCAATCATTTCCGCAGTATTACGGCCGTACGGAAAAGACTGGTCGGCATTCATCAACAATGTTATCCACAGATTTTGTGTATAACCGCAGAGCTGTTTAGTCACAACAAGTTAGCGTGAAATTCAAAAGTTGTAGCTGCCTGTGGAGCTATAGAATGTTCCACGCAGGAAGTCCCCGGACCATGGTAAATTCCACCCATGTCTTCTGCCCCGCGCATCTATCGCGTCGCCGTTCCATCACCATTGCGTCGCCTCTTTGATTATCTTCCACCTCAATCCGCGCTCCTGGCGCGTCCCGGCGCCCGCGTCCGGGTACCGTTCGGAAAGCGTGTTGTGGTTGGGGTTGTCATAGGAACTGCAGATCAAAGCGAGATTTCCGAAAACCGGCTTAAGCCGATTCTCGATGTACTGGATTCCGGGCCCCTGCTTCCTGACAAGCTGCTGAAACTGCTGCTCCGGGCCGCCGACTATTACCAGCATCCGATCGGAGAAGTCATCCATACGGCGCTTCCTCTGGCCTTGCGGCGCGGCAAGCCCGCAACCACTAAATCGGCGCAAAGCTGGGTCATAACCGCGGCCGGACGCCGACAGCTTGCGTCCGGCGGTACGCGCCCGGGAGCGACCACCCAAATACTCAGAGCGCTCGCCGAAGCCGTGTCCCCGGCCGATGAGGCAGTTCTGGCGCCATTCTCAAAACGCTGGCGCCCAACCGTGCGTTCGCTGGTTGCCCGCGAATGGGTTGCGCTGGTTGGCCGCCCCAACCGCGAACCGGCGCCAGCAGCCGATCAACTACCTGCGCCTGATCTTAATGCTGCCCAGAAAGTGGCGGTCGCGGCCATCACCGGCGGCACCGCGGATTTTCATAGCTATCTGCTGCATGGGGTAACCGGCAGCGGCAAAACAGAAGTCTATCTGCGCGCGATCGCGCAGGTACTGAATTCCGGCGCGCAGGTGCTTGTGCTTGTGCCGGAGATCGGCCTGACGCCGCAGCTGATTGCCCGCTTTCGGCAGAGATTCCGCGAGCCGATCGCCGTCATTCATTCGGGCCTGAACGACTCCGAGCGCTTGAACGCCTGGCTTTTGGCGCGCGACGGAACAGCGCGCATCGTGCTTGGCACTCGCTCGGCGGTGTTTGTGCCCATGCAGGCCTTGCGCCTTATCGTTATTGACGAGGAGCATGACGGCTCCTACAAACAGCAGGACGGGTTCCGCTATTCGGCGCGTGATGTTGCCATCATGCGCGCGCAGCGCGAAGGCGTGCCGGTAGTGCTGGGCTCTGCCACGCCGTCGCTTGAAAGCCTGCATAACGCCAATGAGGCGCGCTATACGCTCCTGACGCTGCCCGAGCGCACGCGACAGGCAGCATTACCGCCGATCCGGCTTCTGGATCTGCGCCGGCTTGCGCGCAACAACGGCCTGGCGCCGCCGCTCATCGACGCGTTGCGCGATCGTCTTGGCCGCCAGGAGCAGAGTCTTCTGTTCATCAATCGCCGCGGCTATGCCCCCGTGCTCATGTGTCATGATTGTGGGTGGCTCGCTCCCTGTCCGCGCTGCGACGCGCGCCTTACCCTGCACAAGGCTGCTATGCGATTGCGCTGCCACCATTGCGGCGGCGAAGCCGCGGTTCCACCCGCATGTCCGGTGTGTCATGGTGTGAACCTGCATGGCATCGGAGAAGGTACGGAGCGCGTGGAAGCCGTGCTCACACGCCTGTTTCCCGCCGCCAATATCGAGCGCATTGATCGCGACAGTACCCGCGGCAAGGGAGTCCTGCAGGAAAAGCTCGATCGTGTCTTGTCCGGGAAAGCCGATATTCTGGTGGGTACACAGATGCTCGCCAAGGGCCATGACTTTCCGAATCTCACGCTGGTCGGTGTGCTGAACGCGGATCAGGGCCTTTACGGGTCCGACTTTCGGTCAGCTGAACAGCTTTTCCAGCTCATCATGCAGGTTGCCGGCCGCGCCGGCCGCGCTGATAAACCTGGCGAAGTCATGATTCAGACCTTTCATCCCGAACACCCGCTGTTCTGCGCGCTGTGCAGCCATGATTATTCGGGTTTCGCCAACTACGCGCTTAAGGAACGGCGTGAAGCGCAATACCCGCCCTTTTCCTACCTGGCGCTGCTGCGCGCGGAATCAGCCGAGCGCGACAGCGCGCTGCGGTTTCTTGGACAGGCGCGTGCAATCGCCGCGACGGTCGCCGCCAGCCCGGCAGTTACGATCATGGATCCGGTGCCTTCGCCCATGGAGCGTCGATCAGGACGTTATCGTGCGCAACTGCTGGTTCAGGCGACGCGGCGGCGCGATCTGCACTGCTTTTTGAGCGACTGGCTCGCATTGCTTGACGCCGCACCGCTGGCGCGGAAGGCGCGCTGGTCACTGGATGTCGACCCCATCGATCTGTATTGAAGTGCGCCCCTCATGTCCAGGCGCGGCCCCATCCCGGTCCTCAATCGTCAGGAATACCAATTGGCAGAGTCTGGGTCGCGCCCACCTGCGTTAGCACATGCGGAAGCGGAAAGTTTTCCCGATATTCTTCAGGCAGGCCGAATATGGTCTCCTTGAATGCGTCCGGAGCAAACAACATGGGGATGATATTGTTATACGGAGCGGCCTTATCCGAAAGCTGCATGGTCTGCCCGTCGACCTCGAGGTAACCAAGATCGACCAGTGCCAAGATCAGGTCTGCGTAAGTGTCCGCAATCCGAACCCCGTATTTCAGCGCGATTTTCCCGAAGTCGACTCGAGTGAAGCGTAGCTGGCTCACAAGTTCCCGCGCCATTTCCATTTCGCGGGTGATCCGTTCTGTTTCCATCACCGGCAGCCGGCCGTCGTCGATGCTTGCATAATAGGTCTTCAGTGCCAGGTGATTCTGGTAAAGCATCCGCGGCGCGTAACCCATCGACGACATGCCGAGTGCTACGAGTGAAATGTTTTCCCAGCGCCGAAGCTGGTGCCGGTACGAGCCGTGCGGCGGTCTGATAAAGATGTTCTGCAGTACCGGAACGAATTCGCGCGCCTGCAGGAACCGGCGTGCCTCACGGAAGATCTCGAGTTTACGGTTATAGCGCTCATCGTGGCCCGGCAGAAAGCGAATCCGGTCGTGGTCGCAGCGCTGCGCGTCCAGTGCGTATATCGACAGGCTTGGAACCCCGATGTCGATGAACTTCGCAAGCGTATTCAGCAGGGAATCATCGGCTTCCCCCTCAAACCCGTACATGGTGTCGATATTGACGTTGCCGATTTCCGCGACGGCGCATTCGATTTCTTGTATCGCGCCGGCAACCGAATAACTGCGATTGAGGCTCGCAAGCAGCCCGGTGTCGAGTGACTGGATACCGTAACTCATGCGGTTCACACCGAACTGTCTGAGCAGATTCACCTTATCGGCCGGTATCGTGCCGGGAGCTGACTCAATGCATATCTCGGCGTCCGGAGTCAGGCGAAAATTCCGTCGTATGCCCGCGAACAGCTTTTCCAGCAGCCGGTTGTCGAGAAAGCTTGGCGTACCGCCGCCGATATATATCGACTCGCAAGAATCGCCCGCGAGAGCCGGCGCATAGAGTGCCATTTCGCGCAGCAGATATCCGACGTAACGCTCCATTTCGTCGTCGTGTCGACCCGGTATGACCGGGTAGTAGCAGAACTTGCAAAGTGATGCGCAAAACGGAATATGAAGGTAGACGCTGTAGATTCCCGGAACAACCGAACGATCGCCATAGAGGCCGGCGGCATCGACTGGATCGCGCGATTTCTGCGTGATGGGAGGAGGAAACGTCCAGTCGAAGCAGGGAAAATAGTCGTTTTGGACCTGCAGTGCCGCAGCGATACGGAACGTCAGGGTTTGCGGATCCAGGGTTGACAGACGATCGACGGTTTTTGAATCGGTCTGTGGAGCGTGGATAAGGCGCGAGCGCTTGTTGAGCGTTTGATGGTAGTGCTTCACGGTTCCCTCCGTTTAAGTGCCGGAAAATCCATTTTTGACCGGCGTTGTCCCGCCAGTTCATCTGACTCACTCTATGGTGCCACGCAGGCGCTGACAATAGCTCCATCCGCTAAATTCGATCCGCGGTGGTGGTGACCCGTCAACCGGGCCCGGTCCGGCCGCCGCTCACCGCCAAACGCCGTTGACGGACGAGGCGCCTCCCTCTCGCTATGCAGCCGTGCCTGCCGCTTTGCGAGCTTTGCGTCCTTCATACATATAGTAGACGAGCGGTATCACAAAAAGCGACAGCACGGTCGACGCGAAGGTGCCGGAGATAAGAGAGACCGCAAGACCCCCGAAAACCGGATCGGCAACCATCACCGCGGTGCCGAAGATGATGGCAAGTGCGGTAAGCAGTATCGGGCGCATGCGCGTTATGCCTGCCTGCAGCACTGCCTCACGTACATCATGCCCTGAGCGCCGAAAGTCTAGGATAAAGTCGATGAGCAGCAGCGAGTTGCGCACGACTATACCGGCGAGGGCGATAACGCCGATCATGGATGTGGCAGTGAAGTAATACTGCCCTTCGATCAGGTCCATCACCGCGTGCCCCGGGAACACCCCTATTATCGTGAGCGGAATCGCACCCATAACGATGAGCGGAGTCGAAAACGAGCGATAGTAGCCGACCAGGACGAGATAGATCAGCAGAATTGCAACTCCGAATGCCGAACCCAGATCGCGAAAGACGTCGAGGGTAAGGCGCATTTCTCCGTCCCAGTGAACGCTGTAACCGGTGGTGTGCGGATCCGCCATGAAATATTGCTTGAGTTTGACGCCATCCGGCAGCGGATGAGTACGCAGGTATTTCCACATGCTGAGGACCGCATACACCTGGCTGCCGGTTCCCATTTCGCCGGTGACGTAAACCACCGGGCGCTGGTCCTTGTGTAGAATAGGTTGCGGCGCGGTCACCGCTTCGATGGTGGCAATATCGGCCAGCGACACCTGGTTGCCCTGGCTGTTCGTGAAGAAAATTTTGCGCAGATCCGAAGGCTGCACGCGATCCTTAACCGGAATCTGGAAGCGGATCAGGACCGGCTCCTTTTCCTTGTCAATATGCACAGTGCCTGCGTCGTAACCGCCCAGAAAAGCCTGCAGGGTTTCCGCGACCTGGACTGGCAGAATGCCGGCAAGCGCGGCCTTCCTGTGGTCCACTACGATTCGGTACTCGGTGGTGTCCGCGGTCGTGCTGTCGTCGATATCGACGACATCCGGGGTCTTGGCGAAGACATCGGTGCGCAGCTCCTTGGCGATGCGGCGCAATTCGCTGTAGTTCGGACCATAAAGCTCTGCCAGTATGGTCGCGCGTACCGGAGGTCCCGGCGGATCCTCGACCAGCTTGATGTTGGCGCCGGTCTGTGCCGCGAGCTTGGCAATCGCAGGACGCAGATTACGCACAATCTCGATCGAAGACGCCGAACGATCATGTTTGCTGCGAAGATTGACGCGTATCTCGCCGTATTGCGGGCCCTGTTTCAGGGCGGCGCCGCGCAGCAATCCGTTGAAATCTATGATTCCCGGTTCGCCCACCGTTGCTTCGTAATCCGTGACATCCGGCACCTTTCGCACGATATCTGCGACCTGGCGCACGACGCGATCGGTTACCTCAAGCGCCGTTCCGGCAGGCATATCAACCGTGATGTTGAAGGTATTGGTATTGTCCTTGGGCAGCATCTTGAAAAGCACGAGCTTCATTGCCGGCATGGCAAGTACGACAACCATGAGTAGCGCGATACCGAGGAAAAATCCGATCCGGGCACCGCGACTGTCAAGAAGTCTGCCCATCATGGCCGCGTAGCTGCGCTCCAGCCACCCCGGAGTATGCCCCTCGACATGCTGGCCCGGTGTCAGCCTGAGCCAGCGGTAGGCGGCCCAGGGCGCAACCGTGTACGCAATGGCAAGCGAAGTAATCATGGCGACGGGGACATTGAACGGAATTGGCGCCATATAAGGCCCCATCATGCCGGTCACCCAGAACATCGGCAGAAATGCCAGTATGACTGTGAGCGTGGCGAGATTGGTAGGCCGACCGATTTCATTCACGGCGCGCACTGCCCCTGCCATCCGATCCACCCCTTTCTTGCTGTAGTGGCGGAAGATGTTCTCGATGACCACAATCGAATCGTCGACCAGGAGCCCGAGCGACAGGATCAGTGCGAACAGCGTGATCCGGTTGATGCTTTGCCCGACGACCATGCCGACAGCAAGGGTAACAAACAGGATCAGCGGAATGGTGATGGTGACAATGCTCGCCGCACGCCAGCCGAGAAAGGCAATAAGCAAAATGACCACGGTTCCGATGGCGATCGCCAGGTGCTCAATGAGAGTGTTGACCGCGTCATTTGCGCGCTCGCCGTCGTTACGCGTGATATCAACGTGGACGCCGGCAGGAATTGTTGACGCGCGTATTCGTTGCAGTTCGGCAATTACCCGATCGGCGACCGTGACTGAATTGGTGCCTTTGCGCTTGGCAATCGCGATGGTAACTGCCGGCTCCTCGAAATCCGGACTGCGCACACCGGTGTATGCCGGTCCGTATCCGATGCGGTGCACATGTTTGATCGGCCCCGGGCCGTCGGTAACGGTCGCAACATCCTTGAGATATACGGGCCGATGCGCGTATAGGGATACGACGAGATCGCGCACATCAGCTGCATTGCGCAGCATTCCCCCCGAGATCACCGTGCTTACGGTGCCCCTGTTCACCAGGGTTCCAGCCGGAATGTCGACGTTCGTGGCTTCCAGTATCCGGCGGATGTCGAGCAGGGTAACGTTGTAGCGGTGCATCTCGTCGAGGTTGAAGTTGACGTTGATCTGGCGCGCCCGCCCGCCATGGATAAACGACAGCGATGCACCCTCGACGCGCCGCAGGTGCTCAAGTACATCATCGGCGATGCGCCGCAGACTGCGGTCGTCCATGGTTGGCGAAGACAGGGTAATCGTTATTATCGGCACGTCATCCACGTCCACTGGTTTCACGAGGGGCAGATGCGAACCGGGTGGCATGCGGTCGAGATTGCTCATGATGCGGTCGTACAGCTTGACGAGCGAATCTTCCTTGTTCTGCCCCACGTAAAACTGCACGTTCACGACGCCCATCGAATCCATGGCTGTGCCATAGGTGTGTTCGACGCCATTCAAGCCCTGCAGGATGGCTTCCAGTGGCTTGACAATCAGCTGTTCGACTTCCTTGGGCGAGGCCCCGGGTTTGGTAACGATGATGTTCGCCGCCGGCACCACGATCTGCGGGTTCTCTTCGCGCGGGGTCACCTTGAGGGCAAGCAGGCCGGCCAGCAGCGCGACAACGATGACCAGAATTGTCATCTTGCTGTCGACAAAGTAATCGGTGATGCGACCGGCTATATTGAGCCGGCCGGAGCCGCCCCCGTTCTTTTCATCCTGCGATTCAGCCATGAGTTTCCCCTGATTTACTTCAACGCGATCGGACTGCCATCGTGCACATCAGCGAGATCGCCGACAACCAGGGTCTCGTCCCCTGACAGGCCGCTTAAGACCTCAAGCCGATCGCCTTGTGTCCTGCCAACCTTGATCATGCGAAAGCGCGCGCGAGCATTCTGAAGGACAAACACCCCCGGCAGTCCGCCGCGCAAAAGAAACGCGTCGCGGGGTATCGATACCTGTGCTTGGGCCGATTGAGCCGGCTGTAGCTTGACGAGCGGACGTTGCAGTTGCGGAAGAACAAGTGGTGGCGATGGCGGCTGGCTGCCGCAGGCGCCAAGACCAAGCAAGACCAATACCGCAAATATCATCCGCAAGCGTTGCCGGAGGCGTTTCTTCTGCATAGCGGGTTTTCCTGATGTGATTATTGCGGCGGTTCGAGGGTGCCTTCGGCAAGCTTGAGCGCGGCCTGGCCGGTCGCAAGCTCGAGAGACGACGCGAGCTTTTCATTGCGCGCTTCTACCACAATCCGTTCCGCCATCAGCACGTCCAGCAGAATCGTGCGGCCCTCGCCGTAGCGCTGCTTGATAAGACGCACCGCTTCGCGTGCCTTGGCGACGTTTTGCGCCGCGATCTTGCGGCGTGCTGTGGCTTCATCGATGTCGTAATAGGCGGAGCGGACCTCGCCTTGAATCTCCTGCTGCAGATTCATGACGCGCAACTCCGACTCGTCTGCCTGGTGGCGTGCCGCCGCCAGTTCACTTGTGTCGCGACCACCACTGTAGAGATTCATGCTGACCACGCCCATGATGCTCTGGGAATTATTGGCAAAACCAAAGCTGTCGTCGAACCAGTCGCTTTTGGCCACGAGGCTCAGCTGCGGCTTGAGCGCCGCGCGCGCCTCGTCCATGCCGGCACGACCGGCCGACGTCATGGAACGCGCGGCCTGCAGATCCTTGCGAGTCATTAATGCGCCTTGTTCGATCGCAGGCAGATCACCCGGCGCTGTGACCGTGACGTCCTCCCACGGCGGCAATTCGATATTCTCGTCCATGGGCAGGCCCATAGCCAGTTTCAGCTGGTCCATGGCCTGACGTCTGCGGTTGATCGCCTGTTCGCGGGCACTCTCGGTTGCTGCCAGATTGAGTTCCGCAGTCATGCGGTCGGATACCACGATACGTCCTTCGTGCACGAGGCGCGCCGTGGTGTCGGCGTGCCCCTGCGCAGCCGCTACCGCATCCGTGGCGATATCGACGCCGTGAATCGCTGCCTGGGCTGCGAGAAAGGCGCTAGTTACCCGGAATACGGTTTTCTGGCGCTCGCGTTCAAGGTCGAAATCAGCTGCCTGCTCGTCATCGCGTGCGCGCCGGATCGAAGCGTTGAGTTTGCCGCCGGTATAGATTGGCAGCTGCAATGCCAGTTCGCCGGCATGCAAGGTGCTAGCGGCGGGATGGTTAAGGGCGCTGGCGGTGAAATCCGTCGCCGGATTTACCGAGCGGGTGTCGAGTTTGTCGGCAAAAGCGTCAAGCGGGTTGTCGCTGCGGCGAACCAGGTAGCGGGCATCGACCTGCGGCATGCGCCCGCTTTTGGCGACGTCGACGCGCGCGCGTGCAGTCAGCGTCTGTTCGTCGCGTGCCTTGAGTTCGAGATTGTGATCAAGGCTATAGCGGATTGCCTGATCGAGCGTAAGCACCTCTGCCGCGTGGGCAGCGCCGAGGCCGGCAACGGCAAGTCCTAGAAACAGACTGAATCTGATTCGCATAGCCCTCTCCTGGGTCGTCAGCCTCCTCCATCCTGCTGTTTTGTAATTTTTTTGACAGTTTCGCAGTAATGGCGCCGGGATATGCCAATTTCAACCTGCGCGCGGCTCCGGTCAGATCGGTTTGACCACCACAAGTATGACCACAGCAACCAAAATCAGTGCCGGAAATTCATTGAACCAGCGATAAAACACATGCCCATGGCGGTTTCGATCATGGCGAAAATCCGCCAGCAACTTCCCGCAATAAACATGATATCCGATCAGGATGCATACGAGCGCAATTTTCACGTCAAGCCATAACCCGTGAAAGCCGTAGCCAAGCCACAGCCACGCTCCGAATACCACGGTCAGCACCGCCCCGGGTGTCATGATACCAAAGTAGAGTTTGCGTTCCATTATCTTGAAACGCTCTACACTGGCGGCATCAGCGGTCATGGCGTGATAGACGAAAAGCCGGGGTAGGTAAAAAAGGCCCGCAAACCAGGTTACCATGAAGATGATATGCAGGGACTTAATCCAGAGCATGGCAGACTCAGCCACCACAGGATCCGTATTGGCGGATCATGTCATCCGTCCCGGCAACAACCTGGCGTTGCCTATGGCGCGCACGGGCGGACGATTCAGCATGTGTTCCACGCGTGTACGCAGCTGACCCCAGTCGACGCGGCCCAGATGGTCCTCCGCGATTCGCCCGTCCGGTCCGACCAGGATAGCGCGCGGTATTGCATTGACGCCGCCGAATGCGCGTGCAACCGTCCCGTCGATGTCGAGCGCAACCGGGTATTGGATATCGAAGTGTCGTGTGAAGTCGAATACCAGCGACGGCGGATCGCCGGCCATGGCAACTGCGACCATGTTGAGTCCGAGCGGATGCAGTTCGCGATAGAACGCCGCCAGGCGTGGTGCCTCGGCAACGCAGGGTGCGCAGCTGACCGACCAGAATACCACCAGCAGCGGCCGGTCGCGCAGCGCGGATGTCGGCAGTTTTGTGCCGGCGAGCAGCGTGAAGGCCAACGCCGGCAGCCGCCGCACGGCAGCAGCCTGGGTCGATTGCCAGAGCCATGCTGCTGCAATCATGCCCGCGAAGATAATAACGACTAAAGACAGGGTTCGGTTCACAATATTCCGGGATCAGGTCCTGGTCGGTGAATTGTAGCCGGAATTGTAAACCGCTGCAGTGGACTGTTTGCGGGTCATTTTCAAACATCCATTTCCATGTCATCATTTTTCCATATGACGCGTCTATTAGTCTTCACGCTGTTATGCATGATGCCGCTGGCGAGCCAGGCGGGTTGGGGGAACTGGTTTGGAACCAGGACCGAAAAACCGGGGTATGCCGTACAGCTTGATAATGAAAGCCTGGTCAGCGGGTTGCGCCAGGTCCTCGAGCAGTCTTCCGATCAGGCAGCGAACCTGCTTGGCCGTCCCGATGGCTATCGCCTGAATCCCCGGGTTGCGATCGGTCTGCCGCCCGATTTGCACGATATTGAACGGAACTTGCGGCGCTTCGGCATGGACCGAAGTATCGACGATCTGGTCTACGACATGAATCGTGCCGCGGAGGCGGCTGTTCCGGACGCCAAAACCCAATTGCTTGCCGATATTAACAGCTTGTCCATCGATGATCCTGGCAGCATCGTGCGTGGTCCTGACGATGCTGCAACAGCCTACCTGCGCGCGCGCACCGAAGCGTCGCTGGTGGCAAGCCTGCGGCCGGTCATTGCACGTACTACCGAGGTTAGTGGCGCCACGGCGGCATACAAGGAGTTGCTGAAGAAAGGAAGTTACTTTGGTAAGCCGCGTGAAGAAGCTAACCCGGATCTCGATGACTACATCGCACGACGAATGATTGACGGCATGTTCATTACTATGGCGGACGAAGAGCATCGTATCCGCCATAACCCGAGAGCGCGCAGCACCCAATTGATGAAACAGATGTTCCGCTAATTCCCGTGCTGCCCGACGGCCGGCGGTCGGTTCGCAACGTTAAGGAACTTAACCCGTCTCTTCGATCATGTATCAATGAAGTTGCTACGAATCGCGGCGAAAATTCCCGCAGAAACGGCGCGATCAATCATTAGTAATGAGTCGCTTTCTTGAAACTACGAATCGCGTATGATCAAAAAACCGTCCACCAGAGCCAGACTCGCCAACGGATTATTTTTTTTATATGTTCGGAATAGAACTCGGGGTCGTAGTATCCTATCTTGAACATTTCCCGGACGAGCTTCGCCTTCTGGCTGACAGTGCGTTTCGAGACCGCGAAGTAATCGCACAGGGAATCAGGGTTTACGTAGGGCGGGAAAGATTTATCAAACAGAAAATTGATGCTCCCCAGCGCATAGACGACCGCCGCCGCCCAGATTTCCAAACGCCCCGTCAAGATCGGCACCGTGCGTTTACGGGCCATCTTGTTGACCAGATTCTGGCAAAGAGCTTCGTATTCCGCGTCGATGTGCGCTTGGCAAAACCCGGCCGTCATTTGGATGAGTTGGTGTTGAATGTCCTGCACTTGCTGCTTGTCAGCCATCGCTCGATCTCCCGCACTTTGTGTATATCCACGAATCATCGAGGATGGTAACGCCATAAATCTTTGCCATAAAGGCCTGAATGCTAAGCTCGAGGATACCGCGGTCACCAGCGTCGTTCCCGTAGCCAGGCCCAGGTCTCCGCCCGTGAACGGCCGAACCGCCAGGGGTTGTCGGTAACCTGGCCACCGGTTATCGCTGCGCTCGCACCTGGTGGTCAGGATTCTACAAAATCTGCTCACAGAAACCGACTGTGGGATCGAGCAACGCATCGGGCAGGCTCCTTGTTGCAGGTGGTTTGCGGAAAATCCGTACAGCCCGACGGGCGCTGCCCCGAATCGCCGCGGAATACGAAGGGCCCGGCGGCGGCCGTCGGAGGGATTGTAAAGCTTCACTGGGGCCGCGGCGATTTGCGGCGGAATACCTCAGCCACGTTGTCCTTCGATTAGCGGTCTTACTCGTTTATGTATTTCTCAAGCTTCCGCATGAAATTCCGCTTGGCCTTGTGCCTGACGCGTACGCAATCGAGCCAAGTAGTGAATTCTTCTTCTTGCTTTGTGCGCTGCATCAGCTTACGTAGTTTGGTGATGAGCGCCGCGGCCTGGTCGTAGACGTGGTTGTTGGCCTGTTTCACGATGCCGTCGAGACGTGCTTGGTAGATGGCAACGGCATCTTCCGGGTGATCTGCCTCGCGTGCTTGGGCAATGGAGAACCACAGGCTTTCGCCGCAGCCGCCTGTCTTCGCCTCGGCGAGCGCGGCGTCGCTGTCGCCTTCCCACAGGAAGATCTCGACGAGCGGCGAGTGGTCGCGCGGCATCCATACTCTGCGGCTGCGGTCGTTTTTCGCGGCATTCAGGAAATTCTCGCGCAGCCCGGCAAGTGCCTTCGCTCGCCATGCGTCCCAGGTATCTGTGCGTTCGGCGCAAGTCTTGAGGCGTTGATAGGAACTCAAAACGGGCTGCTGCTGGAATTGCTTCCAGGTGAGCGCGATGGCCTCCTTGTGGCGGCCGCGGCGGCCGTATTCGTCGGCGAGGAAATCCGTGAGTCGGGAATCGGGACGGTCGGGAAAGGCGTTGCGACCACTTTCAGCCCAGGTAAGGGCCTCGTCGCGGCGACCGGCCTCGGCGAGATACTTGGCGATTTCGAGGAAATAGTACGGCAGGGTCAGATCGCGGCTCTTGATGGCCACAAGCGCATCGATGTCGCCATCGTGCTCGGCAAGTTCTTCCATGATTCGGATAATGGTGAAATGCTTGCCGTAGGAGGGCGCATCGTCCTTGCCTGGGCTTATTGCCGCGCTGCGCGTTGGGACGTTCTCCCAGGCTTTCTGCGCGAGTGCCCGGTAAGTTATAAGGCCATCGTCACCGAGGAGCGGCGCGTAGTCGTCGAATGGGAAGAAGCCCCACTGGTCGTCAAGCCGAAACGTGAAGAAACTTTCAGCGAGGTCCGGCCCTGGTGGGGTAGCGGCGCGGCAGGCCTTGAGGTGCAGCCCGGCAATCTCTCGCAGCAGTTCGCCCAGAGCACCTGAGGAATCATCGCTGTTTTCGTAAATCGCCAGCGCGCGGCGCATTGCATATTCCGCCAGGTTGACTGTCTGTGCGGCTTGGCCGTCCTGGATGAGGCCAGCAAGCAGATCGACAATCGGGGCGGCCCGTTGGATGAGGCTACGCATTCCCTGGTAGTCGACGAAGCCGCGCACGGCCAAAGACTTGCGCACCGTATCCTTTAGGGCCTTGATGTCGGCGGGGGTCCGCTTGCGCGCGGCCTGTGTGCTTAAGTGACTGCGCAAGGCCGAATCCTTCTCGACCTGCTGCATGAGCAGCTCGACAAGCTGTTCCCTGGGCTGGCCGGCAAGGTAATCCCGCAGCGCATCAAATTCCGACTTGCCCGTGAAAGCGGGTATCGTCGGTTCTCCCGCGCGCTAGGCGAGCCAGGCAACGCCTGCGGCCACAGCGTGCTTGCAGAAATCGCCATCTTCGCCCATCGGGCAGGTGCAGTCGTAGTCGAGCCTCCTGTCGTTCGCCGCCAGGATGGCTTCGTACTCGTATGTGCCGCAGACACGCACCTTGATGACTTCGCCGGTCTCGACCAGCTCACCGACCACGCCGCGTGCAAAGGATTTATCCCCTGCCAAAGCGCGCAGGCCGGTTTCGGTAATGAGATGTGCCAATGCCATTGAACGGTCGGACACATCATTCTCTATCTATCGGATGGAACACGATGACGGGGGTGCAGGCTCACGGGGTGATACACCGAGGCCGTTGCTGATAATGCAGGCAGTTATTGTCAGCTGGCATAGGGAAGAAACAGCGCGATCAGGTCGTTCAGAAATCGCCGGCCGAGTCCGGTTGGGCAGATAGAGCCGGGGTCCCGCCGCAGCAGCCCTTTTTCCTCGGCAATGCGCAAAGCGCTTTCAACGACCGCAAGTGGCAGGCCGGTGCGTTCCGTAAAAATTTTGCTTGAAATACCGTCCTGCAGTCTCAGCGCATTCAGCATGAATTCGAAGCCGGCCTCATCGCGCAAAAGGCGGTGATCTCCGCCTACAACTTCCGACGTCGCGGATTTCAGCATGTAGTCCTCGGGCTGTTTTACTTTCCAGAGGCGCGTGATCCCGGTCGCGTCGGTAATCTTGGCGTGGGCGCCGGCGCCGATGCCTAGATAGTCCCCGAAGCGCCAGTAGTTCAGATTGTGCCGGCACTCCCGGCCCGGTAGCGCATAGGCGGAAACCTCGTATTGGTGATAACCGGCGTCTGCGACGCGCGCCTGGATCGCGTCTTGCATCTCCGCTACCGTGTCTTCATCCGGAAGCTGCGGCGGCTTTGCATGAAAAAGGGTGTTGGGTTCGATCGTCAGTTGATAGATGGACAGGTGCGCAGGATGTATGGACAGCGCCGTGTTGAGATCCCGCAGCGCGGATTCCACCGATTGTTGCGGCAGCGCATACATCAGATCCAGATTGAAATTATCGAAGCCGCCGGCAAGCGCAGATTGAGCGGCGTTTCTGGCTTCGTCGGGACCGTGGATTCGTCCGAGCAGCCTGAGCGACGCCGCATCAAAGCTCTGAATTCCGAGCGACAGCCGGTTGATTCCTGCGGCCCGGTATCCGCGGAAATGCTGTATGTCCACGGTGCCGGGGTTCGCCTCCAGCGTCACTTCCGCTTCCGGCAGCACCGGCAGGCGCGCGCGTATTTCGAGGAGCAGACGGTCGATGGCGTCCGGCGAGAACAGACTTGGCGTACCGCCGCCGATGAATATGCTGCGAATTGCGCGTCCCCAGACGCGCGGCAGATCCTGTTCCAGGTCGGCAATCAGCGCATCGACGTAGCGATTTTCCGGCACCCCGCCGGTCTTTGAGGCGCCCGTGTCGAGACCGTGGGAGTTGAAGTCGCAATAGGGGCACTTGCTTACACACCAGGGAAGGTGGATGTAAAGCGACAACGGCGGCAGGGCGGAAAAGCTGAACATCGTAAGTTCTGCTCTATGTTGCGCGAATTCGAGGAATTATATCATCGCGCCGCAGGAAGGCTCTTAAAGAAGCAAGCATCCCCTGGCAGGATTCCTGCATCCCGATCTTCCCGCAGGAGCGCACTGTGACCAGATGTACCCATGGTTTTCGTGCGCGCGCAAAACCTGGATCACGCCCGCATCAGACTGCAGTTCGTGATCTCCCGGTGCTGACCAATACCACCGCGGAAAGAATGATGAGCATTCCGGCGACCTGATGGGGTCCGAGGGTTTCCTTCAGAATCCACCAGCCCAGCACGACCGCCACTGCGGGATTAATATAGGCATAGGTGCTGAGTGCCGACGGACTTACCGCATGCAGCAGCCACACATAGGCGGCATAGGCCAGACAGGAGCCGAAAACGATGAGGTACGCCAGTGCCAGCGTCGCCTTCGGAGTCCAATTCCATCGACCTGCCTCGCCAACCAACAGACCCGTAATACACAGAATCATCCCTGCGACCAAAGACTGCATGGCGGCTGACATCAGCGGCGGGGTGGTCGGCATCCTGCGCTTCACATAGATGGATCCGATCGCCCAGGACAGCGCAGCCGCAAGGATCGCAAATTGTCCCGAAGGGTGGTCCAGTGCGAGGCTGCCGCCTGGCACAAGCAGTGTCGCGACTCCGCCCAATCCGAGGACAAGCCCGAGCGCGGAGCGCCATCCGAGCTTTTGTCCCCGGGCGCCAAGTGTACCCAGCGCGGTGATCCACAATGCGGTAGTGGCGGCGATCAAAGCAGCCTGGTTGGAAGGAACGGATTTCTCGCCCCAGACTACAAGGGTATTGGCGCAAGCCAGAAGGAGAATTCCGCCCACCGAAATTGTCTGCCACTCACTCGCCGTGTTCGGAAAATTCTGACCGTTGGCACGCGCGTAGACGGCGAGGACGAGCCCTGCCAGAAGGAACCGTACGCCCGCGAACAAGACAGGCGGCAAGGTTTCCGCCCCCACGCGTATGGCAAGATAAGTTGAACCCCACACGAGGTAAACAATCACAAAGGCGGCGATGACCTTCACGCGCCAACGCAAATTCCGCTGCATCAGGGGAACCGTCGGCAGGAGAGGGACGTCGGATTCATTGCAGCCGTCGATTCGGCACAGTGCGCGGAATTACCCTGTTACGGGACTGCATGTCAGCTCTGCGCGTTCGAGTGCAGTGAGCAGCTGACGCAGCGCCTGGCCGCGATGACTCAGGGAGTTCTTGATCTCGGACGGTAGTTCGGCGGCCGAACAGCGGTGGGTCGGGACAAAAAATACCGGATCGTAGCCAAAACCGCTGCTGCCGCGTGCCGCGGTCAGGATGCGGCCTTCCCAGGTTCCGTGGCAGATGAGCGGCATAGGATCGTTTTCGTGCAGCATGAAAACGAGGACGCAACGGAAACGCGCCGTGCGCTTATGTTCGGGGGTGTCTGCCAGGTTGGCCAGAAGCTTTTCAACATTCTGGCGGTCGCCTGCTCCGCGTCCGGCGAAACGCGCCGAGTAGATCCCGGGTGCGCCGCCTAATGTATCGACTTCGAGACCGGAATCGTCGGCGATCGCCGGCAGACCGCTGAAATGCGCTGCATTGCGCGCCTTCAGGATCGCATTTTCGACAAAGGTGAGACCGGTTTCTTCCGCCTCGGGAACATCAAAATGCGCCTGGGGCAGCACCTCGTAATGCAGATCTTCGAGCAGCTGCGAAAATTCCCGAACCTTCCCCGGATTGTTGCTGGCCAGCACAATCCGGTGTATCGGCCCGGAAGTCATGCCGGCAAGCCGAGTGTCGCGCGCTGCAGGCTGATCAGTTGGCGGATGCCCTTGCCGGCAAGATCTGTCAGGACCAGAAGTTCGTCATGACTGAAGGTCTCGCCTTCTGCGGTGCCTTGTACTTCGATGAATCCGCCGGCTTCATTCATGACAATGTTCATGTCTGTTGCGGCTGATGAGTCTTCGGCGTAATCGAGATCCAGTACCGCCTGGCCGTCATGAATGCCGACCGAGACCGAGGCAACCAGGTGGCGAATCGGATTCGACTGCAGCAGACCCTTCTTGCGTAATCGCGTGATGGCATCGTGCAGTGCCACGCATGCCCCGGTTATGGACGCGGTGCGCGTGCCACCGTCAGCCTGAATGACGTCGCAGTCTACCGTCAGCGTGCGTTCGCCGAGTTGCTTGAGGTCCAGTGCCGCACGCAGCGAACGGCCAATCAGACGCTGGATTTCCTGCGTGCGCCCGCCTTGCCGCCCTTGCGCAGCCTCGCGCGCCATGCGGTTGCCGGTGGAACGAGGCAGCATCCCGTACTCGGCGGTTATCCAGCCCTGCCCTTTGCCTTTCAGAAAGGCCGGGACCTTCTCGTCTACGCTCACATTGCACAGGACGCGGGTCTCGCCGAACTCGACCAGAACTGAGCCCTCCGCGTGGCGCGTGTAATGCCGTGTAAATCGGATACTGCGAAGTTCGTCGGGGGCGCGGCCGCTGGGTCTCATGGGTTCAGGCTGGTAATTGGTGTCAGGCTGCGCATTGTACAGGAATCACTGCATCATCGGTGAATATGCGTGAATTGGTCGGGCGCGGAACCCTGACGATTTCAGCCGTCCTTGGGCTCGAACTGTTTCACGAAATCTTCAAGTTCCTTGATGCTGGCTTCGAGCGATTTCTTCTTGTCGTTTTCCACGGCACCCTTGCGCGTGGACTGAAGCTTGCTCTCCACCGATTTCTGGCGTGCGTCATTCCACAGGGCATCCTGGCTGGTTTCCTTCACCGTCGCGGACTGGAGCGGCATTTCTTTCGTCATGCTCTCGTCCCACCGCAGAGCGATCGCGCTCAGATTGTCGCAGGATTTCCTCATCTTGTGTTCAGCCGCAAGCAGCATTTCCTCAACGCCTTCATCCAGCGAGCTGTATGCCAGGAACCGCGCCAGCTCCTCCGGGCTGAATGCCTGCCAGAGGCCATCGGAGCACAGCAGCAGGGTGTCTCCGCGATTGAGCACGGTCTCATTGCCGAGACTGATTGTGGGTTTGCGAGGTCCGCCGACGCACTTCAGAAGATGCCCCTTTTCCGGATGCATCTGCATCTCTTCTTCGCTCAGCAGGCCATCAAGATGCATCTGTTCCGTGGTGCTGTGGTCAAGCGTGCGCTGCAACAGCTCGTTGTTGTGAAAGTGATAAAGGCGGCTGTCACCCACATGCGCCCAGTAGGCGTATCCGCGCTGCACCAGGCAGACGATACAGGTCGTACGTGGAGTAATTGGCGGGTTATGCGCGCGCCCGTTCTTCAGGATTGCCTTGTGCGCCTGCATGATGGCAAGTGCAAGAAATGGTGACGGCTTGGTGATGACCGGCTGTTTTACGGACTCGAAAGCGCGCATGATTGTCTGGGTCAGCGTTTCTGCCGCGAGCGCTCCGCCGTCGTGGCCTCCCAGGCCATCGGCAAGGACCATCAGTATTCCAATATCCCGTTCACTGCAGGCGACACGATCCTGATTCGTCGGACGCGAACCCCTGAGACTGTACTGTGCAAGCTGAAAGCGCATCGCCATCACATCTTCTTCCAGGGCAGGCGAAAGGTCCAGAACGGCTCTGCTGATTCAGGCTCGGCGTCAGCCGTATTCAGCGGGTTCAGGAAGTCGAGCAATTCCTGGGCATTTTGCGGCCGCTCGAGCTGACTCATTTCGAGACACCAGTCGATTGCCTCGAGCAATTGCTGGGAATACTGGCGTGCGTAGGCGCGAGCGGCCGGTTTGAGTGTGTCCTTGAGTGCACGTTGCGTGGACGCCGGTGGCGGCTTGCCGTTGATACATGCCCACATGGAAGCGCCAATGGCGTACATGTCAGACCAGGGTCCGAGATGGCCCCCCATGTGCTGCTCGATGGGCGCGTAGCCTACGGTCAGGGTCTGCGGCCCACTCGGCTTGCTGATCGCGACCGAGGCGCGCGCGGCTCCAAAGTCGAGCAACAGTGGATTGCCTCCGGGACGCAGGAAAATATTGGCAGGCTTGACGTCGAGATGCAGCAGCCGGTTGGTATGCAGCTCGCGCAGGCCGAGCAAAAGCTGCGGAAACACGGTCCGGATGAATCGCTCGCTGAGCTTCCCGGATTTGTGCTTGATATACCAGCGCAGGTCCTTGCCAAGTTCGTAGCGCATGACCATGTAGACTGTGTTGTTCGCACGGAAAAAATTCTCGACGCGCACAATGTTAGGGTGGTTCACCTTGGCAAGCGCGCTCGCTTCATCAAAGAAGCGCTTGATTCCCTGACGGTATGCGCCCGCAAGGTTTTCAGACAGCGGCTCGACCCGTGAGTCTTCCAGGCGCTTTGCCTGGGCACTTGGCAGATATTCCTTTATGGCGACACGCTCGTTGTCTTCAATATTTGTGGCAAGGTAGACAAGACTGAACCCACCGCCGCCAATAGTCTTGTCGATGCGGTACCCGTTCAGGATGGATCCTTTGCTTAGGGTATTCTTGAATCGCTTCATCGTGGTCTGCGGGGGTGCGCTATCAACTGCACTGGCGGGTATTCCCAGCTGTTTGGTTGCCTTAAGTCTTAATAATAGACGGTCTGGTGATAGACGGTAGCCGGTTGTTCAGTTTAACATCCCCGGATCATGAAAAACCATGCAGGACAGCCATGGCGCTGAGTATGACCTCCTATGCCCGCTGCGAGCAGGATACCCAGTGGGGCAAGCTGGTTTCTGAGCTGCGCTCGGTTAACCACCGGTACCTGGAGGTCGCCTTGCGGTTGCCCGAAGAGCTGCGCGCAATGGAGCCTCAGATGCGAGAGCTTCTGGGCAAGCGTCTTGGCCGTGGCAAGGTGGACTGTGTCCTGCGGCTACAGGCGCCGGAAAACGCCCCGGCAGAACTCGCTCCGGATGACGCGCTGGTGGGCAGGCTCATCGCCGTCGGGCGGAAATTCGAACGGATTGCGGCAGAAAACAGCACCAGTGTGCAACCGCTGCGGGTTATTGACATCCTGCGCTGGCCCGGCGCCTTGCGCAATGCTGGCCCGGATGCCGAGGCGCTTGGCAGCGAAAGCCTGAAATTGCTCGAACGTACGGTCATCGAAATGATCGCTACCCGCCGGCGCGAAGGCGAGCATCTGGCGGAAGTGATGCGGCAGAGGCTTGATGGGATGGAGGGAATCGTGCAGGCGGTTCGCGGCTGGCTGCCGGAAGTACTGCAAAATTTTCGTGAGCGCCTCGCAACCCGGTTGGCCGACCTGCGGTCCGAACTCGATGCATCCCGCATAGAACAGGAGATTGTCCTGTTTGCCCAGCGCATTGACGTCGACGAGGAGCTCGACCGCCTCACGGTGCATCTGACAGAGGTTCGCCGCGTGCTGGATCAGGAAGGCCAGATCGGACGACGGCTGGATTTCCTGATGCAGGAATTTAACCGCGAGGCGAACACACTCGGATCCAAGGCGGCGGACGTGCGCCTGACCAATGCCGCGGTAGATCTGAAGGTGCTAATCGAACAGATGCGCGAGCAGGTACAAAACATCGAGTAGTGTTTCACGTCGTTTCACCACGTCTCACTTCCCCTTTAAATTCCTCAAAGTAGCTTGTTTTCCTAGTGTCACATCGTTGCACTAAATTTCACGAAGTCACACAATGGGTGTGTACCCAGCCGTGTACCCAGAACCCAGGCGGCCCGTTTTACTGGGTACACACTTGAGAGGTGTGCCATGAACAAATTGTCAGACCTGCAGATCAAGCAGTGGATCAAGGCCGGCGAACGATTCGAGGGCCGAGGCGATGGCGACGGACTCATGCTGTGCTGGCCCAAGAGGGCCGACCGTGGTTACGCCGCCCCATTCTGGAAATTCCGCTACCGATTCCAAGGCAAGCCGCGTGTCATGCGCCTTGGCAGCTATACGGCCCTATCCCTGGCGGATGCCCGCAAGAAGGCCAAGGAGCTACGCGCCAAGGTGGCGCTGGGCTACGACGTGGCCGGCGAGAAGCAGGAACGCAAGGCGGCGGCGGTCGCCAAGATCGAGGCCGACAAGCACGCCAAGACGGTAGGGGAACTGGCGGACGAGTATGTCGAGCGGCACATCCTGGGGCACTGGAAGCACCCGAACATCGTTCGCAGCCGGATCGAGAAGGACATCAAGCCCCAGATCGGCAGGCTGCATCTTGCGGACGTGCGGCCCATGCACGTCGATGAGTTACTGAAATCCGTGCTCAAGCGCGGTGCGCCGACCGTCGCCAATGACGTGCTGCGCTGGACGCGGCGCATCTTCGACTATGCGGTGAAGCGCCACATGATCGAGTACAACCCGGCGGCGGCTTTCAGTCTGTCGGATGCTGGCGGCAAGGAGACGCAACGCACGCGGGCACTGTCTCGGAATGAACTGGTTAAGTTCTTGGCGGCGATGCGCGAGGCCAAGGGCTTCAGCCGCGAGAATGAACTGACCTTGAAACTGCTGCTCTTGCTGGCCGTGCGGAAAGGCGAACTGATCGCGGCACGCTGGGAGGAGTTTGACCTCAAGGCGGCCATCTGGCACTTGCCGAGCACGCGCACCAAGACCGGCGCGGCCCTGGATATTCCATTGCCTGCCGTCGCTGTCGAATGGCTGGAAGAACTCCACCGCATGAGCGGCCACAGTGCCTGGGTACTGCCTGCCCGGAAGATGCAAGACCGGATGATCCCGCACATTGCCGAGAGCACGCTAAGTGTGGCACTTGCGAAGGTCAAGCACGGGTTGCCGCCCTTCTGCATCCACGATCTGAGACGCACGGCGCGCACGCATCTTGCGGCGCTGGGCGTTGCCCCGCATGTCGCCGAGCGTTGCCTCAACCACAAGTTGAGAGGGGTGGAGGGCATCTATAACATCCACGACTACTTTGAGGAACGGAAAGCGGCGCTGGATGGCTGGGCTGCATTGCTGATCCAGTTGGAGCGCGGCGACGCGGACAAGATAGTGCCGCTTCGCGCCAAGAGGAAATCGGGAGGGCCGAACCCGTTACCCAGCCGCCCGTAATACCGTAACCCACAAGGTTGCAAGTCGACACCGAATAGGTTACGCTTTGTGATATATGATTAAGAGCTTTCGGCACAAGGGCCTGGAACTGCTTTTTCATACGGGCAATCCCCGCAAGGTCGAAGTTAAGCACGCCAAGCGGCTGCGGATGATCCTGACCATGCTCAATGCTGCCACCCACGCACGGCAGATGGGCGCCCCGGGCCTTCGATTGCATCCGCTGAAGGGCAAGCCGGAAGGCCGCTGGGCGGTGGACGTGGACGAAAACTACCGCGTGGTCTTCCGTTTTGAGGAAGGCCACGCCTACGAGGTGGGTTATGGCGACTATCACTGACAAGATCCGCAGGATGCACAGCCCCGCGCATCCGGGCGAGATTCTGCTCGAGCTGTACTTAAAGCCCCTGGGCGTCACCATTACCCAAGCCGCCGAGGCGCTG
>VFSW01002620.1_pt1 | contig 27189 bp, 18 predicted proteins | sample 5358111 | NCBI WGS metagenome assembly VFSW01 (sample SAMN11554181, study PRJNA540505) | mine drainage metagenome | isolation source: sediment from site ElyBrook_90M | place: USA: Ely Copper Mine, Vershire, VT | collected 2017 | reverse complement strand
CAAGCGGAAAATCAAGGCCCCGGCCGCAACTCGCATTTTCCTGACGTACACCCGACTTCGCCTCGCGACTCGACAGCCGCGTGTTCAGGACTTACAATGGAACGGTGACGATCAAGAACATTAGCGGCGCGGCCATTGCCGGCCCGCTCGAGATTGTCTCCAGGTCTCTTCGCTGGGGTGTCGTCACGCTGAACAATGCGGCGGGCGCGTTAGGCGGTAGCCCGTTTTGTGCCTATCTTCTACATTAGGAGTTTGTAAGATGCTTCAACGAATATTTGCCGTCTCCACCCTCTGCCTCGGTCTCGTATCGTCGGTTTCAGCCGGCGTCATCACCTACGCGATCACGGCCAACACCACGTCGATCACCGGCACAGTAGGCTCGATCGACTTCCAATTCAATCCGGGCGCGCTGATAACACAGGCGGCGAACGTGGAGATTCTCAATTTCGCCAGCGACGGATCACTGGGCGTTGCGATACCGACCGGCGACGTAACCGGCACGCTTCCCGGGACGCTCCAGTTCGACAATCTGACCGTGTTCAACGACTATCTCACGGGGTTCACCTATGGGACGACGCTGAGCTTCGATGTGTACCTGTTCGGTCCGGCGCTTACGGCGCCCGACCACGTCTCTACTTCCGGCAGCACGTTCGGCTTCGGCATGTACTCCGACAATTTGGGCACCGTGCCAGTGCTCACGACAAACACTTCCGCCCAATTCGTGGTCACGGTCGGCGTGAACCTGGACGGTACTACGACGCTGACGAACATCTCCGATCAGACGACGGCCAACGCTGTGACGCCCGAACCGGCGACGTTCGCGCTGATGGGGCTTGGCTTTGGCGTGTTCGGCGGGGCGCGGCGCATGAGCCGCAGGCGCTCGGCGAACGCCGGGGATTAGGGCGGGCCCAGGCCCGTTACTTCACCGGGTTGCCGTCGCCGTCGATTTCGTGGATTTCGCCGATGCCGAGGTCGCGGATGCCGGCCTCGATTTTCGCTCTGTCGCCGACCACGACCCAGATGAGATGATCGGGCTGCACGACGGTGCGCGCGGCGTCATCGACTTCGGCCGGGGTCAGGCCCTGCACCTGGCGGGCAAAGGCGTCGAGATAGTTATCCGGCAGACCGAGCTGTAGCTGCCGCGTCAGCTCGGAGCCCCAGCCGAAGCGCGTTTCAAGCGATCCGGGAAGCTGCAGGATGGCGTGGTCCTTGGCGAGCTTGAGCTCGTCCGGGGTCACGGGCCGCGAGCCGGCCATCGCGTGCAGCTCCTTGAGAATTTCTTCGACCGATTCCTTGGTTTTGTCGGTCTGCACCGGCGCGAAAGTGAGGAAGGGCTGCGGGCCGCGCGCGGAGAGGATCAGGCTGAACACGCCGTAGGACCAGTGCTTGTCCTCGCGGAGGTTCATGTTGAGGCGCGAGCTGAACGTGCCGCCGAGCACGTCGTTCATGATGTCGATCGCGGCCTGCTGGGGGTTCCCTCCGTCAGGGGCGATACCGCCGGTAAAGATGACGGACTGCTGCGCGCCGGGGCGGTTCATGAGATAGACGACGGGCCGCGCGGGCGGCGCGACCTGAGCGACATTCTTCTTCGGCAGCGGCGCCGGCTTCCAGGCGCCGAACGCCTTTTCAAGCTCGGGGAGCAGCTCGTTCATCGTCGCGTCGCCCACGACGATGAGCGTGGCGCCGTCGGGATGGAACCAGGTGTCGTGGAAACGCGCGAGATCGTCGCGAGTGAGCTTCGAGACGGTGGCGGCGGTTCCGGAGCCGGTGAGCGGCGTTCCGTAGGCGTGGCCCTTGCCGTAGATGAGCGCCGGGAGCACGCGCAAGCCCATCTGGACCGGCGTGACCTGCTCGCGTTCGATGGCGGCAAGCTGCAGTTTCTTTTCGCGGGCGAAGTCGGCTTCCGGGAACGCCGGGTGCAGCACGACGTCGGCGTAGAGATCGAGCGAGGGCGCGAGTTTGTCGGTCAGGGCGCTGAGATAGACGATGGTTTGGTCGATGCTCGAGTTGGCGCTGAGGCGCGCGCCGAGCAACTGAAGCTGCTCGCTGATTTCGAGCGCCGAGCGCCGGGCCGTGCCGTCGATGAGCGTGGCGGTGGTAAGTTTGGCCGTGCCGGGGACGGCGAGCGAGTCGGCCGCGTAGCCGGCGTTGAAGACCAGCCACATGTCCACGGCGGGCAGGTCGTGGCGCTCGGTCAGCTCGACCTTGAGACCGTTCGCAAGCTGGCCGTGCTCGACGGCGGGCACGCGCAGAGCGGGTGGCGCGCCGGGGACCGGGGCCTTCGAGCGGTCAATGGCGGAGGGGACGGCGGCGTAATCGGGGAACGGCGCCACTTCGAGCTGATAGACGCCGTCGGAGAGATAGTGCTGGGCGGCGCCGCGCAGGTCATCGGGCGTGGCGCGAGCGACGCGATCGAGCGAGATCCGGTAGGCGTCCGGGTTGCCCAGGAAGACCTGGCCGATGGCGAGACGGTCGCTCTTGCCGCCGAAGCCGCCAATGCGTTCGATGCCGCGGATGAAGTTGGCGCGGTACTGCGTCTTGACGCGTTCGAGTTCTTCGGGGGTGGGGCCGTCGCGGAGCAAGCGATCGAGTTCTTCGTGAATGCCCTTCTCGATGGGATCGAGGCTGCCGCCCGGCTTGGCGGTGGCCACGATCTGGAACTGGCCGGCGATCTCTTTCAAGTCGACGTCGGCCATGACGCTGGTGGCAATCTGTTCGTCGTAGACCAGCCGTTTATACAGGCGCGAAGTCTTGCCCTGGGAAAGCACGTCGCTTACCAGGTCCAGGTAGTTGGCGTCGGCGGAGCCGAATGGCGGCGTGTTCCACACCATGTAGACGCGCGCCTGGGGCACGCGGTCCTGCACGCGCTGGCGATGCGTTCCGGTACGCTTGGCGACCCAGGTCTCCTGATGCGCGACGGGCGGGCCGGGAGGGATGTCGCCAAAGTACTTCCCGACTTTTTCGCGGGCGGTTTTTAGGTCGATGTCGCCGGCCAGCACGACGGTCGTGTTCGCCGGGCCGTAGTACGTTCGGAACCACTCCTTCACGTCATCGAGCGAGGCGGCGTTGAGGTCCTGCATGGAGCCGATGACGGACCAGGAATAGGGGTGGCCCTTGGGGAAGGTGTTTTCGGGGAGCAGTTCTTCGACGACGCCGTAGGGCTGGTCCTCGCCCTGGCGCTTTTCGTTCTGGACAACGCCGCGCTGGAGGTCGAGGATCTTCTGGTCGATGGCGCCGAGCAGGTGGCCCATGCGGTCGGACTCGAGCCAGAGGGTGTAGTCGAGCGCGGAGACCGGAACATTTTCAAAGTAATTTGTTCGATCCTCGTTGGTGGTGCCGTTGAGGTCGGTGGCGCCGATCTCCTCCATGGCGGGGATGTACTGGCTGCGGTGGTTCTCGCTGCCGCCGAACATGAGGTGCTCGAACAGGTGGGCGAAGCCGGTGCGGCCGGGCCGTTCGTTCTTCGAGCCGACGTGATACCAGACGTTAACGGCGACGATCGGCGCCTTATGATCCTCGTGGACGATGACGGTGAGTCCGTTTTTCAGGACGAACTTCTCATACGGGATCCGGATATCCATCTTAGTTTCCTGAGTTCCATTCTGGGAGTAGGCACAGGCGCAGAGCGCGGCGGCGGCCGCAAACGCAGCATGTTTCATGAATCCACCCCGAATCCGCCAGTGTAGCGCAGCGCGCGGGAGAGCAAGCCCGCGGGCATGGGATACTGAAAGCGCGCGCGATCCCCGCCGCCTGGCAAGGGGTGGCGTAATCGCTTTGCAAAGACCACAAAATCTGACCCGGAGCGCGGCGTGGCTGATCACCGGGAAGGCGCTCGCGTTCGCCGCGACGATGGCGCTGCCGCTGATCATCGTGCGCCGGCTAAGCCCGTTTCAGGTCGGGATGTATCAGCAGGTGATGCTGGTGATCACTACGCTGGTCACCGTGCTGCCGCTGAGCGTGTCGATGAGCGCGTACTATTTTTTGCCGCGCGAGCCTGAGCGCGGGCGTGAGGTAGTGCTGAACATCTGCCTATATTCGCTGGCGGTGGGGCTGCTCGCCTGGGCGCTGCTCGGCGCGTTTCCCGGCGTCGTGGCGGGCACGCTGGCCGACGCGGCGCTGACCGGCTACGCGCCGCTGATCGGTGTGGCGGCGACGCTGTTGCTTTTGGGCGCGAGCATGGAGCCGATCAGCGTGGCGCGGCTGGACATGCGGACGGCCACGGCATTCATCGTGGGCTCGTCGGTGAGCCGGGGCGCGCTGATGATGGGAGCGGTGCTGGTGTTCGGAAGCGTGCCGGCGCTGGTCTGGGCCATCGTGATCCATGGGGCGGCGCAGTCGGCGTTGACGCTGACCTATCTCGAGACGAAGTACCGGGGCTTCTGGCGGGCGTTCGACTGGGGGATGGCGCGGAGGCAGTTGCGCTACGCGGCGCCGCTGGGCTTCTCGGGCATCCTGTGGTATTGCCAGACCGACCTGCACAACTACTTCGTTTCGCACATTGCGGGGACGGTGGCCTTCGCGGCGTACTCCTACGGGACGTTTGACGTGCCGCTGGCGGGCATCGTGACGGAAGGCGTGGCGACGGTGATGATCCCGCGCATGAGCCTCTTACAGAAGATGGGCGATCATCGCGCGGTGATCGCGCTGGGGGCGGCGGCGATGCGCAAGCTGGCCGGGGTGATGTTTCCGGTCGCGGCGGTGCTGATGGTGGTGAGCCGGGAGTTTGTCGTATTCCTGTTCACGCGGCGGTACGAGGCGGCGGCGCCGATCTTTCGCGTGAATCTGTGCCTGCTGCCGCTGGCGGCGGTAGTGACGGATCCGGCCGTCCGGGCGTATACGGAGTTTCACTCGACGCTGGTCCGCATTCGTGTGGCGATGTTCGCCGTGTTATGCGCGGCGCTGTGGGTGTTCACTTCACGCTTCGGCGGGATTGGCGCGATTTCGGTGGTGGTGGCGGCGCGCTATGGCGAGACGGCGGTGATGGCGGCGCTGCTGTGGCCGATGGTTGGCATCGAGCGGGGTGACATCCGTCTGCTGCGCGATCCGGCAAAGCTCGCGCTGGCGGCGATCGCGGCGGCGGCCGTGACGGAGTTCGTCCGGACGCTGCTTGGCGGCTGGAGGCCGTTCGACGTGCTGGCCGTGTGCGGGACGGTGTATTTGGCGGCATACTTGTCCGCCGTTGCGGCGCTCCGCGTTCCAACCGCCGAGGAGTGGGCCATCGCGCGGCACATCGCGCACCGGGCCGGCGCGCGGCTCGGGTTCGGCGCGCGAAGCGCCGGATAGTAGAATCAAGTGACATGCGCTTCAGAGCGGCCTGCGCCGTACTCCTGTCTTTCGCAATCTTCGCGCGCGAGCCCTTTCACGCCAGGCACGCGATGGTCACGGCGCAGGAGCCGATGGCCACCGACGTGGGCGTGGCGATGCTCAAGTCCGGAGGCAACGCGGTGGACGCGGCGGTGGCTGTGGGCTTCGCGCTGGCGGTGACCTTTCCGTTCGCCGGCAACCTCGGCGGCGGCGGCTTCATGCTGATCCGGATGGCCGGCGGGCGCACCGATTTCATCGATTTTCGCGAGACGGCGCCCGCGGCCGCGTCGCGAAACATGTACGTGGACGCGAACGGCAACCTTACTAAGGCGAGCCTGGTGGGCTGGCGGGCGTCCGGCGTGCCTGGCTCGGTGGCGGGCTTCGGCCTGGCGATGGAGAAGTTCGGCACGAAGAAATGGAGCGCGGTGGTCGCGCCCGCCGTGCGTCTGGCTTCGCGCGGGATTCCGGTGTCGTACGCGCTCCGGGAATCGCTCGGCCGGTCGAAGGCCCTGCTCGCGCAGTTTCCCGACTCGAAGCGCATCTTCCTGGCGAATGGCGCGATGCACGAAGCGGGCAGCGTGTGGAAGCAGCCCGAGCTTGCGCGCACGCTGAAACGCATCCAGTCGAAAGGGGCGAAGGAGTTTTACCACGGCGAGACGGCCCGGCTCATCGACCGCGCGATGCGGGCGAACGGCGGCGACATTACGCTCGAAGACCTGGCGCGGTACCGGGCCATCGAACGCCAGCCGCTGACCGGCTCCTATCACGGTTACGACATCATCACCTCCCCGCCGCCGAGCGCCGGCGGCGTGGGCATCCTGCAGATGCTGGCGATGCTTGACGGCTCGGGCTACGAGAAGGGCGGCGCGGGATCGGCCGCGTCAATTCATTACGTCGCCGAAGTCGAGCGGCGCTTCTCTGCGGACCGCAACCGGTACCTGGCCGATCCGGATTTCCAGAAGGTTCCCATCGCGCAATTGCTCGATCCCGGCTATATCCGCGCGCGCGCGGCGACGATTCAAGCGGAGCGCGCCACGCCAAGCGGCGAGGCCGGTCCCGGGACGCTCCCCGCGGCGCGCGAGAGTTCCCAGACCACGCACTACAACGTGGTTGACGCGGCGGGCAACGCGGTCCTGGTGACCTATACTCTGAACGGAGGCTACGGCAGCGGCGTGACCGTGCCGGGCGCCGGCTTCCTGATGAACAACGAGATGGACGACTTCGCCGCCAAGCCCGGATCGCCGAATCTGTTCGGGCTGGTGCAGGGCGAGGCGAACGCCATCCAGCCCGGCAAGCGTCCGCTGTCTTCGATGACGCCCACCATCATCGTGAAGGACAACGCGCCGTACCTGCTGGCCGGCGCGCCCGGCGGGCCGCGCATTGTCAACGGCGTCCTCGAGGTGATCCTCAATGTGCTCGACTTTCACATGAACCTACAGGACGCGATCGACTGGCCACGCTTCCACCATCAGTGGCTGCCGGACACGCTGTTCCTCGAGGCGGGGGTCTCGCCCGACACCGCGCGACTGCTCGAGCAGATGGGCTATAAGGTGGCGCGCACGGGCGGCGTGGCGCGCGTCGAGGCCATTCTCAACTCGGGCGGATGGCTGCAGGGCGGCACGGACGGCCGGGGGCCGGACGGCAAGGCCGGAGGCTATTGATGCAACACGTTCTTTCGACGCATCTGTTCGTGAATCACCGCTTGACGACGGTGTGGCTCGAAAGGGTCTGGCAGGCCGGCATTCCCGAGATCGAAGTATTCTGCGCGCGCCAGCATCTGGACTATCGCGACCGCCCGCAGATCGCCGAACTGGGCCACTGGTTTCGCGATTCGACGCTGAAGCTCCACTCGCTGCACGCGCCGATGCACACCGACACGATCTGGGGCCGGAGCGGACCGCAGTCGTTAATCGACATCACCGGCACCGTGAAGGCGAAGCGGCTCGAGGCGGTGGACGAGATCAAGCGCGCGCTCGAGATCTCGGAGACGATCCCGTTCCGCTACCTGATCCAGCATCTTGGCCCCACCGGCGCCGAGTACTCCGACGCGCGGCTGGACGCGGGCTTCGCGGCGCTCGAGGAGCTGAGCCTGTTCGCGCGGCAGCGCGGCGTCGAGGTGCTGCTCGAGAACACGCCCAATCAACTGGCGAGCGCGGAGCGTTTGATTCATTTCCTCGATATCACGCATCTGAGCCTCGGACTGTGCCTGGACGTGGGCCATGCGAACATGAAGGAAGGAGTGGAGACGGCGTACCGGACGATGGAGTCCCGGATCCGTTCGACGCACCTGCACGACAACGACGGCGAGAGCGACCAGCATCTGTTTCCGCTGTCCGCGGGCGGCTCGATCGACTGGAAGAAGACCATGGAGTTGCTGCGCGGCCGGCCGGGGCAGTATCCGTTGCTGCTCGAGTTGCGGGAGCCTCCGAATACGCCGAACCCGATCGAAGCCGCGCGCGAAGTGTTCAGCCAGCTCGAGAACCTGTAGATGTTTACCCACGTTCCCCGAGTCCCCATCCGCCACGCCGGCGAGCATGCGGGCCAGAGCGTCGAAATCGCCGGCTGGCTTTACAACCTGCGCAAATCGGGCAAGATCGTGTTCCCGCTGCTGCGGGACGGCACGGGCATCTTGCAGTGCGTGGCGGTGAAGAGCGAGCTCGACGAGGCGCTGTTCGAGACGCTGAAGAATCTGACCCAGGAGTCGTCGCTGATCGTGCGCGGACGCGTCCGGGCCGAGGCGCGCGCGCCCGGCGGCTTCGAGATGGACATCGAGAGCGCGGACGTGGTGCAGCGCGTGCCGGAATCCGATCCGTACCCGATCACGCCGAAGGAGCACGGCGTCGATTTTCTGATGGACCACCGCCATCTGTGGCTGCGCAGCAAGCGCCAGCACGCGATTCTCGGCGTGCGGCACGAGGTGATCCGCGGCATTCGCGATTATTTCGACTCGCATGGGTTCACGCTGGTCGATACGCCGATCTTCACGCCGGCGGCGTGCGAGGGAACGACGACGCTGTTCGAGGTGGATTACTTCGAAGGCGAGAAAGTGTATCTCACGCAATCGGGCCAGCTTTACAACGAGGCGAACGCGATGGCGTTCGGGAAAGTGTATTGCTTCGGGCCGACGTTCCGCGCCGAGAAGTCGAAGACACGGAGGCACCTGACCGAGTTCTGGATGGTCGAGCCGGAGATGGCGTATGCGACGCTCGACGATGTGAAGCGGGTGGCCGAGGAGCTGATCGTGTTCGTCGTGGGCCGGGTGCTCGAGAACCGCGGGCGCGAGTTGGCCGAGCTCGAGCGCGACACGGCGCGGCTGGAAGCGATCCGCGCGCCGTTTCCGCGCATCGGCTACGACGAGGCGGTGGAGCGGCTGAAGCGCAAGGGCAGCGAGATCGAGTGGGGCGGGGACTTCGGCGGCACGGACGAGACGCTGCTGAGCGAGGACTTCGACCGGCCGGTGATGGTGGACCGCTACCCGTCGCGGGTGAAGGCGTTCTACTTCCAGCCCGATCCGGAGCGCGCGGAAGTGGCGCTCGGCGTGGATCTGCTCGCGCCCGAAGGCTACGGCGAGATCGTCGGCGGCGGGCAGCGGATTCACGATCTGGATCTGCTTCTGCGGCGCATCGAAGAGCATCGCCTTCCGCGCGAAGCCTTCGAGTGGTATCTGGATCTGCGCAAGTACGGCAGCGTTCCGCACGCGGGCTTCGGAATGGGCGTCGAGCGGTTCGTGGCCTGGATGTGCGGCCTCGAGCATATCCGCGAGACGATCGCCTACCCGAGGATGCTCAACCGCACGCGCCCCTAGGGCGAAGGCCGGAGAATTCGTTATGCCGTTTTCGAAAGTCGCGATTCTAGGCGCGCCGCTCGACCTTGGAGCGGGGCGCCGGGGCGTCGACATGGGCGTGAGCGCGCTGCGTCTGGCCGGGCTCAATGCGCGCGTGGCGTCGCTCGGCTACGAGGTCGAGGATCTGGGCAACATCGCCGTCGAGCAGCCGGAGGCGAACCCGGAGGGCCATCCGCGGGCGCGGTATCTGCCGCAGATCGCGGCGGCGTGTACGGCCATCGCCTCGCGCGTCGAGGCGGTGATGAAGGACGGCAAGCTGCCGCTGGTTCTGGGCGGAGATCATTCGGTGGCCGTGGGGACGGTGGCCGGCGTGGCCGCGCATCTGCGGAGGCGCGGCGCGAAGGCGGGGCTGATTTGGATCGACGCACACACCGATATGAACACGCCCGCGACGAGCCCGAGCGGAAACATACACGGCATGCCGCTGGCCTGTTGCGTGGGCCTGGGGCCGGCGGAGCTGACCGGCATCGAGGGCTTCGCGCCGAAGATCGATCCGCGCAACGTCGTGCTGGTCGGCGTCCGCAGCGTGGACGAGGCCGAGCGCGTCAACGTGCAGAACGCGGGCGTACACGTGGCGACGATGCGCGACATCGACGAGCGCGGGCTGCGCTCGGTGATGGAGGAAGCCATCCTGCGCGCGAGCGAGGGCACGGAGGGCTTTCACGTGTCGCTCGACATGGACGGCGTCGATCCGCAGGAGGCGCCGGGCGTGGGCACGCCGGTGCGCGGCGGGTTCACGTATCGCGAGGCGCACCTCATCATGGAAATGATCTGCGATTCGGGCAAGCTGCTGTCGCTTGAAGTGGTGGAGGTGAACCCGGTGATCGACGAAGCGAACCGCACCGCGCACCTGGCGGTCGAGCTGGCGCTGTCGGCGCTGGGCAAGAGGATACTGTGAAGCTGCGCGTGGCGGTGATCTACGGCGGGCGAAGCGGCGAGCACGACGTGTCGCTGCGCTCGGCGCAGGCGGTTCTCGAGGCGCTCGATCCGGAGCGCTACAAGGTCTTGCACTACCGCATCTCGCGTGAGGGCAAGTGGAGCCCGCGCCCGATCGTGCCCGAGCCGGGTGGGAATCCGGAGATCGACGTGGTGTTTCCGGTGCTGCACGGCACGTTCGGTGAAGACGGGACCGTGCAGGGGCTGCTCGAGCTGGCCGGGCTGGCCTATGTCGGCGCGGGCGTGCTTGCCTCGTCGGCGTCGATGGACAAGGAAGTCATGAAACGCCTGTCCGGTGAACGCGGGCTGCCGGTGGTGGACTATCGCGTGCTCAGTGCGGACGGGCGCGGCGAGCTGGACAAGATCGGCCGGGAGCTTGGGTTTCCGCTGTTCGTGAAGCCGGCGAATCTGGGCTCGTCGGTCGGGATTTCGCGCGCCGCGGATTTGGCCGGGCTCGAGGCCGCGGTCGAGCTGGCGTTCCGCTTCGATCGCAAGGTGCTGGTGGAGCGCGCGGTGATCGGCCGCGAGTTCGAGTGCGCGGTGCTCGGCAACGAAAAGCCGGAGGCCGCGCTGCCCTGCGAAGTGCTGCCGTCGCGCGAGTTCTACGATTACGAGGACAAGTACGTGCTGGATGGCGCCCGGACCGTGCTGCCGGCCGAGCTCGAGCCCGGGCAGACGGCCGAGATCCAGCGTCTGGCGGCGGCCTGTTACCGGGCGGTCGAGTGCGAGGGCATGGCGCGGGTGGATTTCCTCATGGAGAGCGCGACCCGAAAAATCTATATCAACGAGATCAACACGATCCCCGGCTTCACGTCGATCAGCATGTACCCGAAGATGTGGGAGCACATGGGACTGCCGATGCCGAAGCTCGTCGACCGGCTGATCGAGTTGGCGATCGAGCGCCACGAAAGGAAGAAGCGGCTTCGCTACGAGCGCTGAGCTTCATCCATGTTGTTTCCGCTATTGCTCCTGATGGCCGCGCCCGGGGATCTCGACCGGGATGTGAAGCGGTTCCTCGACGTGCTCGCGGCCGTGCGTGAGCATGCGGCCGAGCCGGCGCCGGAGGAGCAGGCGATTTACGGCGGCGCGATTCCGGCGATGCTGCGCACGCTCGATCCGCACAGCGTGTTCTTCGATCCGCAGCAGTACGAGCAGCTCCGGCAGATGGAGCAGTCCGAGCAGAAGGGCTTCGGCACGGTGGTGAGCGTGCTGCCGGGCCGTGTGATCGTGCTGCAGGCCCTCGCCGGCACGCCGTCGGCGCGGGCGGGCCTTGCGGCGGGCGACGAGATCCTGGCGGTGAACAACGTCGCGCTGGCGCGGCTCGAGTTCGACCAGATCGTGCAGTTCCTCGGCATGGCGCGGCAGCATGACGCCACGCTGGTGGTGCGGCGGCCGGGCAGCGTGCGGCTGCTCGAGTTCACGCTGAAGCCGCAGTTGATGGACGCGCCGAGCGTCGAGCGCGCGTTCCTGATCGAGCCGCGCATCGCGTATCTGCGCGTGGCGAGTTTCGACCCGCAGACGGGCCGGCAGATCCACGAAGCGATCGACAAGCTGGGCGGGCAGAGCCTCGCGGGACTGGTTCTGGATCTGCGGAACAATCCGGGCGGCGTGGTGGAGGCGGCGCTCGAAACGGCCAGCCTGTTTTTGAAACCCGGCCAGCGCATTCTCAGCGTGCGCGGGAGGCGCGGCGCGGACAAGATCGTCGATACGCCCAATTACGCGTCGCCGTACACGTTTCCCCTCGCCGTGCTGGTGAACGAGAGGACCGCCAGCGCCGCGGAGATCGTCACCGGGGCGCTGCAGGATCACGATCGCGCGGTGGTGCTGGGCGTTCCCACCTACGGCAAGGGGTTGGTGCAGAGCGTGTATCCGCTGACCGGCGGCACGGCGATGGCGCTGACCACGGCGTTTTATTACACGCCGAGCGGCCGCTCGATTCAGAAGCCGCTGCGCGACGCGCAACTTCAGCTCGAGCGCTCGGCGGAGAATTACAAAACCGACGCGGGCCGCACGGTGCATGGCGGCGGCGGCATTCAGCCCGACATTCTGGCCGAGCCGTCCACGCCGAGCCGCTTGCGCCAGGTGCTCGACGCGAGCGGCATCATTCCGTCGTTCGCCATCGAATACGCGCAGCGCCACAAGCCGGACGCCACGTTTGAGGTGACGCCGCAGATGCTCGACGAGTTCGAGACCTACGCGAGCGAGCGCGAGATCCAGCCGAGCGTCGCCGAGTGGTTGAACGAGCGCGACTGGCTGCAGAGCCGGATCGAGGAGGAGATCCTCACGCAGGTGGCGGGCGTCGACAAGGGGGACGAAGTGGCGGTGCGGCGGGACCCTGTGGTCCGGCGCGCGCTCGACGAAATCAGGAAGCCTTCGGCCGCGGCGAGCGCGCCCGCAGCGCCTGCACGATAAGCGGCAGGAGCGAGATCAGCACGACGGCCAGGACGAACTTTTCAAAGTGGCGCCGCACGAGCGGGACGCCGCCGAGCAGGTAGCCGAGACCAATCATCGATGTGACCCAGCCCAGACCGCCTACAAGATCGAACGGCAGGAAGCGCGTATAGGGCATGCGCGCCACGCCGGCCACGAACGGCGCGAACGTGCGGACGATCGGAACGAACTTGGCGTAGATGATCGTTTTCCCGCCGTGTTTGGCGTAGAAGGCCTGGGTGCGGCGGAGATGCTCCTGCTTGAAGAAGCGGGAATCGGGCCGCCGGAAGATCGCCTGGCCGGCGCGGCGTCCGAGCAGATAGCCGGAAAAATCTCCGAGCATGCAGGCGCAAAACAGCGCGATGACGATCAGCGTGATGTCGAGGCGGCCGGCGCCGGTGACCACGCCGATCGTGAACAGCAGCGAATCACCGGGAAGGACGAAGCCGACCAGCAGGCCGGTTTCGACGAAGACGATGCCCATCAGCAGCAGATAGCTGTACCAGCCGGTGACCGCGGTCGCGAGCAGATGAATGAGCCGGTCCGGATCGGTGAGGGCGCCGAAAAAATCCCATACGGCGTGCAGCATGCCGGCGGCCACGCTAGCCCTGGTAGCTGGCCACCAGCCGGTTGATGACGTCGGTGTAGACCTTGATCTTGCCTTCTTTTTCGAGTTGCGACTTCACGCTGTCTTCAAACAATTCCATCTGTTCCTGTTGTTTGTGGCCCTTGATCTGCTGAACGATGCGGTCGCGCTGGGAGGCCAGCTTCGACATGTCCGCGGGGATCCGTTCGACGATCCTGGCGACGATCGCCTGATTGGCGACGGACACCGGGCCGACGATCGAGCCGGGCGCCTGCGTGAACGCGGCCGCGAGAATGCTTGCCGGGCCCACACCTTCGATGGCGCCGACCTGCGCGAACGGTTCGGGCGATTTCACCTCGACGCCGTAGGTCTTCGCCACCGTTTGGATGTCCTTGCCGCCGCGCAGGTCGGCGCCGGCCTTGGTCGCATCGTCGGCGGCGAGCGCCAGCGCCTTCTGCGTGGTCACCTGGCGCCGGATGCCGTTGGCTACATCGGCGAACTCGGCCGGATGCGGCGGGTTAACGGCCGTGCAGACCGCAACAGCGAGCTTCTGATCGCCGATGGCGACCGGCTGGCTGACACCGTTCGCCTGAAGACCGGCGATCGCCGTGGACAGGGCGGGCGACACCAGACCGGGCACCGGATCCGACGGCCCGATCTTCTGCGCCTGCATGACGGTGAGGCCGTATTTCGCGGCCACCTGTTGGACCGCGCCAGGCGTCTTCACCAGATCCGCCTGCGCTTCGGCCGCGATCTGCTGCATGCGCTGGTTCACCAATTGCTTGTCGAGCGTCGACGCGATTTCGTTCTTCACTTCGTCGAACGGCTTCACGCGCGCCGGCTGATGATCCATCACCTGCAGGATGTGGAAGCCGTATTCGGTGGTCACGATGCCGCTCAGTTGCTTCGGCTGGAGCGAGAAGGCCGCGGTCTCGAAATTCTTGACCGTCTGCCCGCGGACGATCCAACCAAGCTCGCCGCCATTCGCCGCCGAGCCGGGGTCCTGCGACTCTTTGCGAGCCAGCGCCGCGAAGTCCGCGCCGCCCTTCAACTGGTTCAGCAGGTCCTCGGCCTTCTTATGGATCTGGTCCACCTCGGCCTTCGACTTGCCGGTGGTCATCAGGAGGATGTGCCGCACGTCGACGCGCTCTGGCGTGCGGTATTGATCGATATTGGCGTTGTAGAAGGCGCGCAACTGCGCTTCCGGCGTCTGCACTGCCGCGGCAACCTTGGCCTGATCGACGACGAGGACGGAGGCGTTTCTTGTTTCGGGCATCTGGTATGCCGCGCGATGCTGATCGAAATAGGCACGCAGCTCGGCTTCGGTGGGCTTGATCTTGTCGCGCAGCGTGTCTTCGGAGAACAGCAGGTACTGAATGCGCACCTTCGCGTTGGTGCGTTGGTACTCCTGCTGGATCTCGGCCGGCGTCACCATCAGGCCGGCCATGACGATACTCCGCAGACGCTGCGTCATCATGCTGTCGCGCACCGAAGCCTCGAACTCCGGCACGGTCATGCCCTGCTGCTCGACATACTGCTTGTACAGCGCCACGTCCTGGAACTGGGTGCTGATGACCGAGGACAGCATGTCCGCGAGCTCGGCGTCGGTCACCCGATAGCCGAGGCGCTGGGCCTCGTAGCCGATCGCCCGCTCGGTAATCATCTGGTCGATCAACTGCGGGATGTAAATGTGCAGGTACTCGTTCGGGATCTGGCGGTTCCTCCGCATGGTTTGAATCTGCAGGTCCACCTCGCGCAGAGTCAGATCCTTGCCGCCGATCTGGGCCACCACCTGCTCGGTCGAGCCGCCCATGGCGCCGCTGTAACCGGGGATCAGATAGACCAGCATCGACAGCGCGACGATTCCGAGCAGCCCGCCGAGCAGGATGCGGACGGCCTTATCGCGCCTTCGGAACAAATCAAACATGACGTGGAACTCCTCGGAAGAAAACGGAGAACTTCAATCCTATCATTATAACAATCGACCGCCGGATGACGCCCCAGCGGGTTCCGGCTACACTGAGAGATCGTTTTCAACGCGCTTGAAGGCGTCTGTTCGAAGGAGAATCGAATGCGCATCGGAATGATCGGATTGGGCCGCATGGGCGGCAATATGGTGGAGCGGCTCGTGCGGGGCGGCCATGAGGTGGTGGCCTACACGCGCGACGCGGCGAAGGTGCGGGCGGCCGTTGACAAGGGCGCGCTTGGGGCGACGGATCTCGCCGATCTTGTGCGCCAGCTCGATGCGCCGCGGGCGGTGTGGGTGATGGTGCCGGCGGGGCAGGCGACGGAGGCCATGATTGCCCGTCTGCGGCCGCTCCTCGCGCCCGGCGACATCGTCATCGACGGAGGCAACACGCGGTTCTCCGACGACGTGCGACGCGCGAAGGAGCTGTCCGAGGCCGGCCTTCACTACATGGACGCGGGTACGAGCGGCGGCGTCTGGGGACTGCAGGTTGGCTACTGCCTGATGGTGGGAGGCACGACCGGGGATTTCGCTCATCTCGAGCCCGTCTTCAAGACGCTCGCGCCTCCCGACGGCTACATGCACTGCGGCCCGGCGGGCGCGGGGCATTTCGTGAAGATGGTTCACAACGGCATTGAGTACGGCATCATGCAGGCTTACGCCGAAGGCTTTGAGATCATGGAGGCGTCGGAATACGATCTGGATCTGGCGAAGATCGCGGACCTGTGGAACCAAGGCAGCGTGGTGCGCTCGTGGCTGCTCGAGCTGACGGCGCTGGCGCTCAAGGAGGATCCGGGTCTGAAGTCACTCGCGCCTTTCGTCGAGGACAGCGGCGAGGGGCGGTGGACGGTGGAAGAATCGATCCGGCTTTCGGTTCCCGCACCGCTGATCGCGCTGGCGCTGCAGATGCGTTTCCGCTCGCGCCAGGACAATTCGTTCTCCTCGCGCATGCTGGCGGCGATGCGGCAGCAGTTTGGCGGCCACGCGGTGAAGAAGGCCGCAGGCTCCTGAGCTGCGGCTGCCGGCTCCGGCATCCAAAGGAGCTGCCGGCAGCGAGCATTGCGTCGCCGCCGATGGGAACGCTGGAGCGTGCTAGCGAAAAGAACCGATCGAGGAAAACAGTTAGCTGATATGAACTTCGAAGGATTTTCTGTCGCGGATTTCCCGCCTATCAATCGGGAGGTTCCAGGTTTCGTCTATGTTTTGTGTTGGGTTAGTGAATCTGCGGAAGTTCCATTTTACGTCGGCCAGACAATGCGACTTTGGGGCAGATTGGACGATTACTACTGGGCAATGTTCTCGGCCCCCACGGATTTTCGAGTGGGTGAAGCTATCAGATATCTGAGCACAAAAGGCCATCGCATCGTTGTGAAGTACAAGTCAAGCGAAGACCCAAAGGGAGAGGAAGCTAAAATCATCGAGGACTTAGGCAGACTCCACAGACTGTTGAATGACCTTCGCGGTTTCGATTATCGGAAGGCTGACGAATCCAAGGAGAGATTAAGCGTGCAAAAGTTCCTCGAAGAGACGCTCCGCCGAGCTAACGCTGGGCCTGGCATTGAGTGAGATGTCAACTATATTGCTTCCCTCAAGAGACGCCATGGAAAACCGCAACCGTTCACGCCGTTCCGCGCTCAAGACGATGGCCGCCGGCGCCGCGGCCGGCTTACTCCGCGCGCAAGCGCCGCATGCCGATTCGATCCGCCTGGACGCCGAATCGCAGACCATCGAGAATTTCGGCGCATCGGACTGCTGGAGCATGCAGAAGCTGGGGACGTGGTCGCTCGCGAACCGCAACCGCGTGGCCGATCTGTTGTTTTCGCAGACCCAGGGAATCGGGCTGTCGTGCTGGCGCTTCAATCTCGGAGGCGGGATCACCGGCCGTATCCACGACGCCTGGCGCACGGCGGAGACCTTCGAGACGGGCGAAGGCGCCTACGATTGGAACCGGCAAAGTCCGGAGCGCTGGTTCCTGGCGGCCGCGAAGGTTCGAGGAGTTCCGCAGTTCCTTGCGTTTGTGAATAGCCCGCCCGGACGCATGACGCGCACCGGGATCACTTACGGCCGGCCCGGACCGGACACCACCAACCTGAAACCCGGCTTCCAACGCCAGTTCGCCCGTTACCTGCTGGACATCCTCGAGCACTTCCGGACGAACCCGGACGAGAGCCAGCGCATCGCGTTCGATTACGTCAGTCCGGTGAACGAACCCAACGTCGACTGGAACGGCACGAGCCAGGAAGGCTGCCGCGCGTCGAACGACGATGTAAAGGCCGTGTTGCGCGCGCTGGACGCCGAACTCCGGAAGCGCGAGTGCCCCACGGAGATCGCCGGCATCGAAGTCTCCGGGTTGCCGCCGCTTTACTCGGCCGCGGAAAAAATGTCGAACAAGTACGGCGCGCGGTACGGGGATTATCTGGACAATTTTCTGGGCGACGAGGCGATTCGCGGCACGCTCAACCATCGCTTCTCCTACCATGACTACGGCTCGGATCGGGTGAGAGGCCAGCTTGTCGAGAACCGCCAGGCGGTGCGCCGCAAATTCGACCGGTATCCGGGCTGGAAGCCCTGGATGTCGGAGTACTGCGTCATGACCGGTTCGGAGGGCGAGGGAGGTTCGGGGCGCGATCTCGGCATGAATACGGCGCTCGAAGTGGCCCGCATCATCCATCTGGATCTGACGCTGGTTGGGGTCGCGGCCTGGCAATGGTGGACCGCGGTCTCGGGCGTGGACTATAAGGATGGGCTGATCTTCACGGACTGGAAAAAGCCGGGAGACGCCGAATCGATTCTGCCAGCGCGCCTGCTCTGGGCGCTGGGCAATTACAGCCGCTTCGTGCGCCCGGGCATGCGGCGCGTCGCGCTCGATGGGACCGGGCACGACATCCATGGACTGATGGGCTCGGCGTACAAGGACGAGAAGGCGCGGAGCGTGGCGGCGGTCTACGTCAACATGGGCACCGCCCCGCGGACGGTTCAGCTCGATTTCGCGGGCGGGCCGCCCGGTTGGCGTCTCACATCCGTCACGCCCCACGTGACATCGGACCGCGCGGGCGACGAACTGAAGGCTTATCCGGCTATGGCTCCGGGCGCGCCGCTTGAAGTTCCGGCGCGGTCGGTCGTCACGTTCGTCGCCCGGTTCGCGTAGCGCGCGCCGGCTTAGCGGACGGCTTGCAGCTCCTGCTCGATCTGGCGCGCGCGCACGCTGTGGCCGAACCGGCCCTGCACCTTCGACAGGTACAGGTAGAACACCGGCGTCAAATACAGTGTGACGAGCTGCGAGAACAGCAGGCCGCCGACAACCACCAACCCGAGCGGCTGCCGGGCCTCGCCGCCCGCGCCGAGGCCGAGAGCGATCGGCACGGCGCCGAGCAGCGCGGCCATGGTGGTCATCATGATGGGCCGGAAACGGATCAGGCATCCCTGATAAATCGCGTCCCGCGGGGTCATTCCACCGCGTTCGGCATCCAGCGCGAAATCGATCTGCATGATCGCGTTCTTCTTCACGATGCCGATCAGCATGATCAGTCCGACGAAGGCGTAGATGTTCAGATCGAGGTGGAACAGATACAGCGTCAGCAGCGCGCCGAAGCCGGCCGAAGGCAAGCCGGAGAGAATCGTGAGCGGGTGGACGTAGCTTTCATACAGAATGCCGAGCACGATATAGACGACCAGGATGGCGATCACCAGCAGCAGGCCGAGGTTCGAGAGCGAACCTTCGAAGGCTTTCGCCGCGCCCTGGAACGTCGAGCTGATCGTGCCGGGCAGCGACTCGGCGGCGGCGTCGCGCACTTCGGAAACCGCCTCGCCGAGCGCGAAGCCGGGCTTCAGGCCGAACGAGATGGTGGCCGCGGGGAGCTGGCCGTAATGGCTGATCGACTGGGGGCCGACATCGAGCGTCACGTGGGCCAGCGTGTCAAGCGGGATCAACTGCCCGCCCGTGCCCTTGAAATACAACAGCGACAGCGCGTTGGGATCGGCCTGGTACGGCGGCACGAGCTCGAGCAGCACGTGATATTCGTTGGCCGGCGCGTAGATGGTCGAGACCCAGCGCGGACCGTAGGCGTCGTAAAGCGCGTTCTCGATCGCCTGCGCGTTCACTTGCAGCGCGGCGGCCTTGTCGCGATCGATGACGACGTTAGCCTGCGGGCTCTGGATCTGCACGTTGTTGGTGACGTCGACCAGTCCGGGGAGGGTGGCGAGCTTCGCCGTCAGCTTCTGCGTTTGCTCGTACAACTCCTTCTTGTCCGGCGACTGGAGCGTGAACTGATACTCGGACGGGGTGACGAGGCCGCCGATCTGGATCACCGGCGGGTCGGCGAGATACACGCGCAGGCCGGGGATGGCCGCGAGCTTGGGCCGGAGCCCGGCGATGATGTCGTTTACCAGCAGCTTGCGCTGGGAGCGCGGCTTGAGGTGGATGATGAGCTGGCCGAAGTTCTGCCCGCCGAGCGCGGAAGCGGCCGCGCCGCCGACGGTCGAAACGAAGGCGTCGACGTTCGGATCTTCGTGGATCGCATCGGCCACGGCCTTCTGATACTGGGTCAACTGCGTGAAGCTGGTGCCCTCGGTGGATTCGGTAACGCCGGCGATCTGATCGGTGTCCTGCTCCGGGATGAAGCCCTTCGGGATCGCGATGAACATGCCGACGGTCAGCACCAGCACGACCGCGAAGGTGGCCATCATCGCGCCGCGATAGCGCAGCGCCCAGAGCAGGCTGTGGTCGTAGGCGGCGAGCATGCCGTCGAAGTAGCGCTCGGTGGCGCGATAGAACCAACTGCGCTTCTGCTCGTGCAGCGGCTTCAGGAACCGGCTGCATAACATCGGCGTGAGCGTCACCGAGACGACGCCCGAGATCAGGATGGCGACGCAGATGGTAACCGCGAATTCGCGAAACAGCCGGCCAAGAATGCCCCCCAGGAACAGCACCGGGATGAAGACGGCGGCGAGCGACAGCGTCATCGAGACGATGGTGAAGCCGATCTCGCGGGACCCTTTCAACGCGGCCTCGAGCGGGGACTCGCCCATCTCCATGTGCCGGACGATGTTTTCGAGCATGACGATGGCGTCGTCGACCACGAAGCCGATCGAGAGAATCAGCGCCATCATGGACAGGTTGTCCAGGCTGTAGTCGAGCAGGTACATCACGGCGAAGGTGCCGATGATCGAGAACGGCAGCGCGAGGCTGGGGATGATGGTCGCCGAAACGTTGCGCAGGAACAGGAAGATCACCATCACCACCAGCCCGAGCGTCAGCACCATGGTGAACTGCACGTCGTTGTAGGACTCGCGGATGGTTTGGCTGCGGTCGTATAGCGTGCGAATGTTGACCGAGCGCGGCACTTCGCTTTGAATCAGCGGCAGCAGGCGTTTGATGCCGTCGGAGACCGAGACGGTATTGGTTCCGGGCTGGCGCTGGACCGCCAGCACGATGGACCGCTGAACTCCGCGCTCGTCGTAGAGCCAGGACGCGGTCTTCTGGTCCTCGACGCCATCGGCGATCGTGCCCAGATCCTCGAGCCGGACCGGCGAACCGTTGCGGTAGGTCACCACCAGCGAGCGATAGGCGTCGGCATTCGTCAACTGTCCGTCGGTTTGAAGTGTGAACGAGCGCTGCGGGCCGTCGATCAGGCCGGTGGGCAGATTGACGTTCCAGTTCTTCAGCGCGCTCTCGACCTCGTTGATGCCGATCTGGCGCGAGGCCATCGTGTGCGGGTCCATCTGCACGTGTACGGCGTACTTCTGCGCGCCGAGCACCTGCACCTGGGCGACGCCGTTGACCATCGAGATTCTCTGCGCCATGCGGGTCTCGGCGTAATCGTCGAGCTTCCACAGCGGCAGCGTGCTCGAGGTCAGCGCGAGGTACAGAATCGGCTGGTCGGCCGGGTTGACCTTGGTGAAGGTCGGCGGCGTGGGCATGGCCTGCGGGAGCAGCCGCGTCGCCTGCGTGATCGCCGACTGCACGTCGACCGCCGCGCCGTCGAGGTTGCGGCTCAAATCGAACTCGAGCGTGATCTGCGTCGCGCCCATCGAGTTGGTGGACGTCATCGAGTTCAGGCCGGCGATGAGCGAGAACTGGTTTTCAAGCGGCGTGGCGACGGCCGAGGCCATCGTGTCGGGGCTGGCGCCGGGCAGGCTTGCGGTGACTTGCAGCGTGGGCAGATCGACGTTCGGCAGGTCGCTTACCGGCAGCGAGCGGTAGGCCACCAACCCGAACAGCGCGATCGCCGCCATGAGCAGGCTGGTCGCGATGGGACGCCGGATGAAGGTGTCGGAAAGATTCATGGCCTTGCTCCTACGGGCGCCGCGTTCACCGGAGCTAAAACGGCGCTCTTCGGCGCCCGCCGCGAGCGCGACATGATGCCATCCATGTACACGTAAACGACCGGCGTCAGGTACAACGTCAACAACTGGGAAAAGAACAGCCCGCCCGCCACGGTCAGCCCGAGTGGGCGCCGCATCTCGCCGCCCTCGCCCGCGCCGATCGCCAGCGGGATGGCGCCGAGCAGCGCCGCCATGGTGGTCATCATGATCGGGCGAAAGCGCGTCAAGCAGCCCTCGTGAATCGCCTCGATCGCGCTTTTACCTTCGTTGCGCTCGAGGGCCAGGGCGAAATCGATCTGCATGATGGCGTTCTTCTTCACGATGCCGATCAGCATGATCAGGCCCACGAAAGCGTAAATGGTCAGCTCCACATGAAACACCATCAACGTCAGCAGGGCGCCGAAGCCGGCCGAGGGCAGTCCGGACAGAATGGTAAGCGGGTGGATGTAGCTCTCATAAAGCACGCCGAGGACGATGTAGACCACCGCGACGGCGATGACGAGCAGCAGCCCGAGGTTCTGCAGCGAGGTCTGAAAGGCGAGCGCGGTTCCGGCGAACTGCGTGGTCATGTTGGCCGGCAGCGTGCGATGCGCGAGCGCCGCGATCTGGTTCACCGCCTCGCCGAGCGAAACGCCGGGCTTCAGGTTGAACGAAATCGAGACGGCGGGAAGCTGCCCGGCGTGATTGATCGTCTGCGGGCCGACGTCCTCGATGCGGTTCGTCACCGCGTCGAGCGGCACCATCATGCCGCTCGGCGCCTTCAGGTAGATCATCGACAGGAGATCCGGGTACGTCTGGTACTTCGGCTGCACCTCGAGCAGAACCTTGTATTGGCTGGCGGGCGTGTAGATCGTCGAGGCCCAGCTTGGGCCGTAGCCCTGATAAAGCGCGCCCTCGATCTCGAGCGGGTTGAGGCCCATTACGGCAGTCTTGTCGCGGTCGATCACCACGCGCACGCGCGGGCTGCGCATCTGCAGGTCGCTGGTCACATCGTTGACGATGGGGAGCTTGGCGACCCGGTCCTGCAGGCGGTTGGCCTCGCGGTACAGGGTTGCCGTATCCGGACCCTGGACGGTGAATTCGAACGAGCTCTTCGAGGCGTGCCCGCCGATATGCAAATCGGGCGGCACCACCATGAACACCTTCATGCCGGGGAAGTGGCTGACCTTCGGCCGCAACTCCTCGATGACGCCGCTGGCGGACAATTTGCGGCGCGAGCGCGGCACAAGCTGCACAAACATGCGGCCGGTGTTCGCCCCGCCCCAGACTCCGGACATCGAACCGCCCACGCTTGCCATGAGGCTCTCGACGTTCGGGTCGCTGCTGACGGCGCGGTTGATCTGCTGCTGGTAATGAAAGAGCTGGTCGTAGGAGACGCCCTGCTGCGCCTCGGAGGTGATCGAGATCCGGTCGCTGTCGGACTCGGGCACGAAGCCCTTGGGTACCTTGACGTAAAGATAACCGGTGGCCGCCAGCACGGCGACGAACACCGCGGCCATCACCGGCCGGTGACCGAGCACCCACCACAGGCTGCGGTCGTACCGGCGAAGCATGGCCTGAAAGATTCGTTCGGTGGCCTGGTACAGCGCGCCCCGCCGCTCGCCGGCGGCGTGCAGCAGGCGGCTGCACAGCATCGGCGTGAGCGTAACGGAGACGAAGCCCGAGATGAGAATCGCCACGCAGATCGTCACCGCGAACTCGCGGAACAGCCGCCCGAGAATTCCGCCCAGAAACAGCACCGGGATGAAGACGGCGGCGAGCGACAGCGTCATCGAAACGATGGTGCCCCAGATTTCGCGCGAGCCGCGGAGCGCGGCCACCACCGGCGACTCGCCGTGCTCGACGTGACGCACGATGTTTTCGAGCATCACGATCGCGTCGTCGACGACGAAGCCGATCGAAAGAATCAGCGCCATCATCGACAGCGTGTCCAGGCTGTAATCGAGCAGGAACATCACCGTGAACGTGCCGATGATCGAAAACGGAAGCGCCAGCGCCGGAATCAGCGTGGCCGAGGCGTTGCGGAGAAACAGGAAGATCACCATCACCACGAGGGCCAGCGTCGCGACCATGGTGAACTTCATGACCGTGAACGCCTCGCGGATGTTCGTCGCGTGGTCGCCGCGGATCTTCAACTCGACCGACGGGGGCAGTTGCTTGTTCAGGCTGGGCAGCAGCTTGCGGATGGCGTCGTTGACCTCGATCGTGTTGCTGCCCGGCTGGCGGAACACCAGCAGGTTGATCGCGCGCTGCCCGCCGGCCCGGGTGTAGGTCCACGACGCGGTCTTCGGGTCCTCGACGCCGTCCATGACGTTCGCCACGTCGGACAGGCGCACCGGCGCGCCATGCCGCCAGGCGACCACCATCGGCCGGAACGCCGCCGCGTTGCTCAACTGGCCGTTGGCCTGGACGTTGAACGACTGTTTCGGGCCGTCCAGTGTTCCCACCGGCAAATTGACGTTCCAGTTCTGGAGCGCGTCGCTCACTTCATTCAGCCCGATCTGCCGCGCGTTGAGATTCGCCGGGTCCAGTTGCACATGCACGGCGTACTTCTGGCTGCCCATGACGAACACCTGGGCGACGCCGCTGACCATCGAAAGGCGCTGGGCGAGGAAGATCTCGCCGTACTCGTCGAGCTGGTACAGCGACAGCGTCGGCGAAGTGAGGCTCATGAACAGCACCGGCGCGTCCGAGGGGTTCGATTTGTGGAAGGACGGCGGGCCGGGCATGCCCGGCGGCAGCAGCGGCATCGCCTCGCTGATAGCGGTCTGCACGTCGACCTCGGCGCCGTCGATCTTGCGGTCCAGGTCGAACTGCAGCGTGATGGACGTCGAGCCCATGCCGTTGGTCGAAGTCATGGAATCGAGCCCGGCGATGCTGGTGAACTGGCGTTCGAGCGGCGTCGCGACGGCCGAGGACATGGTCTCCGGGCTGGCTCCCGGCAGCGAGGCCGAAACCTGAATGGTCGGGTAATCGACGTTCGGCAAGTCGCTCACCGGGAGCGCGCGGTAGGCAACCAGCCCGAAAAGGGCGATGCCAAACATCAGCAGGCTGGTGGCGATCGGCCGGCGGATGAAGACTTCGGAAAAGTTCGAACCCTGCATCGGCTCAGCCCGCTCCGCCCTGCAGGCTGGCCGCGCGGCCGCCGTTATCGTTGCGCACGATCACCTTGATGCCGGGCGCGAGACGAAGCTGGCCCTCGGTGACCACCGTCTCGCCGGCGCGCAGGCCGCTCTCGATCACCAGTTCCTGCCCCACGCGCGCGCCGGTCCGCACGGGCCGCGATTCGACGCTCCGGTCCGCCTTCACGACGAAGACGTAGGCGCCGTCCTGGCCGGTCTGCACGGCCTGGTTAGGCACGACGATCGAATGCGGCTGCGTGGTCAGTCGCAGCGTCGCGCGCACGAACTGGCCCGGCCACAGGCGGTGGTCGGTGTTCGGAAACGACGCTTTCAGCTTGATGGTGCCGGTGGTCGTGTCCACCGTGTTGTCGATGAAGCTAAGCACGCCCGTTTCGGGCTGCGGAACGACATCCTGCGGGATGACCATCACCGAGAGCTTACCCTCGGCCATGTAGCGCTTCACTTCATCCAGCCGCGCCTCGGGAACCGAAAACGCCACATTGATCGGCTGCACCTGGTTGATCGTGGTCAGGTCGGCGCCGTTGGCCGGAACGACGTTGCCCGCATGGATCAGGATGTCGCCGGTGCGTCCGTCGATCGGCGAGTAAATTTTCGTATAGCCAAGCTGCACGCGGATGTTCTCGGCGGTGGCCTGCTGCGCTTCGACGTCGGCCTTTGCGCTTTCGATCGACGCGCGGTCCGCATTGACGGCCTGGCCGGTCGCATCGGCGTTGCTCGAATACTGGTCGGCCTGATCCTTGGACACGATGCCTTCTTTAAAAAGGCTCGCATAGCGATCGGCCTGCTCGTGGGCGTACTTGGCCTGAGCGAGATCGCGTTGGAGCGTCGCCTGCGCCTGGCCAAGTTGCGCCTTGCTCTTGGCGACGTTGCCCTCCGCTTCGCGTAACTGCGCTTCGAGCGGCCGCTGATCGATGGTGAACAGCAGGTCGCCCTTCTTCACGTTCGCGCCGCTGTCGAAGGCCACGTTGAGCACCTGGCCCGCCACCTGAGCCTTAACGCCGATGGTCGAGGACGCCTCTACGTTGCCGATGACCTGAATTTCGACCGGTACGTCCTTCTGGACCACATAGGCCACCATCACGGGCACCGTATCCGGGCGGCGTGCAAGCGCATTGCCGGGCGTCTTTCCGCCGCAGGCGGCCAGCAACAGTACGCCAGCCGTCAGACACCACGCCGCGGCGCCGCGTCGTGGACCAACCGTTTGAAGTTCGGAATTCATCGTTTTCTTTCGTCGGGTCTCAAGCGGGAACCGCCAACCGCCGTCGAGCACGCCGCGTGGCATGCCGGGAGGGATTCTCGTCACTAAAGAAGGCGATCCGCCAAGCTGCCTGGTTACCTTAGCGGCGATCAAGCTGCCCGGCTGGCGGGTTGCAGCCCTGCCCGGCCATTGATAAGCTATGAGATGTAGCCGCTGACCAAGGAGAAGCAAGGATAATGGCGAAGGTATGTGAAGTGTGCGGGCGCGGTCCGCAGTTTGGCAATCGCATCAGCCACGCGCATAATGTGACGAAGCGCCGGTGGGATCTCAATTTGCAGACGGTCCGCGCGGTGGTGAGCGGCGCCCATAAGCGGATGCGGGTCTGCACTTCCTGCATCAAGAACGGCAAAATTCAGAAGGTAGCCTAGTCCTGGCCCACCTCGCCGCGCGCCGTGAGGGATCGCCGGGCGGCGCGAGTGAAGCGGCATTTCTCTCGAAGGAGACCTGACGCGCATGCGCCTTGTGACGTTCGAACGGCCCGGCCGCGCCCCCGAACCTGGAGTGCTTCTGCCGCGAGGCGTCGCGGGGCTCGCCGAATTCGGTTTCGCGACCGTGCTCGATCTGATCGAGCGCTGGCCCGAGGCGAAGCCGGTAATCGAACAGCGGGTCCTGGGGGCCGAGGCGCCGCTCCTCCCGCTCGACGCCGTCAAGTTGCTGGCGCCGATCCCGCGGCCGCCGAAGATCATCTGCGTCGGCCTCAATTACCGCGACCATGCCCTCGAGTCGGGTATGGAGATCCCAAAAATCCCCACCATTTTCAATAAGTTCGCGACCGCGGTCCTGGCGCCCGGCGCGCCCATCGTGCTGCCCCGAAACTCCGCCCGGCCCGACTACGAAGCCGAATTCGCCTTCGTCATCGGCCCCGGCGGCCGGCACATCGCGCGCTCCGATTGGGCCTTCCACGTCTTCGGCTACACGATCGTCAACGACGTGAGCGCCCGCGACGTCCAGCTCGCCACCTCGCAGTGGCTGATGGGTAAGACCTTCGATACGTTCGCTCCGATCGGCCCGGCCATCGTCACGCCCGATGAAGTGCCTGACCCGCATTCGCTCGACATCGGCCTGCGGATCACCAGCGCATCCGGCGAGTGCCAAACCTTGCAAAATTCGAACACCCGGGAGCTGATTTTCAAAATTCCCGAGCTGATCGAGTTCCTTTCGAGCGTGTTTACGCTCGAACCCGGCGATATCGTCTCGACGGGAACGCCCTCCGGCGTGGGATTCGCCCGCAAGCCGCCGCGCTACCTGCAGCCCGGCGACGACGTCGTTGTCAGCGTCGAGCATCTCGGCGAGCTGCGCAACCCCGTTATCGCCGAAGCCTGAGGCAAGCAAGCCGGCGTGGGGCAGCATTTTCCAATCGAAGGATGAGCATGAAATCGGTTCCGTTCGACCGGAGGG
>VFSW01002619.1_pt1 | contig 27206 bp, 29 predicted proteins | sample 5358111 | NCBI WGS metagenome assembly VFSW01 (sample SAMN11554181, study PRJNA540505) | mine drainage metagenome | isolation source: sediment from site ElyBrook_90M | place: USA: Ely Copper Mine, Vershire, VT | collected 2017 | reverse complement strand
GCATGGTGACGGATGAGAAACCGATAGGCTTCCTCGCACAATGGATCGAGAGCCATTAGACGCTGAGCCAAAGCGGGACTGCCCTCACCCCCACGCAGCATGCGCAACATCAGTGCCCTTGCGATATCCCGCAGCTTCTGGCGATGTACCGTGATCCACTCGCCAAATGGATCACGTGGACGTAGTGGAAAATCCTCCAACAGCGGGCCGCGATATAGTGCGATCGCCTCCGCCCCACCGCCTTGAGCGGCGGCGGCGCCGCGAAAGCGCGCGACATCAATGTCGATGTCGGTTGTATCGAGACGAACGGGCTGCGAGGTTGTACCAGCTGCTGGCAAAACCACCTCACCGATTGTGCGACGCAGACGCACCAGTTCCTGTCGAAGACTCCCGTTGGCTTGTTCGGTACCGCGGCCGGCCCAGATCAGCTCGGCAAGCCGTTCGCGAGCCAAGGTGAAGTCGTCGGTTAGTCCAAGGCAGGCAAGAACCGCCATAGATTGACGGCCCGGAAGCGACACGGCAGAGCCATCATCGCGGCGAAGGTCAAAACGGCCGAACAGGCGCAATTGCAGCATGGCGATCGCAATCCGAAAGGTCTTGCGTCCCCGGGAAGACCGACATCACAAGTCTCTTCGGCACCGGGCGGTGGTACCACTATATCACTACGGACGAGCGTCCGCTCGTGAATTAGCCGTCAAAGGCTTGACGCTCGGCGCTCCCGATGTGTGCTTTTAGATCATCAAAGCGGTTGAAGCTTTTTACGCAAAGATGCAAGTGGCGCAGACCATCTGCTGAAGATGAGCTTCACGACTGCTTTTGATTTTTAACAAGCATTTCACAAGCCCTCCACAGACTGTTGTGTCAATTTCTAAGCCGACAAAAGCGCGGCAGTACCGACGCGATAGAGATCGGGGCATTGGCAGCACCGATGGAGGTTTATGTGACATCTCATGCGCCTCAGGCTCCTCAGCCAGTCGCCACCGCCGAGTTTCCATTCGCCGATCTATTGCACATACGCGCACGCGCTAATCACCGCGAGATCGTCTCGCTCAGTCCGGAGCATCGGACCGCGTACGGCGATCTCCTGCTCGGTCTGGACGCGCCCGCCCGCTTGAGCCGATTCGCTTGCCCACTCGGCGACGACGGCATCGTGAGGCATGCGGATTATGCGATGCGCCAGGCTGCGTGGATCGCTGGTCTGTTCGTGGCCAGCGAACTGTGCGGGGTTGTCGAGCTGTACGAGTGCCAGGATCCCCAGGACATCGAAGCCGCCTTCGCCGTGGCCAGCGTCTGGCGCCGGCAGGGAGTCGGTACCGCCCTGCTATTTGCTGCGATCGGATGGGCGCGGACGTCGCACCGGTCACGCCTGCGCATGATGTTCTCGCGACACAATTGGCCGATGCGACGGCTGGCCGGCAAGGCCGAGCCACAGCTCGACCTGGATATGGAAGAATTCATTGCCAGCGTGATAGTGGGCGCAGGGCGCGCGCCTCAACAAATCTCTGGGTGACACAGGTCACCGACGCTTTCCCCAGAAAGCGCGCGATGATGCACACGTGGGATTAAATACGGAGCGGCCTCAATGCAGCATCAACACCGCGAACACGCTTCCAAATTGTTGGTCGCATCGACGAGCAAAAATAGCGACATTGGCTTCCCAATCTTAATCTTGATAGTCGCGGCCTTGGTTTCAACTTTAGCTGTATTTCTTCTGCGCTCACCAGAAGCCGTCACACTGACGGCGGATCAGATCACTCTGATGCCCTCGTGGGGGCCGTGATACTCTTTCTTGGCGCTACAAAGCCCTGAATCCGCCATTGATATTCTAGGCGCCGCTTCGTTCGGCATCAGAACAAGCATTTCAACAATAGGCTAATTGGTGCGTCAATCCGGCTATGGCTGCGCAATAATGAGACCGCGCCTCAGCTAGTCCAAAGCGCCTGCATCCTTGGTCGGCTCCGGCATCGGCAACGCGATGGTGCAGACCAATCCGCCCGGCTGATAATCGCGCTGGACCTGCGCGCCGGGGATGACGCGGTCGATTAGCGCCGAGCCCATGCCTTCCGACCTGGTCTCGGTTGCGTTCGGAGCGCCGCCTTCTTCCCAGACGACCTTCAAAGACCGTTGCGGGCCGGTTTTGCTGATCGTCCAACTCAGTGTCACCGTGCCGGCGCCGACCGAAAGCGAGCCGTGTTTGGCGGCATTGGTTGCGAGCTCGTGCAGCACCAGGCCGAACGGCGTGGCGAGATCCGCCGACAGCGACAGCGGTGGGCCCTGCAAGCGCAATCGATCGGGATTGTCGGTGATGTAGGGCGCAAGCTGCTGGCGCGCGAGTTCGGCGAAATCGGCGCCCTGCCAGTCGGAACTGACCAGCAAGCTATGCGCGCTCGCCAGTGCCGAAAGACGGGCCTCGAAACGCTCGGCGAAATCCTCCTTCGACTTGCTGTTGCGCATGGTGTGGCGCGCGATCGCCTGGATGACCGCGAGCGTGTTGCGGACCCGATGGGTCAATTCGCCCAGCAGCAGCTGCAGGCGGCGCTCCGAGGCGCGGCGCGCCGTGACATCGCGGGTGCTTTCGAGCACCAGCCGGCGGCCGTTGAAATTTTCCAACTGGAGGCGGCTTTCGACCGTCAACTCGTCTCCGCCCTTGGTTTTCTGCCGCAGCTCGCCGGCCCAACTTCCGTCCTGCAGCAGCTTCGCCTTTAATTCGGCGAACGAGGAGCCGGGGACCGTCGTACCGAGCAATTGCTCCTTGCCCTTGCCGAGCGCTTCCTCGCGGCTATGACCGTAAAGCTCTTCGCTGCCGCGGTTCCAGTCAACGATTCCGCCATCCAGGTCCCAAACGAATATCGGATCGCGCGACAGATCGAGGAGATGCTTTTGCTGTCGCAGCAGCTCTTCGTGCTGGCGCAGCGCCTGTTCGACGTGATGCTGATCGAATACTTCGATGAAGGTGATGACGAGACCGTCGATCTTGTCGTCGTCGGCACGGTAAGGCCGCATCCGCATATCGTACGAGCGGCCACTGCGGCTGCGAATCTCGCGGCGGAGTGGAGCCAGATCAGCGAGTACAGCCCGTGCGTCCTTGGTCAGATCATCATAGTCGACCTGATGGGTGAAGTCGGTGATCGGCCGGCCGGCATCGCTCTGGGTGATGCCGAACAAATCCGTGACCGGCTCCGTGAACCGTTTGATACGCAGGCCGGAATCAAGAAACAAAGTACCGACATCGGCCGTCGCCACCAAGTTCTGCAAGTCGCCGTGGGCTCGGGAAATCGCTTCGAGCTTGAGTTTCAATTCGCTGTTGACGGTCTGCAACTCGTCATTGATCGCTTGCAACTTCTTGTCGGCAGCGCACAGTTCCTCGCTGGCGGTATCCGATTCTTCGCACACGGCGCGTAGCCGGCCCTGGGTAAGTTCCAGTTTCCGCGCACGCGGCTGTACCGCGTCGCTTTCAGGCGCCGGCCGTCCGGGGTCGTCCGTGTCATCGTTGTCCGCCACGACACCGTCTACCTTTCGCCGTGCGCGCAGAAGATCCAGAATACCGCGAATTACCCCAGCACGTTCCGGCAATCCGGCTTAACAAAGCTACCCTGGTTCGCGATCCCCACAGCTTCCGTTTCGGCGTCGCCGGTAACCCGACCGAAACTCTCCTGCATTTTGCCGCCGACGTTTTTTGCCGTTCCGGCGATAGAATGCTCATTCATGAAATATTCCTTCGTTGTGATGATGTGTGCCGGTAACGCGCAACACCCGCGCTTCGTTGCCCACACTCCCGCCGGGATGTTAAAAAGCGCGGCCAACATCGTGAGTCTCGATGAAGCAAAGGAAGTTGCGGCCCGGCACTAAAGGCGACCACGCTTTTTATGCCACGGCTGTCGGGGAACCAGACCTACCCAACCGCGTTAACGCATGCCGGCGACAAGCGCGGTCTTGAGGGGCGCTCCTCTGCTTCAGCGTCTGAGCACGGAAATGCAAGACCGCTACTGATCAAGGCTGCTTGTTTATCGAGACTGCTGCTTATGCAGCATTCCTACTCGGGGCGAAGCCGCTCCTTCCCGAGCGCGGCCAGTGCCGCGTTGCGTAACCGGGTCACGTCCCGCTCGCCGCTTCTGGCAGCGGCCACGATCCGTTTGGCCATAACTTCCTGAACCACGGGCGGCTGTCCGGTGTCGTGCAATTCCTTGCATGCCGCATCAAAAGCCTCACCCATGATGCGGGTGGTGGCATCGTCGAATACGCCCCTCGGAACGAACGGAAGAATTGATCCCACGCGGCCCTCTACGCGCGCAACATTGGCAATCTTAGCGCGAAACCCTGGGCGTAAGAAGGCGATTCACGGTTTTCGCCGCGTTTTGCGAAGCTGGCGCCGCTCATCGAGTTGCAGACCCCAAGCGCTGCGGAACTTGGATCCGGAGTTCGTCCTGGTCGCGCGGCGTTAAGCGCAAAACGATTCGACACCTTGCTACTCCAAAGAGTAACCGTATAATGCGGCGCTTCCTTCGCGCAGGGGATTTTCTTGGCGCCGCCGGGAGCGAAATCCGTAGCCGTTATCATGGGCAGCCAATCCGATTGGCAGACCATGAAGCATGCCGCCGAAACGCTCGATGCGCTTGGCGTCGCCTATGACGCCCGCATTGTTTCCGCGCACCGCACGCCCGAGCGGCTCTACGCGTTCGCCAAGGGAGCAAAGGGCGCCGGCTTCAAGGTGATCATCGCCGGAGCCGGCGGGGCGGCGCATTTGCCGGGCATGACCGCTGCGCTCACCAGCCTGCCGGTGTTCGGCGTACCGATCGAGTCGAAAACGCTGTCGGGGCAGGACTCACTGTATTCCATCGTGCAGATGCCGCCTGGCGTCCCGGTTGGTACGCTGGCGATCGGGCAGGCCGGCGCGATCAATGCAGCGCTGCTCGCAGCGAGCGTCCTGGCGCTCAGTGATCAGGCGTTGGGTGATCGGCTCGAAGCCTGGCGGCAACGCCAGACCGCCGGCGTCGGCGAAGTGCCCAAGGATTCCGGCGCGTGAGCGCTACGGCGCCTGTGCTCGCGCCTGGAGCCACGATCGGCATCCTGGGCGGCGGCCAACTCGGTCGCATGCTGGCGCTGGCGGCGGCGCGGCTCGGTTTCAAGTGTCACATCTTCGCTCCCAATCCGGATTCGCCCGCCTTCGACGTCGTGCACCGCGTCACCTGCGCCGACTACGGCGACACCCAGGCGCTCGACCGCTTCGCCACCGATGCCGACGTAGTGACTTACGAGTTCGAGAACGTGCCGGCGGAGGCCGCAACGTTTCTTGCCGCGCGGGTTCCGGTACTGCCGGATCAAAATGTTCTGGCGACGACGCAGGATCGGCTCGCTGAGAAGAACTTCGTCGCCGCGCTTGGCATCGGCACCGCGCCCTACGCCGCGGTCGATGCTCCGGATGAATTGGCTGGCGCGCTGGCGCGGATCGGCCGCCCGGCGGTGCTAAAGACCCGCCGCTTTGGCTACGACGGCAAAGGCCAGACGACGATTCGAAACGGCACCGCCGCCGAAGCGGCCTGGCGCGAAGTCGGAGGCCAGCCCGCTATCCTTGAGGCATTCGTGCCGTTCGCGCGCGAGGTCTCCGTTATTGCCGCGCGGGCGCGTGACGGCGCTGTCGAATGTTTCGACGTCACCGAGAATGAGCATCGCGACCGCATTTTGAAGATTTCGCGCGTCCCCGCCGCTTTGTCGCAAGACGCTGCGGCGGAGGCGCGTCGGATCGCCGAAACGATCGCGCAGAAATTCGCTTACGTCGGCGTGCTGGCGGTCGAGATGTTCGTGCTGGCCAACGGCTCCCTTCTCGTCAACGAGATCGCGCCGCGGGTGCACAATTCAGGCCATTGGACGCTCGACGGCGCGTCGGTATCGCAATTCGAGCAGCACATCCGGGCGGTGGCCGGCTGGCCGCTGGCAAAACCGGTTCGCCGCGGCCGCGTTGAAATGATCAATCTCATCGGCAGCGAGGTTGAGGATTATCGCGCCTGGCTCACCGTTCCGGGCGCTGCCGTCCATCTCTACGGCAAAGTCGGGACCCGTCCCGGCCGCAAAATGGGGCACGTCACGCGGGTTTTCGCCGCGTAGGGATTTTCCCACACCTCTCCTGAGCGAGTTCGCGGGAGCGTGATCGGCGCCGCCCCCGGGTCCCCTGTTGGGGCGGCAGTTGGGCGGCAGCCGCTAATTATGGACTTTCCGACGGTGTTCTGCTACAGAGCGCCGCAGGTGGCGCTGGCGTCTGCGTCGGCACCATTATCCCACTTCCCAAGCGCACCACACCGAGCGCTCTAAAAAGGAGGATGCGTGCAGGTTCTCGTACGCGACAATAACGTTGACCAGGCCCTCAAGGCGCTGAAGAAAAAGATGCAGCGCGAGGGCATTTTCCGCGAGATGAAGCTCCGCGGCCACTACGAAAAACCCTCTGAAAGAAAGGCTCGTGAGAAGGCGGAAGCGATCCGCCGCGCCCGCAAGCTCGCTCGCAAGCGATTGCAGCGCGAAGGGCTGCTGCCGATGAAGCCAAAGCCCACCAACGGCGCAGCGGCACCCGGCAGGTCCGGACCGCCACGCCCGCCACGCTTTGGCTGAGATCCAGCGCGAGTTTCCTGCCGGCGCGGGCGGTTCGCTCGCGCCTGTGTTTTTGCGGGACTATCGCCTTAATCGTCCGTGATTTACGGTTGCCGCAAAAGAGGGCGCTGCGGTGCCACGAGCGGCGGATGCCTGGATCAAGGGTTGGCGGAAACGAGCGGCAAAGCCGAGGCCTGCGAAAGCGGGTCGGGGCGCTGGCATTGCTCGGATCGCTGGCGCTGGCGGGATGTGAATCATTTAGCGGTTTGTCGTCATCCGAAAAGGACGACACCACCCTCACGCCCTCACAATCCAACCTGACGTCGCTCTCTGCAGTCGTCGAAAAACACCCCGACGATCCGCAAGCCTATAACGTGCGCGGTTCGGTTCTGGCCGAGGCCGGGCACACCGACGAGGCGCTTGCGGATTTCAACAAGGCGATCAGCCTCGACGCCAATTACGCCCAAGCCTATGCCAACCGTGCGCTGCTCTACCAACGAACCGGCAAGCTCGACCTGGCGCTCGCCGATTACAATAAGGCGCTTGCAATCGACGGCAGCTATGCGCCGGCGCTTCTGGGCCGCGGCATCGTCAACCGCGCAGAGGGACACAGCACACAAGCGCTCACCGACCTGAACAAGGCCATCGCGCTCAAGCCCGACAACGCGCAGGCGTATTATCAGCGCGGCCTTCTGTATCAGAGCCAGCGTCAACACCAGTTCGCTATCGACGATTTTGCCACGTCGATGGGCCTTTCGCCGCATAAGGCCGAGCCGCACGTGGCGCGCGCTCTCAGTTATCTGGCCATCGGCGACGCCAAATCGGCCGCTTCCGATCTCGACGATGCGGTGCAGATCGATCCGGGGAGCCTGCAGGCGTGGACCAGCCGCGGTCTCGCCTACGAGCGTCTCGGCCAGAAGGACAAGGCGGCCGGATCCTATGCCAAGGCGCTCAACATCAACGAAAAATACGAGCCGGCGCGCGCCGGCTTTGCGCGCGTCGGCGGAAAGGTCGGACAATCCTACCAGACGTTCTGAGACACGAAGCTAGAATGAGGCGGCCTCATGACGATTACACTCAATCACACCATCGTCCCGGCACGCGACAAAGCCGAGTCGGCGAAATTCTTCGCCGATATCTTCGGTCTCAAACGCGGGCGCACGACGTACTTCGCGCCGGTCAAGATCAACAAGTCGCTGACGCTGCTGTTCGACGACGACGGCAAGTTCGAGAGCCATCATCTGGCCTTTCATGTCAGCAACCGCGAATTCGACGCCATCTTCGGCCGCATCAAGGCTGCGAACATCGCTTTCGGCAGCGCGCCGTGGAGCCTCGATGACGGCAAGCTGAACGATTGGGGCGGCGGCCGCGGCGTCTACTTTCGCGACCCGAACGGACACGTGTTCGAACTCATGACCGTGGCGCAATGACCTATCCTGCGGTTCGCCCGCTCAGGCCGCCGGAAGTACGCCGATCCGCTGGTCCGACGGAGACCTTTGCGCCGGCGACAACACGGCACGACGGGCAGCATCGGGCCGCGGCGCTTCGGCCGATTCGGGGGCCGGGACAAAGCGTCCTCCGCGCAAGATCAGTTCTGCAAACCGATGCGAGGTACGGATAGCAAGCCTTTCGATCGGAGCGAATGCATGGGCCGCCAGCAGCGATACGAGAATGGTGGACGGCACCACTACCGCGGCCATCGCCGACGGCGACCATGACAGTTGATGAAGCTCGATGATCATGAAGGACGAAAGACTGCAAATGACAACGCTATGAACGAGATAAAGCGGAAAAGACACCCGTCCTAACCACTTTGAAAGCGAGGACGACAGGATACGGCGCAAAAAAGGGCTGAAAACGGGCGCGAGCACCAAGCACGCGCCGAGAAACGCGCAGGTGACCACGCCGTCGTGCTCCAATCTGTAAAATAATACAAAGGCGACGAGCGATACGCCGACGATATTTCCTGTCGCTCCCTTGGTGAAGTCCATATCGCCTATCTCTGTGTGTAGAATGGCGATGAGATATCCATAAAAGAACGTCAGGTACGGCTGATCGATCTGCCAGCTAAGAAGAATCGCAACCGCGCATGAGAGCATTCTCAACCGCAGGCTCACTCCGAAGACCGCGACAATTGCAAAAATCAAAAACGATCCCGCCAATTCGATCGGCATCGTCCAGAGCACAACATCGTACGATTTCGAACTCTCGTACATGAAATAAACGTCGTAAAACGAAAACTTGAGATAGGATAGCAACGACGGGCTAAAGGCATAAAATGAGCCGAGCCAATCGGGCCGCGCCACAATGGAACTGGCCTGCAGGTTCAGCATTGCTCCGCATTCCAGGAGGGCGAGGGAAAGAAGAGATGCGGCGGCAATGGGGATCGTCAGTCTGATGTAGCGTCCGAGCGCCGTGGCTCTGATCTGTTCAAGATTGTTGCTGGACAAATATCGGGTTGAAAGCACAAAGCCGGATAGAACGAAGAACAGATAGATCGCAAGCCGGCCGTCATTCAACAACAGCCGCGTGCCGGCGAGTCCGGGAACAATTTGTCCGAACAGCTCCCAAGTTGAGTGGAAGACCAGGACCGAGACGGCGGCCCATCCGCGCAGGCCGTCCAGGTAGCCAAGGCGGTTGCGTTCGTTCGCGCCCATGTTCGACGTTTTCACACCGCAACAAGCGTCGTATTCGCCGGTTCGCAAATTTTCTCATGCCGCGCAATCCTTGCTTATGAGGCTGGCGGGCGAGAACCGAAGCGCAATCCGCTATATGAAAATGATGAAGGCGCTGTTAGCGAAGTGTTGTCAGCGAAGTTAAAGGGTGATTGCGCGGCAATGCCGCCAGATTCGGCTCCAAGGTCAATCACCGCCGCACTCACGCGCCATCCGGCTAGGGATGTGGCGCCGAGTCCAGATCGCCGGCGAGGAATCGGCCGACGGCATGCAGCGCGCCGTTCTTGTCGAGATCTTCGTGGCCGCCGTCGAGAAACCGCACGATATGCTTGTGCGCTTTGGTCAGGTCGAACATCCGCTCGCCCATAGCATAAGGAACGATTTGGTCCTTCAAGCCGTGCAGAATGAGAACCGGCGCGGTGATTTTTCCGATGCGCTCGTCGGAGCGGAATTGGTCCTTCATTAAGAAACGCACCGGCATGTACCAATAGTTGATCGCGGCGACGGCCGCGGCCGAGGTAAATGGCGCTTCCAGTATCACGCGGCCGACCGGCTTCTCGGCCGCCAGCGCCACCGCAACACCGGAGCCGAGCGACTCGCCCCAGAGCACGAGCTCTTGCGGCCAATACCGCGAAACCGCAAAACCGTAAGCGGCCTCGGCATCAGCAATCAGGCCCGCTTCGCTCGGACTACCATCCGAACCGCCGAAGCCGCGATATTCGACGCCCACCAGCCCGAGACCGTCGGCGACAAGTTTGCGAAAACGGTCGACGCGGTAGCGCAGCGCACCGCCGTTGCCGTGAAAATAGAGGATGACCGGTTTTCCCTGATGCGGCGCGACGTGCCAAGCGGTGATCCGTGCGCCGTCCGAGGCAGTCAGATTAACCTCCCGCGCCTCGATCAGGCCGGCTTGCGCCGGCGTGGTGTGGACCGTTTCCGGGAAATACATCATCGAACGCTGAGAGAAATAGAGGATCGCGGCGAGCCCGACATAAAGGCAAACCAGGACGATCGCCGCACCCGCCAGAGCCGTCATTGTCCACGCCGGCCGCTTCGACCACGCGTGCACGGCATGGTCACGCAAAGTGCTGACAGCAGGCCGCGCAAAATGACCCGCGCGCACACCGAGGTCACGCAAAGTGACAACTGCGCGCTGCGTAAGATCACGCACAGCGTCCGCGAATTCACGACACGCCAGGCTGCCGCGTCGTTGCGCATTACCGGTCCAGGCATCGCGCCAGAATGGGAGAGAACGTGTCATCAAGCCTCGCGACCGATCAGAAGAATCGCAGCGGCACAAAAGCAAACCGGCCGGCTTATGCAAGCCGGCCGGTTAATGACTTCGCTACGCAGCGCGATCAGGGGCAGACTTGAACGCTTCGAACCTGATAACCCGCACCTTCGACCCAGACTTTCCGCTTTGCCCAGTGACAGCCAGGCGCCAGCTGAGCATAGGCCGGTGCAGGCGAAGATGGCGGAGCCGCGCCGGGCGGCGGGTAATAGGCCTCGGGAGGCGGCGGGTAGTAAGCGCCAGGAGGCGGCGGGTAATAGCCCGGCGGCGGTGGCGGATAGTAGTAGCCGGGCGGAGGCGGATAGTAATACGGGCTGTTCGCTACCGCGCTCCCGACAATGGCGCCGGCAGCAAGGCCGCCAACAATTCCGGCTCCTATTGCACAACCGACGCACCAGGCGTTTGCCGGGCTCGGCGTGGCCGCGACTGATACCAGTCCGATGCTCGCTGCGCCGGCAAGCGCGATGAGCGACCTATGCATATGCTCTCCTCATACTTCAGACGGGTGGTGATCGCACGCCGAAGCGAGCGCATGGACCCCGCAAGTTCCGAATCCCTCATCGCCACCGCCGATATTAAGCAGCGATTCTTTGTCGGAAGTTAGGTGCTGTACTGAATGAAGTCCGCCGCCGGCGGCAAATCTGACACTATCACCACCCACCGGCGGGTTATGTTTGAGGACGCGCGAACGGCCCGTTCAGTAACAGGCCCGCACCCAATAATAGCCATTCCACACACGGCGGCAGCCGCCCCCGTAGTAAGGACCGTAGGGATAGTAGTAGCCGCCGTAATAATACGGCCGGGACGCCGCCACCGCCCCGCCGACAACAGCGCCGCCGACTACTGCGCCAGCCACCCAAGGGCCGGGTCCCCAGCAACAACCACCGCGCCAGCCCCAGCCGCCGCGCCAGCCCCAGCCGCCGCGCCACCATGCGTCCGCCGGGCTCGACGTCGCCACCGCCGTCACGCCAAGCGTTGCGGCCAACGCTAGAGCAGTCAAAATCTTTCTCATGGCATCACCTCAACTTGCAACGATGTCCAACCGACCCCCAGACCTAGGTTCCCACTCACCGGTTGAACGGTGACTGAACAATGCTGCCCGATTATGGCCATCATTTGAAGCGCGAAAATCAGGGTTAAGCAGGCCTAAATGTCCCTGATTTTCGCTATTGGCGATATCCATGGCTCGCTCAGCAAGCTGCAGAGCCTGATCGAGCGCTGCGAACGGTATGCCGAAGGTCGGCCGAAGACCTTCATCTTCCTCGGCGACTACATCGACCGGGGGCCGGAGAGTGCAGGAGTTATCGGCCACCTGCTCGACCTGCAATCCCGAATGCCGGAGCTCATCATCGCGCTCAAGGGAAACCATGAGGCGATGGTGCTCGACGTCATCGACGGCACTATCCCCGCCCATTACTGGCTCGCACAGGGTGGAGCCGAGACGCTGCAGAGCTATGGTGCCTCAAGAGCTCGCGAACTGCCGGGTCCGCATGTCGATTGGCTGCGATCACTGCGGCTAAGCTACAATGACGGGCGCCGCTTCTTCGTCCACGCCGGGATCGATCCGGAAAAGCCACTCGATGCCCAGCAGGACGCCGATCTGATTTGGATCAGGGAACCATTCCTTTCGGACCGGCGCGATCATGGGCGCCTGATCGTCCACGGCCATACGCCGCTGACCACCCGCAAGCCAGACTTGCGGGCGAACCGGCTCAACATCGACACCGGCGCGGTGTTTGGCGGTCCTTTAACTGCGGCGGTCTTTGGCGACACGGAAATCAAGCCAATTGCATTCGTGCAGGTTGACTGAGCCTCTGCCCTTTCGCAGTTAAGCCTGCGTCAATCCGTCGCAGAGTTGCACAATGGACCCTCGCTGTGCATGTCCACGTTCGCCCGACAAGCTACCGTTCTCAGACGATTCGAATTGGGGCCTTGGTGAGACTCAAATCGGCCAAGCCGCGCGAGAAACCGCTGGCGTTGCGATCGCGGCAGCAGGCGCAGATTGGTGGACAAAGGCAAGCCGCCGGCTCTGAGCAGCCTGGAGCGTCCAAGCCGCGCGCGAGCGCGGTCGCCGCACGGCTTGCGGCCGAGGTGGAGCGGCTGGCCGCGGAACTTAAAGCGTCGCAAGCGCGCATCAGCGAACTCGAAGCGAGGGTCGATGTCGATCCCCTCACTGAGACGCTCAACCGCCGCGGTTTCGAACGCGAACTGAAGCGCTCACTCGCCTACGTCAAACGCTACGCCGTGAGCGCGGCGCTCATCTACCTTGATCTCGATGAATTCAAGCCGGTCAACGATCGTCACGGACACGCGGCGGGCGACGCCGTCCTAAAGGCCGTTGCCGCGGCGCTTGCCCGCGAGGTGCGCGCTTCGGACGTCGTCGCGCGCATCGGCGGCGATGAATTCGTCGTGCTGCTGTGGAACGTCACGGAGGACGAGGCCGCAGCCAAAGCGGCGGCCCTTGAAGCTGCGGTGTGCGCAACGCCGGTGCGGTGGAAAGCCTCGACGCTGGTCGTCGGCGCTTCCGCGGGCGTTGCGCAGGTCGGCCCGCTTGACAGGCCCGCCGGTCTCTTGGCGCGCGCGGATGCGGCCATGTACGCCCGCAAGGCGCAGCGGAATTCAAAGGCCGTGCGCTTGCGCCGAACCCGCCGCAACCGTTACGCAATGATATCCGGCGTCAGCTGATCTTCGATGAAGGTGATGCGGTCGCGCAATTGCAGTTTGCGCTTCTTCAGGCGCTGTACCTGGATAATGTCGGCGCCCCGCGAACCTTGCAGCGCCGCAATCGCGGCGTCGAGGTCGCGGTGCTCCTGCTGCAGGCGCGCAAGTTGTGCGCGAAGCTCGCGTTCTTCCTCTTGCGTCATTGCCGCCCTGGTCGCGCCTTGGTCACGTTCGGGACGCCCTTTGGCACGGGCTAACGGCCGTAAGTTCCTTTGGATTATCGCGTTTCGATCGATATCCCACAAGTCTGCAACACAGCAGTGCACAGCGGGGATTTTCGCCGGCGGCAAAAAGGAGTATGTTTTGGCTCAGTGGTATTTGTGTAACATCCCGCTTAACAGGGGCAGGGGTAATAGACGTAAGTACTAGACGTAAGGAGGCAGCCAGATGGCGATTGAAGCGCATCTTGTTGAGCTAGAGAAGCGGCACCAAGCACTCGATCAGGAAATCAGCGAGGCGTTAGCCCACCCGGCAACGGACGATCTGAGAATCGCGGAACTCAAGCGACGCAAGTTGCACGTCAAGGACGAGATCGCGCGGCTCCGGCAGGAAGCCAGCGTACATTAATCGATCGGTTTCAAGTTCTTAATTCTGGCCGCATGTTCCCGCAAACGCGGGGACGAGAGAGTTTTTATTCGTCATGCCTGCGCTTACCTGGTCTTGTCCTTCACGATGCGATGCCTCGCGCCTCGATCGATCACAGCGGCGGGAAGCGGCGAACGGGCGTCAAATCAGGGTTGTTTGATCTCAATATTCGGGCGGCGGCTCTCGGCTCGTCCAGGTCAAGCAGTACAATTGTTTGTTGCGGCTATTTAAGAGGCGGGCACACTTGGCACCGTGATTGCGCCAAGCACCAAAGACCAGCTGAGCTTTTGCCCTCGCGCGCCGCCTGTTCAACTCGTAAATCTCGACGCGGTGTACGACTTCCGCATCCACACCGGCGCAGGCGACTTCCACGGTATCTTTCATAACAAATTAAACGCCTTACCGGGTACCGAGTTCCTGAAGTTTGCTCTTGAGCGAGGACACGTCTGGTGCCGGATATGCCGCTACGACCGTTGCGGCCAGCATTCGACGGCTTCGACCGCAGGAGTAAGCGAGGCCACCCACCGAGGCGGCCTCGCTTTTGTATTAGCCGCAATGCACCCGGCCGGCCGGACCGCGCCAGCAGCCGTTGTAATAGCGCCATCCCGGGCCCCGCCAATAAGGTACGACGGCAGCAGCGCCATTGCGGACGCAGTGGCCGTAAGGGCCGGGATGAAAGCCCGCGCCGCAACCGCCGGCGACCAAGACGACGTACGGTGACGAGATACCGCCAACGTCGCCGGACAGCGGCATTGCTTGAACCGCAGAAGCGGCGAATGTCAGCATTGCGGCGGTCGAGATAAGTAGCGTTGATTTGAGCATTGTGTCTCCTTTCAGACGTTTATGTACACCGCCGCCTCGTATAGCGGATGGCACATGAATGGGAGGCAACGGATAGGGCACCCTAGACTTCCTTCGCTACGCCGCGCAGCTTGAATTTCTGAATCTTCCCGGTGCTGGTTTTCGGGATGTCGGAGAACACCACGAAACGCGGGCATTTGTAGGCGGCGAGGTGCGAGCGGCACCAGGCGATCAGCTCTTCAGGCGTGGCCTCGGCGCCGGGTTTCAGTTCGACGAACGCGCATGGCGTTTCGCCCCATTTTTCGTCGGGCTTGGCGACTACGGCGACGGCGGCGACCGCCGGATGCTTGTACAGCGCGTCTTCGACCTCGATCGACGAAATATTCTCACCGCCGGAAATGATGATGTCCTTGGAACGGTCCTTAAGCTGGATATAGCCGTCGGGATGAACGACGCCCAGATCGCCAGAGTGAAACCAGCCGCCGGCGAACGCCGCATCGGTCGATGATTTGTTCTTCAGATAGCCCTTCATCACCACGTTGCCGCGAAACATCACTTCGCCCAAAGTTTCGCCGTCGCGCGGCACCGGCCGCATCGAGTCCGGATCGAGCACGTCGAGCCCTTCCAGCACCGGATAGCGCACGCCCTGGCGGGCTTTCTTCTCCGCCTGCTCGTCGGAGGAGAGCGCGTCCCATTCGCGGTGCCAGTCGTTGATGCTGGCCGGACCGTAGGTCTCGGTAAGGCCGTAGAGATGGGTGACGTTGAAGCCGGCTGCTTTCATTGCGGCGAGCACCGCTTCAGGCGGCGGCGCGGCGGCGGTCGCGAACTGCACCACATGCGGCAGCGGCTTCTTCTCCTGCGTCGCGGCGTTGAGCAGCGTCGACATCACGATCGGCGCGCCGCACAGATGGGTCACCTTGTGCGTGGCGATGGCATCGAAGATCGGCGCCGCGCGTACCGCCCGCAGACAGACGTGAGTGCCGGCGACGATCGACAGCGTCCAGGGAAAGCACCAGCCGTTGCAATGAAACATCGGCAGCGTCCACAGATACACCGGATGCTTGGCCATGCCGCAGGTGAGGACATTGCCCATCGCGAGCAAATAGGCGCCGCGATGATGATAGACGACGCCCTTGGGATCGCCGGTGGTGCCTGACGTATAGTTCAGCGATATCGCATCCCATTCGTCGCGCGGCATTTGCCAGGCGAAATCGGGATCGCCTTCGCCGAGCAACGCCGCGTATTCGAGTGTGCCAAGCCGTTCGCCAGCGCCGGTGAATTCCGGGTCGTCATAGTCGATCACCAGGGGCCTCGCTTTGGCGCCCGCGAGCGCCTCCTTCATCACCCTGGAATATTCGCGATCGACGATGACTACCTTGCTTTCAGCGTGATCGAGCGTGAACGCGAGGATGGCGGCGTCGAGGCGTGTGTTCAGCGTGTTGAGCACCGCGCCGCACATCGGAACGCCGTAGTGCGCTTCAATCATTGCCGGCGTGTTGGCGAGCATTACCGAAACGGTGTCGCCGCGCTTGATGCCGCGGCGCGCCAGCGCCGACGCCAGTTGCCGGGCGCGTGAATAGAACTCCCGGTAGTTCCAGGACCGCGCGCCATGCACGATTGCGGTCTGGTCCGGATAGACGGCCGCGGCGCGCTCAAGGAATGAAAGTGGCGTCAGCGGCTGAAAATTCGCCGGGTTACGGTCGAGATCAGTGTCGTAAGCGATCATGGTCGCGCCTCGCTCGCCGAATTGAGCGTAGCGAAAGAAGGCCGGCTTGATCAATGGCGGCGGTTTGGCCGAAGAGCGACAGGAAGCCGCCCAGCAGGCGTCTATTGGTTACCGCCTCGCGTTCAGTTTACGGCAAATGCGGCGGCGAGCGAGCCGCGGCGCACATGGCTCAGCGACCACTCATTTGATCAAAGCCGGGCCATAGGACGGCAGCGTTCGAAATGCGAAATGAATATCGTCACTCAACGACACGGTCTTATAGCCGTGACGCTCCCAGGCGATCGCAAGGGCCTGCTTGCTGAAGATCGAGACGTGGCCGTTGCGCGGGCCGACATACCACCAGGCGAGGCCGAATTTGTTGAAGTCGGCCGGCTGCACCAGCGTGCGATAAAAAATCAGCCCCGGTTCGGCGACGCAGTCAAGGATTTGAGCGATGCCGGCGGCGGGGTCGGGCATGTGTTCGAGGGTCTCGAAGCAGGTCAGCAAGTCGAATTTTCCGTCGGGGCGGCGCGCGTATTCCGGCACCATCGGATCGTAGGTCACCGCAATCGGGAAGCCCTGGTCGCGAAGCGCGGTGCAGAACACATCGTTGCCGCCGCCGTAATCGAGGACGCGGGTTCGATCCTTGTATTCCTTCCATAGTTGCACAACGAATTCAGCATTCGAACGCGGCCGCACTGACTGATAGTCCGGATCGACCATAGCGTAATCGGCGTTGTAGATATGTTGTTTGAATTGGTCCTCATCCCAATCGTCGAACGCATCGGTGAAGACGAAACTGCATTTGCCGCAGCGGCGGTAGTAGATCGGCACGCCTGACAGCGGCAGCTGAAGACCCAGCACCTGCGCGCAGGTCTTGTGGAAATCGATGACGCCGAAAAGATCCGCCGCCTCCCCGCAGATCTTGCAGGGCGACGGCGCTGAAGAGACGGGTTTGAGGCTGTCGAGCATTTATAGGTTCGCCAGACGGCGAATCGCTGATGCGGCAGCGTAGCGAAAATACCGAATCGCGAACAGCAAAATAGCGGATCGCGCGAACGAGCAGGATTTGGGCGCGACTCACCAATCGAGCTTGATTGAGCGGCTTACTTGATGTCCGCGACGTCCCGATAGCGACCGAATTCTGCAGTCCGGCAAAATATCGCAAAGGGCCGAACGGCGACATTCACTTCGCTGCCAACAGCGCCTCAACCCATCGGCAGCCCGGCGGCGCGAAGGGCTGCGGTATCGGTCTCGACCCGTGCCGCGTCGCGGCGAAAGAACTGGGTCTTGAGCCATCCGCCGATTGTGAAATTCGGACGTGCCGCCATTAACTGCTCGGCCGCTCGCCTTGCGTCCTCCGGTTGGCCGGTTTCCTGATAGGCGATCACGATATCGGTAAGGCCAAATCCGGGGCTTCGCGCATGATACGCCTTGAAGGCGGCAATCGCTTTCTCGGTTCGCCCCGACATGCGATAGGCATTTCCGAGAGTGCCCAAATATACAGCGGGATAGTTCGGGCTAAGGGCGATCGCTTTCTCGCTCGTACGACCGCTTCTTCGGGATATCCCGACGGCGTAAGAACGAAGCTGGCAAGTTCCGCTGCATCGGCCGAGCCGGGCGCCAGTTGCACTGCCTTCCTGGCGTCGGCCACGGCTTCGTCGTAGCGCCTTTGCGTTAAGAGAATGAGGCTTGACGTGGTGTAAGCGTCGGCACTGCCGAGATCGATTTCCAACGCTCTGTCGGCGTAAGCCGTCGCTTTTTCGATGGCAGTTTTGCGGTCGTCCCACCAACCGAACCGGGCATCCAGACAATGCATGAAGCCAAGCATGGCATTCAGCGACGCCGAATTCGGGTCAAGCGCCAGCGCCTTTTCCCAATAAAGCCGTGCAGGGCCCATTTTTTCTTTGGTGACGGCCTGGCGGTAGTGGGACAAGCCCTGAGCCCGGTAGGTCCAGGCCTCGACATTGTGGGTTGTCGTGTAGCGCAGCCGCGCTTGTTCGCCCTCCGTTAGCTTGACCTGCATTTCGGTGGCAAGGACTAAAGTGTCTTTCGCACTCAGTGCAGCCGCACAGTCGCCGCGATCGCGCGTGCGATGTTATTTGTTTGTTTCATCAACAGCTCAGACAGCTTCCGAAGTTCGCCGGTATCCGCTTCGCGTCGCCCCCTTGCAAACAGCCCATGACGCAGACCCTCAACCGGGCGGTCTACGAGTAGGGTCAACCCGATCGAAAACAGCAGTGAAAGCGCAAGCACAGCGCCACCGCCGTTCTGCGCGCCTCCTAACCACGGCGTCGCCCAAACGATCCAGATTGCGGGGACGTGAGCGACGTAAAGCGGGTAGGAAAGATCGCCGATGAAGCGGTCAAGCCTCGACTGCTTCGAGGCGGCAAACAGAAACGGAATTGCAGTTGCGCAGACCGCGTAGAAGGCAAAGACCCGCAGGTCATCAACCCAAATCAGCTTGTGGGCGCTCGGGGACAACCAGCCGCACAATACGATGAGCGGGAGCACGCCGTAGCCGATCAGCGCGGCCGATCGCCATTTCGCCACCGCAGTGTAGAGTCGATACGAGAGGACGCCAGCGAGGAAGTACATCAATATGGAGGGGAAGAAATCGTATTGCCATGTCCCAGCGTCCGCGTGTGAGTACCAGAAGCCGATGTTGGCTACTGCGCCAAGCAGGAATAGTGCCCACACGTCCGACAAACTGCGCAGGACTATCAGCGGCGCAAGTGCATAAAATATGATCTCAAGTGCGACCGTGTACATCTGTCCGAGGAAAAGAGCTCCTCGCCCGTATGGTTGGAGTGTGGCATTGGCCCATAGCGCATGGGGGAAAATTAACAGTTGGTTGATCGCAGGCCCCGCGCCTTGGCCAAAAATGTCGAATGTTCCTGCAAGCTGACAACTTAATAGCGCGATGTAATAGACCGGCAGTAGTCGGAGCGCCCTGTTTTCATAGAACAACAGCATGCCGGTACGGCTGATTCCGTATTTCTCAGTTATCACCATCGACATGTAGAAGCCGCTGATGATGAAAAAAATTAGCACCGCCGAATAGCTGAAAATGAAATTGAACGGCACAATCGGGTAGTGCCAATTGAGAACCGTCAGCGCCAGCAAAAGTCGAAGCGTTCCCATGCAGCTCCCCAGAACCCCATCGCAACCTTAGGGCGAGATTTCGAGAAATACCAGAAGGATTAGCCATCCGTGGGCATCGTCAGTCGCATCGCGCACGATTGAATCATTGTTCGCGCTCGTGAGCAGGACGCCAGGAGATGGCGCGGCCTCGCTCCCGGACAAGAGCGAATGGGCCGTCTGCGGCACACGACAAACGTGGTGCTGACGACCGCGACGGCCGCGGTTTCGTTGTTTGAAGGCTTTCGGACCCCGGCCACGATGATACCCGCATCGTCGAAATCGGCCGGCATCCGAAACCTTCAACAAACGGCGACATAGGTCCTGTTATTCGATGACCTCGTCCGCCAGGGCGAGCAGCCTATCAGGAACGGTGAGACCGAGCGCCTTGGCGGTCGTCAGATTGACCACCAGTTCGAATTTTTCCGACCTCATGACCGGCAGATCGGCGGGCTTTTCGCCTTTCAGGACACGGCCGACATAGCCGCCCGCCAATTGCATCACATTCAAAAAATCCGCGCCGTAGCTCGCCAGTCCGCCGGCGTCGACGTAATCACGACCGTCGTAGATGGCGGGCAAAGCGTAACGCGCGGCCAACGCCACGATCTGACCGCGCCGGCCGTAAAGGAAGCCATCGGAACTGAACACCAGCGCCGTGCCGCTCTGTTTCGACAGCCCCGCGAACGCCGCGTCGATTTCCGCTTCGCTGCCAGCGGTGAGGACGCCGACTTGGATTCCGAGCTTCTTCGCACCGGCCTGCAGGTCGTCCATGAATGGTTCGGTCAATGGCGAGGTGGGATTGACCACGGCAAAATAGCGCGTGGCCCGCGGCGTCACCTCGCGTAAGATTTCCAGCCGTTTGGCGGCAAGGTCCACGTTCTGCGATACGATGCCGGTGACGTTGCCGCCGGGATGATTGAGACTTGCCACAGGACCAAGGGCAACCGGATCGGCGCCCGTTGCAAACACGATCGGAATGCTGGTGGTCACGATCTTTGCCGCGACCGCCGCCGCACCGCTGCCGGGCGTGGCAATGAGGACCGGCCGCCGGCGGACGAGGTCGGCGGCCATATCCGCAGTCGATCGGCGTCGCCGTCGGCCCAGCGATATTCGATCGCGATGTTCTGGCCCTCGGATGAAGCCGGTTTCATTGAGGCCCTTGTGGAAGGCGGCCAGCCGATTGGCGGATGCTTGACGTGACGAAGCGTGGAGGAATCCGATCAGCGGCTTTGTTGGTTCGGCGCGCGCGGCGAAACGGTGCGCGCCAGATAAAGCCGCCGCGCCGCCGACCAGGCCAATTAATTGCCGCCGCCTCATGAGCTTAGTTCCGGCCGAGGATCACCAGTTCAGTAGAGCAGGTGTTAGACGGGTACCGCGCATCTTGGCGCGATCGGCCACCACATCCGTTTCGAGTCAATCGCTGCCGAGCCTGAGGGAACGGCTGACGTTGCCGCCATCAAGCCGGACCCGAGGTTCGGGTTTGGATCAACGGCCCAAGGAAAGCTCCGATCTGTGACATCGATCATATCCGTCACGGCAATAAGCCGCCATTTTGCGTCGCGTTCGATCAAGCACGAGGGGATTCGCACCATGCGGACGATCACAAGAGTGTTGGCAGTCGCCGCGTTGTTATTGGCCGCGTACACGGCTTTGGGTCTGACCGGTAGCGGGTCGGCCCAAGCGGAGCCGCCGGACCCATGTTTCCATTTGGATTTGTGTGAGTTTTAGCTGCCGGCCGGCTCGCGCCGGGTGAGCGCTCAGGCCGGTCCGGCGCGAGGCGGACTGATCAGGAAGATTTATGCGGTAAGGTTGAGACGGACCGGCAATCCGCCGGTATCGACCACCACTATGACAAGCTTGCAGCAAACTATCTCGCCTTCATACACACGGGCATCCGTCAGGCAATGGCTGCGCGTCGAGGAGCCGGCGCCCTAGAAGAAGCCCCTGGCGCCTTGCCACAGCAGTGCGACCGCGATCAGCAGCATCAGGACGTAGGCGATCTTGTAAAATTGTTCGGTCGGCGTTTTGCGCACCAGCCAGATGCCGAGGAAATTGCTGACCACCGCAATCGGCAGCAAAACCACCGACGTAGCGAGATTGCGCGCGGAAAACTGGCCCAGCGCAAAATACGGCACGATCTTCATCAGATTGAGAATGGCAAAGAAAATAACCGTGGTGCCGACCAGCGTGAATTTCTCGAGACGCTGCGGCAGCATATGAATCTGAAACGGCGGCGAGCCGACTTGCACCAGGGTGGAGGTGAAGCCGGATAGCGCGCCCCAGATCATGCCCATGATCGGATGCGGTCGCTGCACTTTCGCCGGCGGGCGGCCGAGATAGGCGCGCCGCCAGGTGCCAAACCACGCGTGCAGCACGAAGACCAGCGCAATCGCTCCGACCGTCAGCTCGATCGTCGCGTTGGAGAGATAGCTGGCGAATACCCAGCCGGCGCCGACGCCTACGACCGAGCCGGGCAGCAGCACTTTCAGATTCCACGCGCTCCAGGCGCGGTGGTAGGTCCAGACTGAAATGGCGTCCTGGACGATGAGAATCGGCAGCAGGATCGCGGCGCCCTCGAGCGGCGGCACCACCAGCGCCAGGAGCGGCGTCGAGATCATGCCGAGTCCCGCAAACCCGCCCTTCGCCAGACCGATCAAGGTCACGGCCGGAATGGCGAGGAGATAGAACAGCAGATCGGTGATCACTGGGGCCGCGAGGCTGGACAAAGAATGGTGACATAGATCAAAGCGCGCCCGCCGGCGCCAGCGTTGTGTTGCATGGCGGAAATGCCGGCGCGGCACGGCTTGCAAAGTCCGCCGCGTGGGCATGACAATAGCTGAGAACCATTACCGGGAGTGAAGCGCCATGGACGCCCGTTCAAGCCGCTACCACGAGGTTTACGCGCGCTGGCAGCGAGATCCGCTGGGCTTTTGGGCCGAGGCGGCCGCCGAGCTTGAATGGTTCGAACAGCCCAGGGCCACGTTCGATCCGGACGCCGGAATTTACGGCCGCTGGTTCCCGGGTGGTGTCTCCAACACCTGCTTCAACGCCGTCGATCGACAGGTCAACGCCGGGCGCGGTGATCAAGCCGCGATTATCTACGACTCGCCGCTTGCCGGCAGCAAGCGCACCATCACCTATCACCGCCTGATGACCGAGACGCAGGTGCTCGGCGTTATGTTGCGCGATCTCGGCGTCGGCAAGGGCGACCGCGTCATTCTCTACATGCCGATGGTGCCGGAGGCGGTGTTTGCGATGCTCGCCTGCGCGCGCATCGGCGCGGTCCACTCCGTAGTGTTCGGCGGCTTCGCCGCGCGCGAACTCGCCACCCGCATCGACGACGCCAAGCCGAAAGTGATCCTGTCCGCGAGCTGCGGCATCGAACCGGGCCGCATTGTGCACTACAAGCCGCTGCTCGACGAAGCGATCACGCTCGCCGAGCATAAACCCGGCGCCTGCCTGATCCTGCAGCGGCCGCAGGCGGAAGCCGCGCTCGTCGGTGGCCGCGATCACGATTGGGCGGAGATGCGCGACCACGCGCTTATTCACGCCCGCTCGGTCTATGATTGCGTGCCGGTCGCAGCCACTGATCCGCTCTACATTCTCTACACGTCGGGAACGACCGGCCGACCCAAAGGCGTGGTGCGCGACAATGGCGGCCATATGGTCGCGCTCAAATGGTCGATGAAAAATCTCTACGGCATCGAGCCGGGCGAGGTGTGGTGGACCGCATCCGACATCGGCTGGGTGGTCGGCCACAGCTACATAGTCTACGCGCCGCTTCTGCACGGCTGCCCCTCAATCCTCTACGAAGGCAAACCGGTCGGCACGCCCGACGCCGGCGCGTTCTGGCGCGTGATCGCCGAGCACGGCGCGCGCGCATTATTCACCGCGCCGACCGCGTTCCGCGCCATCAAGAAAGAAGACCCGCACGGCAAATTCCTGGCGCAATACGATCTATCGAAATTCCGTACGCTGTTTCTGGCCGGCGAACGCGCCGACCCGCCGACGCTGGAATGGGCGGAAGACCTGCTCAAGGTGCCGGTGATCGATCACTGGTGGCAGACCGAAACCGGTTGGGCGATAGCCGGCAACCCGGTTGGCCTTGGCATGCTGCCGGTCAAGCACGGCTCGCCCACGGTAGCGATGCCGGGATACGACGTGCGCGTTGTGGACGAAGCGTGCCACGACGTGCCGGCGAACAAGATGGGCTCGATCGTGGTCAAGCTGCCGCTGCCGCCGGCCTGCCTGCCGACGTTATGGCAGGCCGATGAGCGCTTTACCGAAAGCTACCTCGCCGAATTTCCCGGCTATTACAAAACCGCCGACGCCGGCTTCAAGGATGAGGACGGCTACATCTTTGTCATGGGCCGCACCGACGACATCATCAACGTCGCCGGGCACCGGCTTTCAACCGGCGGCATGGAGGAAGTGCTGGCCGCGCATCCCGACGTCGCCGAATGCGCCGTGCTCGGCATCAAGGACGAGCTCAAGGGCGAGGTGCCGTGCGGCTTCATTGTGCTCAAATCCGGCGTCAACCGGCCGCCGACCGAAATCGAGAAAGAATGCGTTGCGCTCGTTCGCGACAAGATCGGCCCGGTCGCCGCTTTCAAACTCGCCATCACCGTCGGCCGGCTGCCGAAGACACGCTCCGGCAAAATTCTGCGCGGCACCATGAAGAAAATCGCCGACGGCGAGAGCTGGACCATACCGGCCACTATCGACGATCCCGCCGTGCTGGATGAGATCGGGACGGCGCTCAAGGGGAAGGGCCTCGGCGCCTAACGCGGTTTTGAGCCGGATCGGCCGCCGACGATTGCGATTGCCAAATTGTTTTGAAGGTTGCAGTTTGGAAACCGTCGACGGCACGATCAACCTTCCTTAAACTTGCAGGCGATCAATCTGTTGGAGGCGACGATGCCAAGGTTTCTCTCGCTCTCTGCTGCGGCCGCGGTGCTTTCGCTCGCTTCACTGTCCGGCGCGAATGCAGCGCCGATTAGTTCCGCAGATCTGTCGGGCAAGAAAATTTGCTGGAATAACGGCTCGGTCAGCTCATATGGCCGCGGCGGCAAATATTCGAACAACATGACCGGCGACGGCACCTGGTCAATGGCCGGCGGCGGCGTTCATATCCACACCGATCGCTACGATTATGTCGCGGCGATGCAAAAGTCGCCGGATGGAACGTTCCAGGCTGAAATTACCGCGGCCCACATCACGACCACCGGCAAGTACTGCCCGTAGGACGCAGCCGGCGGCGCCTGCGTCGCGCTGCGCAACAATGGCGGCTAACGGGCACGCGACGGCGTATCAGTTCAAGCGGGCGCCCGCTCGTGGCTCAGGGCGAATTTCGAGACGTACCAGGTCGTGAGCCAGTGCATCGTCCACGGAATGGGGATGATCACGATGCATGATAGAAAGAACAGCCATGATCGCCACAGAATATCCCAGCCGCCGGCAGTGAAGACCAATCGCCTGTTGCCGCCTTCGATGTGCCTGCACATCCACCGGATCCAGGCCGCGGCAACCCACGCCCAGCCGACAATGGTGATCACCGAGATGATCGTCAGCAGATACCAGCCGAGCATCGGCAGATAACTCCCGGTGAATGTCAGCGGACCGCTTTGACCTTCCCACGCCAGATTGCGCAGTATCCATTGCAGGATCAGGAGGAGGAAAAGCACCGTCAGCGGCCAGGTCAGCAGCGACAGGTAGCTGTTGATGTAGCCGACATAGTTGAGCGCCGCGCTCGCCATGAAAACGTACCAGATATCCAGCGGCCTACCGGTAAACGCTACGCGCTGCGGGCCCGGAAGTTCGAGATTGTCGAAAAACCAAGTGTAGAAGTTCGTCATGATCCAGGGCGACGGGATCACGGTGAGTTGCCCGATGATGATCAGGAGCGCGCGCCCAAATAGCGGCCAGATGCGGATATGCGTGGTCAGGGCCTCGGCATCGGCCGGCGTTTGCGATGAAAAGGCCTGGCTGACCTGGTCCATCGAAAAGCCCTGACCGGCCGACCGACCCTTGAATTGGGCCGGGCCTTGGACTTGACCTTGGACTTGGCCCCCGGTTTGTCGCGGCGCTGTTGCGCGCGCCGGCGCCCGCGGCGGTTGCGGCCCGGGCCGGGGGGGCGGTGGCGCCGGCCGCGCACGCGGCATCAGGCCGGGAATGTCGGCGGCCGCGGCCCAATCGGTCATGCCGGCGCACCAGACAAACGTGTCCGCCCGCACGATACCGGACGCGATCATTTCGCCCAGCCGCTGATCCGAATACGGACCGGCCTGCTGGCCGCCAATCGCGGTGTACCATTGGCGATCAGCCATGAAGTCCCCCCAATAATGCCGCCACGCGATCGAGCGACCGCCCTGCCCCTTTATTGCGCGATTTTCACCGTAGGTGCGTGATACTTATCATAGGGATGTGGAAAACTGCAGCACCACGGCCTCCACGAGACTGAAGCGGCACGGCCTCGGTTCGCTAGAATTTTAACGATTTTCCCAATCCGCGGTTAGCGTCCGCGCCTTATGGAACCGGCATGAGTTCCATCCTGTCGATTGCCGCATCGGGCCTGATCGCCGCCATGCAACGCCTGCAGGTTTCGGCGGACAATGTCGCCAACGCGAATTCGGACGGTCCATTGCCGTCGGCAAGCGCGGCGGTCCAGTCGCAATATCCCGCCGCCTACGTCGCCCAGCAGGTCAACCAGGTTGCCACACCCGGCGGCGGAACCAGCGCAGTCGTGTCCAACGCTCAGCCGGGCACGGTGACGGCGTACGATCCGACCGCACCTTACGCCGACCCGAACGGTCAGGTCGCGGCGCCGAACGTCGACATCGCCAACGAGGTCGTCCAGCAGGCGATCGCCAGCTACGAATTCGCCGCCAACGCCGATGTGATGAGCGTCGATCAACAGATGATGCAAACGCTCCTTAATATTCAGACCTGACGCCGGCGCTCCGCGCCCCGCTCGGACCTGCCCGCCGCGATACGCCTGCCACATTCTCATTTCATTTTCTCTCCGTCATGGCCGGACTTGTTCGGGCCATCCACGTCTTTCCCGCCTCCAGGACCGTAAGACGCGGATGCCTGGAATGTGAAAGCGAGCCGACATTATCGATTCGGGTTACGGTCGTGGCGGGAGATTGCGGAAAGTTCCATATAACGCGATTGTAGTCTCACCATCAGCGAGACGAGGACGCCATGAACGCCGACGCCAAGAAAACTGTGTTGCGGATGATCCCCTATGGAATTTACGTGCTCACCGCGGATGACGGGAAAGGTAACATTTCGGCAGCGACCGTGAACTGGGTGACGCAGTCCGCTTTTTCGCCGCCGCTGGTAGTGGTCGGCGTCAAGACCGATTCCGGCACCTACCAGACCGTGAAGGCGGCGCAGGCGTTTGCACTCAACATGCTCGGCAAGGAGCACAAGGGTCTCGCTTTTGCGTTCTTTCGGCCGGCCGACGTGAGCGACGGCAAATTGAGCGGCCAACCGTACCGCAAGGGGACGACCGGCGCGCCGATCCTGGTTGACGCGCCCGGCGCCGTCGAATGCCGCGTCACCGCAATCGTCGAGCAGGGCGATCATCACATCGTCGTCGGCGAGGTGGTTGAGGCGCACCTGAACAAGCCGCCGGCCGGCCGGCCCGATACCGCCATCCTGGAAATGAAAGACCTCGGCGACAACGTCTTCTACGGCGGCTAGC